>MPLZ02105516.1_pt1 | contig 12173 bp, 10 predicted proteins | sample 1617311 | NCBI WGS metagenome assembly MPLZ02 (sample SAMN05944806, study PRJNA350692) | marine metagenome | biome: marine; feature: ODZ; material: water; isolation source: 160 m water sample filtered on 0.2 um supor filter | place: Pacific Ocean | collected 2012-04-08 | depth 160m m | reverse complement strand
CAATTGTTCTTCTAAAGCTTTTTTGTATTCAACCACACAGCCCCAGTCATTCACAGTAGTATCTTTAACTTCTATATGAAATTGAATTCCATATGCATGATTTTGATATTTAAATATTTGATATTTAGTTGTGTTTGAAGATGCTAATAAAGTAACATCTTTAACATTTTCAAGGTTTGTTACTTCAAAAGAGTGCCACTGTAATGCCCTAATTTTATTAGGGAAAGATGAAAAAAGAAAGTCATTTTCTTTTTGTTTTGAAAAATTGATATCAAGTATACCGATCTCAGGTTTTTTAGATTTCATTACTTTTCCGCCGACAATCTCTCCAAGCAGCTGACAACCTAAACAAAAACCCAAATAAGGCTTTTTAAACCCAACAACAAATTCTTTAATTTTTTTTTTTTCATCAATTAACCATGGATATTCATCTTCCATGTGCGTATCCATCGGGCCACCCATACAGAACATTGCATCAAACTTATTAAGATCTTCTGGAATTTTTTTACCTTCATCAAGTTCAATAGTAGTTAAATTTATTCCATCTTTTAGCATTAAATCTTTAATGTAACCTGGATCCTCCACTTTAATATGTTGCAGAATTATTATTTCCATTAATTATATATATCTTAGTTCTTTCATTTCTTTGTTAAAATTTTTTTCAATATTATTAATTAAATTCTTATTTAAGACATTTTTCCAATTATTGTTTGGGCCTAAATTAAAAAATTTTATAGATGAATTTGATGCTTCTTCAAAGCCTTCTATTTCTTCAGTTTTTTTTAATTTTTCAAAAGATGTACTTTTTATTATATTTAGAATTTTTTTTTCACTACAATCAAAATTTATAAATTTTTTAATAAAGTTTAATAATCTAACTATTTCTGATTTTGTATTAAATAATAAATCTTCATATCTAATTATTAGAGAATTTGATGCAATTTTCCATGAATTATAGTGAGTCTTCCAAGATCCTAATAGAGTTATAATATTTTCTTCACTCAGGTCATTATTATCATTTAGATTAAATAAAAATTTTTTTTCATCTAATAAAAAATTTGTACTTTCTTTTAAATTTAGTTGATAGTGATTTGCTATTGAAGTAATTATATTTCTAGGATCCCTAACAACATAAATTATTCCAGTCGTATTTTCTTTATTTGTAAAATCATTACCCAAAAAATTATAGTTTCCATTGTGTGTTTTAAATATTCTTAGTTTACCATCACTATTAATTTTTTTTTGTACATCAATCCAATATTTGCTAATTTTTTTTAAATTTGAATAATCATCTGTAAACTCTTTGAAATACAATCTTTTTGGAAACAGACTTACTTTTTTCAACATATCGAAGTTAAATATTCCATCTTTTGAATATATTAAAGATGCAATAATTCCTCTAACCCAAGTATTTCCACTTTTAGGATAGGATGCACACCAAACAATCATACAAAAAAATATATATTAAAAAATCATTCTAGCTATACTAAACTTATGACAATTTATGCTCTTTCTTCTGGTCTTGGAACATCTGGAATAAGTGTGATTCGTGTATCTGGACCTGAAACCAAGGAAGTAATCGCTAAACTTACAAATGGCGTTTTTCCCAAAACAAGAGAGGCAACACTCAAAAAGATCAATAAAATTAACACTAATGACCTGATAGATGAAGGTATAATTATATGGTTTCCAGGCCCACAGAGCTACACGGGCGAAGATATGGCAGAATTTCATGTTCATGGTAGCAGATCTGTAGTTGAAGCTATTCATCAGTCTATTTCAAAAATTGAAAACTGTAGATTAGCAGAACCAGGAGAATTTACAAAAATAGCATTTCAAAATGGAAAAATAAATTTACTAAAAGCAGAAAGTATTGCTGATTTAATTTCTTCTGAAACAGAAATTCAAAGACAACAAGCTATAAAAGTTATGTCAGGCAAGCATTCGGAAGTTTATAATTCATGGCGAGAAATTTTATTAAAAATTTTATCCAATGTTGAAGCTAAAATTGATTTTCCAGATGAAAATCTTCCCGAATATATTTTAAAAAATATTAAAACAAAATCTGAAAAAGTAAAAAACGAAATCAACAAAGCATTAGACGATCAAAAAGTAGGCGAAAGAATAAGAGAAGGATTTAAAATTGCTATTGTAGGGCCCAGCAATGCTGGAAAATCAAGTTTGTTAAATTACTTATCTAGAAGAGAAGTTGCTATAGTTTCAGAAATAGCGGGGACAACAAGAGATGTTATTGAAACTCATTTGAATATAGATGGGCTACCTGTTGTTTTGTCCGATACTGCTGGAATAAGAAAATCTAAAGACGAAATAGAAAAGAAAGGAATACGGTTAGCTTTAGAAAAAGCTGAAAATGCAGATTTAAATATAGTGATAATAGAGCCAAAAAACGCCCATTTAACAGGGTTTTTTAAGGATTTATTGTCAGAAAAATCTATATTAGTTATTAATAAGTCTGATCTTGGAATAGATAATATTTTTTATGAGTTTAAAAAATTTAATCCAATTTATATTTCATTAAAAAAAGAAAAAAATTTAGATCAACTTATTAATGTAATTAAAAAAAAATTGAAAAACAAATTTATTACATCAGAAGATATTTTGATAACAAGGGAAAGACACAGACAACATTTAGAGCAATGTGTTTATCATTTAAAAAATTTTGAAGACAAAAATAAATTAGAGGATTTTGATAAAGCTGCTGAAGATCTAAGGTTAGCAACTAGACATCTTGGAATAATTGTTGGAAAAGTGGATGTAGAGGAGATATTAGGTAGTATTTTCAACGATTTCTGTATTGGTAAATAAAACCAGTTTTATGAGGATTTTTGACCATTATTAATGTTTTTTTGTTGATAAATAAGTTTTTTTAAGCATTTTATAAGTTTTTTTTCAGATTTCCTCTCTCATCTTGTAAATATTTTATTGAGTTATAAATTTAGCATATGAAAAATGATTTATCATTTGATGTAGTTGTTATAGGTGGTGGACATGCGGGCTGTGAAGCAGCTGCCGCCTCAGCAAGATTAGGAGTTAACACTGCGTTGTTTACACATAAAATTGAAACAATAGGAGAGATGTCTTGTAACCCAGCAATTGGTGGCTTGGGCAAAGGACACTTAGTCAGAGAGATAGATGCACTTGATGGAGTAATGGGTGATGTAGCAGATAAATCAGGTATACAATTTAGATTATTAAATAGAAGTAGAGGTCCAGCAGTGAGAGGACCACGAACGCAGAGTGATAGATCGTTATATCGTAAATATATGCAAGAAAAGCTGTTAAACTATTGTAATTTAAGCGTTTTTTCAGATCCTGTAGTAGGATTTATATTCGAAAAAAACAGTGTAAATGGTTTTATAACCAAGTCAGGAAAAAAAATTAATTGTAAGAAATTAATTTTAACAACAGGAACTTTTTTAAATGGTTTAATTCATGTAGGAGAAAAAAAAATTCCAGCTGGAAGAATAAATGAAAAACCTTCGACTGGTTTAAGTGAAGAGTTAAAAAAATATAATTTTAAAATTGGCAGGTTAAAAACTGGAACACCACCACGATTAGATTCTCGAACTATTAATTTTAAGAATCTGGAAGAACAGCATGCAGATAACGAACCATATTTTTTTTCATTCTTAACTAAAAAAAAATTTAACAAACAGGTTTCATGTCGAGTGACATATACTAATGAAAGAGTTCATAAAATAATTTCTAAAAATTTAATACGAAGCGCAATGTATTCTGGAACCATCAAAGGAGTTGGACCAAGATATTGTCCTTCTATTGAAGATAAAGTAGTAAGGTTTTCAGATAAGGATAGGCATCAGATTTTTTTAGAACCCGAAGGCTTAAACGATCATACAATCTATCCAAATGGTATTTCTACTTCACTTCCTGAAGTAATTCAGCAAGAAATATGTAATAATATCAATGGGTTAGAGAATGTAAAGATTTTACAGCCCGGGTATGCAATTGAATATGATTTTGTTGATCCTAGGGAGTTATTTTTAAGTTTAGAAACAAAAAAAATTAAAAATCTTTATTTAGCAGGCCAAATCAATGGAACAACAGGCTATGAGGAGGCCGCTGCCCAAGGTTTAGTTGCTGGCATTAATGCTGCACTTTCAGTAAAAAAGTTAGGGCCATTCATTATAGATAGATCTGATGCCTACATTGGAGTCATGATAGACGATTTGGTAACAAAAGGTATTGCAGAACCATATAGAATGTTTACTTCACGAGCTGAATATAGACTTTCATTGAGAGCTGATAATGCCGATCAAAGATTAACTAATAAAGGTAATGAGATTGGTCTAATATCTAGAGAACGTTTGGAAAATTTCTATGATAAATCTTCAAAAATAAGAATTATTGATAAAAAAATGGTAAATTTATACATAACTCCATCAAAAGCATCAAAATATTTAATTAAAATAGCAAAAGATGGTGTTTCTAGAAATGCAGTTGAAATTTTAGCCCAAAAAGATGTTGGTATGAGTAAAATACGTGAAATATGGTCTCAGATACCATTTTATAATAAAGAAATTGATGAGCAAATTGAGATAAATGCTCATTATCAAGGATATTTAAAGAAGCAAAGAGCTGATATATTGGCTTTCAAAAGAGATGAAAATCTAATTATTCCTAATAAAATTAATTATGATAAGTTAAATGGTCTTTCAAATGAGGTTAGAGATAAATTTAAGAAAATAAGACCAAAAACAATGGGACAAGCACTAAGAATTGATGGAATAACTCCTTCTGCTGTATATATTTTGTTGTCACATGTTAAAAGAAAGTCTATTAAGCGAATAGCTTAATGGGTATAAATTTATATAAATATCAAATTTTAGATCAATTTAACGTTTCACGTGAAACATACTACCAATTAGACTATTTCAAAGAGTTAGTTTTGGAAAAAAATAAGAAAATTAACTTAATTAGTAGAAAAGTTATCAATAATTTTATTGAAAGACACATAATTGATTGTGCGCAAGTTATTGATTTTATTGACTTAAATAATAAAATATGTACAGATTTAGGATCAGGAGCTGGGCTACCTGGAATAGTGGTAGCTATAATATTAAGAGATAAAAAAAATGAAACCAGAATGAATTTATTTGAAAAGAGTCATCGTAAAAGCGATTTTTTAAGAGAAATTAAAGAAAAACTTAAATTGGACGTTAACGTTTATGAAAAAGATGTATTTAAAGAAAAGAATTTAAATTCAGGGAGTGTAATTGTGCGTGCTTTTAAACCACTGCCTACAATTTTAGAAATTATGGAAAAAAATTTTATAAATTTCTCAAATTTAGTTGTCTTCATGGGAAAAAATGGAAAACAATTAGTCGAAAGCTCTATTAAGAAATGGGATTTTGACTATAAGAAGAAAAGAAGCATAACAAGTAAAGATTCGTTTTTAATAAATATTAAGAATGTAAAAAAAAAATGAGCAAGACAGAAATTTTATCAATTATAAACCAGAAGGGTGGAGTTGGTAAAACTACAACGGCAATAAATTTAGCTGCAGGACTAGCTCTTAAAAGTAAAAAGGTTTTAGTTATAGATTTAGATCCTCAGGGAAATGCCACAACAGGTTTAGGATTGTCAAATTCTGAAAGTTCAGAGGAAACAATTTATGCGGTACTTAACGGAACAAAAAAAATTTTAGATGTTATAAAAAAAACTCAATTCCAGAATTTAGATTTAGTTTCATCCAATGTAGATTTGTCTGGACTTGAAATTGAGACGGCTGGAGACAGTAGAAGGGCCTTTATTCTAAAAGAACAAATAATGGCTTATTTAAACGATTCCAGAGGCAAATATGAGTATATTTTTGTAGATTGTCCACCATCTCTTAGTTTGCTTACTGTGATGGCTTTAGTAGCATCCAATTCATTAGTAGTACCGCTACAGGCCGAGTTTTTTGCACTTGAAGGATTAACTCAACTAATGAAAACGATTGAAAGAATTAAAATTAATTTAAATTCTGATCTAAAAATTAAAGGGATACTCCTAACCATGTATGACAAACGAAATAAACTTTCGGGCCAGGTTGAAAAAGAGGCAAGGAATTATTTTAAAGAAAAAGTTTATTCAACTGTTATACCGCGAAATGTTAGATTGTCAGAAGCCCCTTCCCACGGAATGCCTGTTTTGATTTATGATAAGTTATGTCCAGGTAGCAAATCATATTTTAATTTTACTGAGGAATTTTTAAATAAAAAAGAAACTTTTGAAAGTGCTGCATAATGGATGCATTTAAAATTAGAAAAGGATTAGGAAGAGGGTTGTCTTCTTTAATTGGAGATAACAAAACTAATACAAATATTAAAAAACTTTTAATTACAGACTTAGTAAGAAACAGATTCCAACCCAGAAAAAATTTTGATAAAGAAAATTTAGTAGAACTTTCTAATTCAATTAAAGAAAGAGGCGTAATCCAACCAATTATCGTAAGAGAATCGAGAGACCATAATAACAAGTATGAAATTATAGCAGGTGAAAGAAGGTGGCTAGCAGCTCAAAATGCAGGTCTTAATGAATTACCCGTTGTAATTATCGAAGCAAATGATCTTAAGTCATTAGAGTTTGCTATAGTTGAAAATGTTCAAAGGCATGATTTAAATTCAGTAGAAGAAGCTAATGGATATCAAAGATTAATAGATGATTTTGGATATGATCACGAAAAAGTTGCTAAATTTATAGGCAAGAGCAGAAGTCACATTTCTAATTGTCTGAGACTATTAACATTACCTAAAGAGGTAATAGAGCTTATAGAGAAAAACAATTTATCACAAGGACACGCAAAGGTTCTTGTAGGACTATCAAATGCCTTTTTTCTTGCGAAGAAAATTATGGATAAAAAATTATCAGTTAGGCAAGCAGAAAATTTAGTGAGATTATTTAAGTCAAAAAAAATGCCCAAATATATTTCAAAGGATCCAAACCTAAAACAAATAGAGTCTACTTTAAAAGATAAAATTGGTCTTAATACTTTTATTAAAAATAAAAAAAATAATACTGGGCTTATATCCTTTGAATATAAAGATCTTGATCAATTGAATAGAATTATAGATGTAATTAAATCTAATTATTAGAAGTTATAGATTGACTTATTATAAAGTTAGATAAAATATTTAGAGAATTGGCAGAATTTTTTTTAATCAATAATTCTGTTTCATTGATATTTTCAATCATATTATTGATTTTTTCTAATGGCCAGTGATTTATTTGTTGTTTTACAATTGTCTTATCTTTCCAAAAAATAGGAGGTTTAAAATTTGTTATAACTTGTTCAATATTTTTATTTTTTTTTAATTCTTCTTGTAATTTTACTATTCTTTTGGCTTTTGTTAAAAGTGTTCTTACAATTAAAATACAGTCTTCATTTGAGTAATTATTTTCATTTAATATATTTGCTGTTTTTTTTATATTTTTAGCAAGACAATTATCTGTAAGTTCTGATGCATTATAGTTTTCAGCAAGATTGCTAAGTTTTAAAATATCTTCCACACTAATTCTTTTTTCGGATTTTGCATAATTTTCTATTTTTTTTAATTCGTTATTTAAATTTTCTCTATTACCCTTACACCTCTCAGCTATCAAGTTAATTGTTTCTTGTGATATAGATATTTTTTTTTCTTTAAAAAAATTAACAGCAATGAAGCTTAATGTTTGATAAGTATCTGCGTAAAAAGGTACACAAATAGTATCTTTGTTTTTTTCGAAATAATTTCTTAATTTTGATTTTTTTTCAAGAATATTAGCTGACAAAATTATTTTTATATCATCTATTTTTTTTAAAAAAATATCTTCAATAATATCTTTAATTTTATCAGTAGTTCTTGAAATTATTATAAGCTTATCATTTTCAAAAAATGATTTTGTTAGGATACTATCAAAAAATTCATCTTTTTTTTCTAATACTTCTTTCTCGTCGTACCTGTATATTTTATTTGGATAAAGTTTTTCAAATTTATTTTTTATAATTTCATTTTTGTAACCCTCATTTTCTCCATAAAAAAGGTACAAATTATATTTGTTAAAATTAATTTTGTCTATTTCGAATGCTTTTTGAATCATTTTATATAATATAGATGTTCAATTAAATCTTTGGATAATTTACTTGCTAGATTTTTTTGTATATTTTTCTCATACATATTTAATTCAAATTTGCCTGACTTATTTTTGTATTCAAAACTTTCTTCCAAAATCGTTTTATTTTTTATTTTATCATCTTGGATTATATCTACATTTACTAATATTTTTATGTAAAATATTTCTGGGTTTCCTTTTTTGTTTTTTGAAGTTATTGTTTTTATAATACGTGAATCAATAATCAAATTATACTTTATCTCTTTATCTTTGTTGTTTATATAATTTACTAAATTATTTTTTAAATATTGATTAATATTACTGTTTCCCGAAAAACCAATATTGGTTATTGTAAAATTATAGTTGCTATCAAGTTTTTCCTTCGAATACATTGGTTTAAAATCACAACTAAGCAATAGAAAGAAAGTTAATATAGTGAAAATTTTATTTATTTTCATTCTTTAATAATTAAATTTAACAGCTTATCTTTAATAAAAATACTTTTAATATTTTTTTTATTTTCTAAAAATTTATTAACTTTTAAATCGTTTTTAATTGTTTTTATTAAAGTTTCTTCTGTTATTCCTTTTTTGCAATTAATAATTGATCTTTTTTTTCCATTTATTTGAATTACTATATTGGTATCTTCATTTACTAGAAATTGTTTTTCTACTATTGGCCATTTTATTTTATGATCAATTTTTAAATCTTCTAAGCATTCAGATGAAAAATGAGGAATTATGGGTGATATGATGGATAGAATTTTTTTGTAATTTTCAAGCAATGAATAACTGTTTATTGGGGTATTTATTTTTTGATTCAAAAAATTGTATGTTTCATAAATGTTAGCAATAATTACGTTATAATTAAACCTTTCTAGATTATTATTTATTCTTTCAATTAATTGATTAGTAAATTTAGAAATTTCATCTGAGCTTTTTTGAGATTTTTCTTTTTCCTTTAATTTAATTTTAATTTTTTTGTGTAAAGTCCATAGTTTCTGAATAAATTTATAACAAGCAATTATTCCTTGTTCAGACCATTGAACATCTTTTTCTGGCGGACTATCAGACAACATAAATAATCTAACAGAGTCAGCACCATAATTTTCAATAATTTGTTCAGGATCTATAGTATTTTTTTTGGATTTCGACATAGATTCTGCGGGTCCAACTACTACTTTTTTTGTTGGTTTTTTTTTTATGAAATAATTTTTTCCATCTTTAGTTTCAACTTCTTCTGGACTTAACCATTTATCATCATCATCTTTGTAAGTTTCATGACAAACCATGCCCTGGGTAAATAATCCCTTAAAAGGTTCTTTTAAATTGAAATTTTTGTTTTTGTAATTTAATGCCATTGTAAAAAATCTTGAATAAAGCAGATGTAATATTGCATGCTCAACGCCACCTATATATTGATCAACAGGCATCCAATATTTTAACTCATCATAATCAAAACCATATTTTTTATTATTTGGAGAACAAAATCTTATAAAATACCATGACGAATCTACAAAAGTGTCCAAAGTATCTGTTTCTCTAGTTAATTCTTTTCCATCTATTTTTATTTTTTTCCATTCCTTAGCATTATCCAATGGATTGCCTTTAAAATTTAGATCAATATTTTCTGGTAACTTTACTGGTAGATTTTTTTTTGGTATAGGAAAAACATTTCCATTTTCATCATAAGCTATTGGTATTGGGCAGCCCCAATATCTTTGTCTTGATACACCCCAATCTTTTAATCTAAAATTAATTTTTTTTTTCCCTAACTTTCTTTTTTCAAGTATATCTGTAGTTTTAATAATAGATTCATCGGGTACTTTTAACCCATTTAAAAAATTAGAATTAATTACAATTCCTGATCCAGTATAAGCTTCTTTATGTGCACTAAAATTATCATCTTCATCAATTGGCTTTACTACTGTTTTAACTTGTAGTTTATATTTATTTGCAAAATCTAAATCTCTTTGGTCGTGTGCCGGACATCCAAAAACTGCTCCAAAACCATAATCCATTAAAACAAAATTTGCAAAATATACTGGAACTTTTTGTTTTTCATCTAACGGGTTTATGGCAAATAAATTTGTTTGAAATCCAATTTTTTCACCAAGAGCAATAGATTCTTCAGTAGTACCAGTTTTTGTACATTCTTCTCTAAATTTAATAAATTCTGGATTATTTAAAAAATGTTTTGAAATAGGATGATCGACAGAAACAGCCAAGAATGAAAACCCAAATAAGGTATCTGGCCTTGTCGTAAAACATTTAATTGTATTAATGGGCAAATCACCTTCTATTTTAAAGTCAATTTCACAACCAAAAGATTTACCAATCCAATTTTTTTGCATTATTTTTACTTTGTTAGGCCAATTTTTTAACTCATCAAGACCTTTTAGAAGTTCTTCAGAAAATTTTGAAATATTAAAAAACCATTGATTTAATTTTTTTCTTTTCACAGGCACTCCAGATCTCCAACCCTTACCATCAATTACTTGTTCATTTGCTAAAACTGTTTGTTCAGCTGGATCCCAATTTACATAGTTTTCTTTTCTATAAACTAAATCTTTTTCATATAGTTCAAGAAAAAAAAGTTGTTGGTGCTTATAATATTCTTCAGAGCAAGTTGATATTTCCCTATCCCAGTCTAAAGATAGACCTATTTTTTTTAACTGCTTTTTCATTGTTGAAATATTAGACTCCGTCCATACTTTTGGATGTAAATTATTTTCTCTAGCTGCATTTTCGGCAGGCAAACCAAAAGAGTCCCACCCCATAGGATGCAAAACATTATATCCTTGCATTAATTTTACTCGAGCTAATACATCTCCAATAGTATAATTTCTTACATGACCCATATGAATTTTACCTGATGGGTAAGGAAACATTTCTAAGCAGTAAAATTTTTTTTTATTTTTATCTAATTTTATTTTAAAAATTTTGTTATCGCCCCAAAATTTTTGCCACTTTTTCTCAACAACTTTAAAATTATATCTTTCCATTTGTTATTAAAATATTTTGTTTTATTTTAAATGTATCTTTTTCTATGTTTCTTTAAAATAATCATTAATATTTTGATGGTGCTTGAGTCCCCGGCCCGGTCTCCGAATAATCTTTTTGATGATCGCTAATTTCATCACTTTTAATAATTGCAGCTTTTTTTAAAATTGCTAGTTTTATTTCTTGACCTAAAGTAGTGTTATCTTGTATCACTTTACAACTATCTTTATCATTTTTTTTACAGATTTTTTTGTGAATAATAATTTTAAGTCCGTCGGCTCTAATTTCATTAGATAAAAATCTAACTGTGATTTTTATAGGATCTTGTTCAGAATTTTCACTAAACCAATCAGTTATTATAACTCCTCCTGAATAGTCAACATTTGCCAGCGGAGTAAATTCTAAAAGCTCTAATGATGCGCGCCACATTTCATTTGATGATGCAAATTGAAAATTTCCTCCACCTTTTTTTTCCAATATGCCCATTGCTCGAAAACCTTTTCCTTCACGAATGTTTTTTTCCCTTTTTAATTTTGGATCTCCAGGAGTTTTTCTTAAGTCAACCTTTTTTGGTTTAAATGGACCACATGAAACTAAAAAAAAAGAAACTAAAATTGGTATAAGCACAGAATATGCAATAAAAGATATAATTTTAGCTTTAAAATTGTTGATTTTCATAATGTTATTCAAAGTTTGATTATCATAAAAGTAATGGCATAAAAAAGATATATTTTAGTGATATTTATGCAACATTATTAAAAAATATTAGCATATATATCAATTTTGGCAATAAAGCATGAAAATTATGATACTTTTCTGCCATCTGTAATTTTTTTGCAGATTTAATTAATAATTAATTAATAACAAACAAAGGAGAAAATAATGAAAGACTGGAAAAAAGCTGGTTTAACAGCTCTTGCTGGTTCATTAGTTGCTACTTCTGCGATCGCTGGTGCTGTAACAGTTAGTGGTACTGCTAACATAACTTACGCCGCAAATTCAGGCGCTCAAGATAACGCAGGAAATGCTGCTGGTGATGCAGAGACAGGAAACGACGGT
>MPLZ02164732.1_pt1 | contig 12195 bp, 7 predicted proteins | sample 1617311 | NCBI WGS metagenome assembly MPLZ02 (sample SAMN05944806, study PRJNA350692) | marine metagenome | biome: marine; feature: ODZ; material: water; isolation source: 160 m water sample filtered on 0.2 um supor filter | place: Pacific Ocean | collected 2012-04-08 | depth 160m m | reverse complement strand
GGGTGGATTCCACGTTGCCGCACTTCGGACAGGTGTAGGTGGACATGGCCGCAGAATAGCGATGTGAGGCACCTTGACCAGCCTCCGCCGTGGTCACCCTAGCCGCCTGCAAAAGTCCGTCAGAAAGCACTGGGGACCAATTAGGGGACCAATTAGGTCGCCAACCACCGGGACCAATCTGGGTACCAACATTTGGGTACCACTTTTTTTAGCGTAACCCTCACTTTACCTTTTAACCCCAATCAAAACGGGTACCATTTTGGGTACCACTTTATGTTAATGACTCCGACTTTTTATTGGGTTTTATGTCCACTCGTGACTAACACCAATTCGCAAAGGTGATGCACAATGCACCCCTGTTTTTTGAGTGAACGTTAGGAAAAGCTAGAAAAAAGAATGGTCGGGATGGAGAGATTCGAACTCTCGACCTCCTGACCCCCAGTCAGGCGCGCTAACCAGGCTACGCTACATCCCTAACCCGGTGAGCGCATCGTAGTGAATATTTCGCTGCTTTCAACGAAAAAGAATTCCGCGTTTGGGCAAGCTACTTTTTTGCCTCTTTCCTTGGTTCAGTCTTGGGTTTGACAGTCAGCCAAAGGTGATCGATCGAGTTGATCAACCGCCCGCCGCCGGCTTTGTCCATGCCGATGGGTGTGGTGGCCGTGTGGATTGTCGACGTACCCGGTTCAACAACGAGCAGGGTCAACGGGATATTCGCCGGCTTGGCCGACTCGGCCGCCACAAGCTTGATCTTAACCGTCCCTCCCTTTTCTGTCGCTGGGATTTGCGCACTCACGCCGTCGGGCAGACCTTGCATCACAACGGCTGGGTGACCCTTGTAGCCGTCGACAAAACCAATCGTCACGGTCGCCTCGGCGCTTTTGCCGGCCTCCACCACGAGCCGGTCCGGCGTGAAGGTGGCGTTAAGGCTTGGAGTGACCCGATCGATCTCCAGCCTGTAAAAATGCGCGTTGCCACCAGAGCGAATGAGGTCGCTTACGGCCAGATGATATATCCCGTCCGCCGGCGCGGTCCAGTCGAGCTTGGCGTCCTGGCGTTCGCCGGAGTCGTCGTCACGGGCGAGTTGCCCGCCGCTGGCATCCTCGATGCTCAGGACAGGGTCGAGCGCGGAGTTGAGTTCGGACGCCCGCAGCCGCAGTCGCAGACTGTCGCCCTTCTCCGCCATGATGCCGAAACGATCCTCGTCGTCGGCCTCGCCGATGCGCCCGTGAATCGCGCTTGGCCAAGCGATGGTGAGCGCGGAGTCGATCGAGTTGTTCGGCTCCGTTTCGCGGTGGCCAGGCAGGCGGCCGAGCACCACCGGCACCGGCGCAGCCAGGCCCTTGACCCCGACCCACGCGGTCTCGCCGGAAGATGTGGCGTGCACCACCGCGGCCTGGACGGCTTGTTGCTTTTCAAATCCCCAGCCAACCAGATGCACCGGTGTTTTACTACCACGCTTTACGCCAAGCGGATAGGTGTTCCGCGCAAATGGACCGGTGCTGATCGTCATCCTGTACACCGTGTGCGCGCTGCCGTGAAATCGTGCGGTGGCGTTGAACGGAAACACCAGACCGGCGAAAGTCAGCGTGTACACACCGGTCTTCGCGGCCTGCCAGGCCAGCAGCGGGTCGAGATTTTGGGTGTCCGGCGCGAAAGCCACCTTGCTGCCGTTTTCGTCGTGGAGATGCAGGAACGCATCGACCGGCGAGTCGAGCGAGTAGGCGTGGCACTGCGCCACAATCCAGTCGCCCTTGTTGGCGCGAAATGAAAACGCATCGACATCGCCGGTTTTGTTGAGACGACCGTTGATAACGATCGGTGTGTTTTCTAGTAATTGAGCGGCGTCGAGATTGTCGTTCGGCTCCACCTCGGCCGTCTCACCGACCAAGCCCACGAAAAACGTCCGAGGCTGCGATGAGCCGTCTGCATTGTAAAACCGGACCAAGTGCGGCCCAACCGGCGTATCGGAGGCGATGGTGCTCTTGTAGACGCCCTTTTTGTCCTTGATCGCCTCAAGCTTGATGCCGGGGTGGCTCGTCCATGCAGCGCTTGGCCAAGGATCGGGAGCGTCGGCCGCCGTGAGTTCAAATGTTGAGCCCGGTTTTCCACCAGGGGGGAAAATGCTGGTGACTGCCGGCGGCTTGGCCAAGCTGTCCGGCTCCACTGCAAAAAAACAGGGTAACGAAGCCAAAGCTGCTGCAAAACGGAGCCGCCTCACCCGAACAACTCCTTGATGGGTGCGCCCCCGTTGACAATGGGTGACGGCCGCCCGGTGTTCGTGTAAAGCACGTGGTGCGGGTCGATTCCCATCTTGGTGTAAAGCGAGCAGGCGAAATCTTCCGGCGAATGAATGTTCTCAGAGGCGTGATAACCCTTCTTATCTGTGGCACCGATGATCTGCCCGGTCGGAATCCCAGCGCCTGCCATTAAGACCGACATCGCGTACGGCCAGTGATCGCGCCCGGCGCGATCGTTGATCTTCGGCGTGCGCCCGAACTCGCCGAGCATGACGACCAACGTGCTTTCGAGTTGGCCACGATCGTGCAGGTCGTTGATCAGCGCCGCCATGCCCTGATCTACCGTCGCAATTTTCTTCTTGAAGCCACTCTTGAAAATGTCTGTGTGGTGATCCCAACCTCCGTTGTAAACCATGACAAACGACACCCCCACCTCTGTCAATCGACGAGCCAGCAACAGGCGTTGGGCAAAGTCGTTCCGGCCGTAGCGATCGCGAACTTTCGCCGATTCCTTTTCGACATTAAACGCCGCCTGAGCCTGGTCCGACGAAAGCAAATCGATACCCTGCTGGTAAAAGCTGTCGAAATCCACCGCAGGATCAGCGGCGGCGGCATCAGCAATGCGCAGCATGCGATCGAACGAGCGACGCAGGTTGAGCCGGGTGTTTGCCCGGCCCTCGCTGATGCTTCGGGGTAACACGACGTCGCGAACACGAAAACCCTTCCCGTTCGGATCGCCACCGATGACAAACGGAGTGTGCTGGCCGCCGAGAAAATGCGGCCCCGCCGAGCGGGATTTTCGCGGCAGTGTTGCGTACGCCGGCAATCCATTGCGGATGCCACGCAGATGCGACACCGTCGAACCGAACGACGGGTGAAACGAGACCGACGAACCGCAGTTCACCGGTACCGGTGTCGGCGCGCCAGTTATCATGTAATGGTTACCACCGCCATGGTTGGGATCCTTGTGGGCGATCGAGCGGATGATCGCCATCTTGTCAAGCGTCTTGGCCAACTTGGGCACCGTCTCGCAAAAATGAACACCGGGCACCGTGGTCGGTATTGTTTTGAACTCGCCACGTATGTCTGATGGTGCGTCCGGCTTGGGATCGAACGTCTCGTAATGGGTCGGGCCTCCATCGAGCCATACAAGGATGCAGTTGACGTGGTCCGGGCTGGACTTTCCGGCAGCCTGAGCCGCCCTTGCCCTTAATTGGATCAGGTCGCTCATGCCCAAACCAAGGACACCGCCGGCACCAAGCTGGATAAAATTCCGACGTGCAATCCCAGCACAGTTTGTATTGAGTTCACTCATTGCCGTTTCAGTGATTAAAGACAAACTCAGCCGAATTAATCAAGGCCCACATTAGATCTTCGACAACTTGTTGGCGCTTGGCTTCCTCGGCAGCGAATGCCCTGAGCCCGATCTTCTTTTCCTCATCGCTTGGCCAACGGGAGTAGACGGCAAGAAAAATCTCTTCAACAATCTCCTTAGGTGAAATCTCCGCCTGAGCAAGCCTGGCAGCACGGCCTGACTTGCCGGTCAACTGCGATTGCAGCGTGTTGGAATTCATCAAGTGCAGCGCCTGAACCATGCTCGGGCGGACGTCACGCTCGCAGGGGCAGTTCTCGCTGGCGTTGGGCAAGCCAAACGACTCAAGCAACGGCGACTCAATTTTGGTGGTCCACAATTCAACCTTGCGGGCGTCGAGTCTGAGGCTTTGGTAACTGCTGGCCGAACCAGTCACTTGGCCAAGGATATCCTCGAGGTTTTCCGCACCAAGCCGACGACGATAAAACCGCGAAAAGTTGCCGGTATCCTGCACGTTGGTTTTATTAGGGGTCGAACTCAGTTGGTAAATGCGTGAACTCATGATCTGCCGCATGAGATGTTTCAGGTCATATTCGTGCTTGGCGAAATCGGCCGCCAAGGCGCGGAGCAACTCCGGATTCGTCGGTGGATTCGATGCGCGAAAATCATCCACCGGATGTACGATGCCGCGCCCAAAGAATTGTCCCCAAACACGGTTGGCCATCGCCGTCGCGAAGAAGGGGTTGTCCTGGGCCGTCATCCAGTTGGCGAGTGTCTCCCGGGGATCCTTTCCACCTGGAGTTATCAGTGGCTGACCAAACAATGGCACTGGCTTCATTATCTCGTTGCTGACCGGATGCCGCACCTCACCACCGGGCGTATGATAGATATACTCCGTGCCGGCGGAAATGGGTGGCGAAATGCCGGTTCCCTTGCGCTTGGTTTCAGCAAAGAAGGCGGCAAAATGGTAGAAGTCCTCCTGACTCCACTGTTCGTTGGGATGGTGATGGCACTGCGCGCATTCCAATCGCACCCCAAGAAACACCTGACTGAAAAGCGTGGTGAGCGTGGCCGGTTCACGGCGTGTGCGATAGATCACCGCTGGGCCGACCTTATGCGTGCTACCCTTGGCCGTTAGGATTTCGCGAACCATTTGGTCGTACGGCTTGTTGGCGGTGAAACATTCCCGAATCCAGTTGTCAATCGTGTAGGCACTTTTCAAGCCGACGCGGGCGATGTTGGGCCGGAGCAGGTCTCCCCATCGGTTGGCCCACGTGTCGGCGTACGCAGGATCTTCAAGCAGCCGGTCGATCAACTTGGCACGTTTGTCTAGTGACTCATCGGCAAGAAAACGCCGCACTTCGTCTGGTTCCGGCAACAAGCCAATCACGTCGATAAACGCCCGACGCATAAACTCCGAGTCACTGCAGAGTTCACTCGGCAACAGACCCAGTTTTTGAAAACGAGCGTGGGCATACTGGTCGATGAAGTTGTTGCGCGGCAGTACGGCATACACCGCGTCATTGAACTGTCGGTCCGTCGGCACGGTGATCCGAGCCAGTTCCACCTCACCCATGTAACGCACCACAATCAAGCCCTCGCCGTTTAGCGTGCCGACCTGCACTAAGCCGCCCTCATCCACCTCGGCAATTTCTTTTTCGTTCGTGGCAAATTCAGCCAAATGAGTCACGTCCTTGGCTGAACCGTCATCGTAACGTGCTGTTACGACCAATTGTTGCTCCACCGATTTGACGTAGCGTTTCTCTTGTGGAAAAACCGAAATACCTGTGAGTTTCGGTTCGTCCGGGCGCTGGTAAAGCATCCCCTGCGCAATCCAATCATGAACGATTTGATAAAACGGTGATCCAATCTCAAGCTGTTTATCGCCCTCATGCTCCACCGCCAAGACGGACTTCTTTAGGATTAAGCTTTCGGCCGGGAAGGCAGGGAACACACGGCGACCGCGCTCGTCCTTCACGATCTCCCTATAATCGGCTACCGGGTCAAATGAGAAGAGCGAAAGCGCAAAACCGTTTTGCCCCTTCGGCTTGGAGTGACACCTGCCATTGCTGCACCCAGCACGACCCAACACCGGCAGAACATCGGCCACAAAACTCAGTCGCTTGTCACTTGGCCCCGGCCCAACGGTGACATCCACAGTAGCGACCTGCCCCCCAACCTCAATTCGCACCTTGGCCAAGCCCTCGCCCTGCGCACGCACCACCCCCTGCTCCACAACCGCCACGGCCGGGTCGCTGCTGGCAAACACCGCTTCGCGCGTCAAGTCCACGATCAGCCCGTTGGCCAAGCGCTGTTGCACCACTACCTGCTGCCTCCCCTTCGCCTGGAGGTTGATTTCCGGCGGAGAAACCACAACCGGCTCCGGCTCAAGCGCTTGGGCAAGCGAGCCCGCGATGCACAGCAAAACCGAAATCCCAATCCGGCCCGGCAAACCGTTGGCTGTAAGACATAACACTCCCAGTCGGGGCAAATCTATGCCACCTCCAATACCGATGCAACCACGAGTTTCGGCCTCCGGGGAGGCGAAAACACACTGGCGCTTGACCGGCCGAAGCCGATTGCGGTACGTTGTCCGCCCTTGGTGGTGGCCGTAGTTCAATGGTAGAGCCCCAGATTGTGATTCTGGTTGTTGCGGGTTCGAGTCCCGTCGGTCACCCCATCTTCTCTGTCAATGACTTACGACTTCATTAGGTCAAAGTTACACCCAAAAGTTACAACTAATTCACTGATGCTCATTGACGCCAGGTATGTATTCTAGTGTTCGGCAGGTCGTTATAGTTCCCGCTGTTTATGTTCAACATTGGAAGGGGGATCCCCGGAAACAGGTTACCTCAGAAACTATGACCCTCTTTGAAAAAATGACCCCTCAGGCAACTGGATAATTAAAGGCCCACGCCAGCGGGACGTGGAACTGGTCGAGGTTCTTCTTACACCGCAACCCAATGAGAACCCACTGCCAATTCACCGTCAAGCGGTCAGAAAAAAAGGGTCGATTTAACTGTTGCCCCGAACAACAACCCTGCGGCGTTCAAGTGGTGGAGCGGGTTGGTTTAGTTGCGAGCGAATGATTCATTGACGACTCGGATAACTTTTATTTCCCTGGGTTCAAAGTTCTTCAAACAAGAACTACTGAGTGATAGTTTGCTCGGATGAGATTTATGAGAGTCTAAAATTATCCTAGCTAGGGACAAGTAAAAGGGGTTGCATATTTCACAACTCGCGGTGTGTTGGATTGTAATTTTTTCTTACTCGGTAAAAGCTATACTGTGTAGTTAGTTTCTGTGATCCCAGACATTGCTGCGGTTCGATTCAGAGTGTCAATGGGGAGTTTTCTGATGCCTTTATCATCAATGAGCATTTTTAATTACTTGATTTTGATGCGATAGAATCCTTTGGATGACGATAATCTTGTACTGTCGATGTCCGAATAAACAGCCGTTAACCCGGTCGCCTCTACTTCCGTAATTTCGCCCCAATGTATAAGATTTAATGAATATTCAACGCCATAGACTTCCTTTTTCAAAGAATGCCACGAAACTTCATTGTGTCCATCACCGGACATGAACGAAAGTATTTTAACAAATGGCGCTACTACACGAAACCCGAAATGGTCGTTCCCATGAGTCTCGTCATCCGAAAAACGAATTGAGGATTGCAATGTGGCTTCGTGGTAGTTCCATGAGCCTCCACGCCAACAGCGGGTGGTTGAGCCAACTGCTTCAACCAGGGGATTTTCAACGGGCTGGGTGTCGTAGGATTCTACATAATTATCGGCGATCCATTCCCAGGCGTTACCTCCCAGATTATATAAGCCGAACGGATTCGGCTTGCCACTTACGGCAGTTCGGACGTGTCCGGTGGAAGCCGTTCCCATACCTAACTTGTTCCAGTTTGCATCTGTCCGGTCCTGACCGTCGTGAACGGCCCAGGTGAAGTTTGCCCCACCTTTGGCGGCAAATTCCCACTGAGCTTCCGTAGGTAATCTTAATCCGTAGAACTCAGCAAAAGCTTGTGCGCCCCACCATCGGATAAATGTTACCGGCCAATTGGAGACCTCAATCTGAGTTGGTAGATTCTGAGCTGCCGAAGGATTGCTTAAAGTCCAACCTTCCAGTTCATTTACTAAATTTGCTCCGCCTCCCGCCCAATCGTCAAAGTCATTGAGCATGCTTCCTGTTAGCTGCCTCGGTGTCGTGCCGTAGTCGTAGTAGTTGCAGATGTCTAGCCAGTTGCAATCCGTTGAGTAATGTGGGTCTTTGACGTAGAAAATCTCCTGTTCACTGTCGAAATCGATATAGGAGATGTTTAGTGGGTTTTCTGGTTCCACGTCACCGGTAAATGAGCTGTTATCACCGTCTGCGTTGTCGTGGTCTTTGAGAACACGAGTTCCGTCCAGATTATAGAATGTCTTTCCGTTATATGTTGAGGTCGGGGTTCCTTGAACAAGACGTTTTCCATTGTCGGGCCCTCGGCTACCAGTGACAATTTGAATGAGTCCAGCTCTGTATGCTGCATTCAGGAACTCGGTGTATTGCGCGTTGGTGACCTCTGCTTCGCTCATCCAATATGGGCTCAGGGTGACCTGATGTTCTGGGGCATCCGTTCTCTGTGTGGGGGAGCCTTGTAAGCTGTTGCTACCCATGATAAACGTTCCTCCTGGGATTTTTTTCATGACGATGCTTTCCGGGATGGTTTCAGCATTCATGCTTTGCCATGGGAGAAGTGCGATTGTGATTAGGAGGTGTTTCATTGGTATTGTGAGATGAGTGTAAAAGCGATCCGTTACGGGCGCAGCAGACCGACGATGGTGCGAAACTTCAGCGGATTGTCGCCCGGGTTTTGTTTCCCGGTATGGTGCTGTCCTTGATCCCATAGGTCGGGGTTGAACGCCGCCTTGGTATTGCTGAACGACACGTGCGTGTCGCCCCAAAGAGCATTGATGCCGGTTGGATTATCGTTTGAGGTGTGCGGCCGGGTGGCCTCGGTGTAGATCAGGTCGGTGACGATGGAGCGTTGCGAGGAAAAATCGCTGGCCTTTCGGGCCACGAGGCGCCACTGGGCCTCCACGTCACTCTTGACGTTGGGTCTCGCCGGAAGGTCGGATTGTGGATAGTACATGTAGTTGCCCCGCACGCGACCGCGATAGCACATGGGATCCCGGGGCTCTGATAGTTTTTCAATTCCTGCTTGATGGGAAGTGTGTCCGCGTGTCTCAGACCAGGGTCGTAGAAGGAGGGGCCGGAGGTGATCAACCCCACCGTGTAGAGGAAGCCCAGATTCATGGGGGATTTTGTGTTCGCCCGCTGGTTGTCGTTGCCGTTGAACATCACGTAGCTCATCCACGGTTCGGAGCCAACGATTTTTTCCGGGTCGAACATCGTGGGAGGAATCCGGTCATCGAAATCACTCGCATAAGCCGCCAGCGCCAGCCCGATCTGCCGGAGATTGTTGGTGCAACTGGTTCGCTGGGCCTTGTTTTTTGCCTGGCTGAGCGCCGGGAGCAGCAACGCGGCGAGAATGGCAATAATGGCAATCACCACCAGCAACTCGATTAAGGTAAAGGCGCGCTTACTTTGCATGTCTCTTTATTGGCTTGTAGGGCGCGAGCCTCCTTGCTCGAAGGCACAGGAACCTAAATCAGGCTTGATTGTGGTTTCATTGATTATGCAATGGTAATCTCAAAAGGTGGCCTTATACGTTCTGGTGGACGGATCAAATGCCGTTAGTATGCTATCAAGGAGCGACAACGCGGAAGAATCCGGTCGCGCCATCGACAGGCAGGGTCAGTGGGCTTTCAACGTCTACGTCCACGTCTTCCCAGGCTGGTGCGTTTAGACTTGCGGCTTTCTGTACCGTGTAGGGACCCATGCCGCCCTGCCACTCCATGATTAGGTTGGCACCGGTGCCATCCAGTTCCAGACCGGTGATTTGGATGGGTTCATCGGTGAAAACGGTAACGAACGCATGCCCCCAATCAGGGGTGACCACCGAATCGTTAACGTCGTCAATGACCGCCACGCTCAGATCGTGCTCCCCCGCGGGAGCGCCGGCCCACTCGGCGCTGAAGGGTTTTGTGGTCGATTCAGCGACCAATTCTCCGCCAGAGTAATACTGTACACGCACGATTTCACGGTCCGACGCGCCAATTTCCACCTCAAGCGGAATCACTTCTCCCTGTTCGAATTCTTCTCCATCCATGGGTATCATCAGGGTCACCTCTGGCAAAGCCGGCGATCCTTCCCGCGTCTCCGGTGGCCCCAGTGGACCAAAGTCGTTGGGATCAAAGGTCATATCGTCGGTAATAACGAATTTGTCGAAGAAAGACCCGTCTTCACGGCGCGCCAGTGAGATGGTGTACAGCCCAGCTTCGTCGATCTCAATGGTATAAGGCGAAGGTCCATCCTGTGGTCTGCTGTTCCATGCGAAGATGGCGCCATTGAATCCGGTCATACTTGCCTGATTACCATCGACGCGATTGGCTGGACGCGCGCCATCCAGCCAAAACCAGCTCGAATCATCGTTGCCGTTGTCCCCTCTGGCGCGATACCAGACGATGTGGGTGCCGTCGTAGATGAACTCCACATCATATAAGAGCTGGGAGGATGCCTCGTTGCCCCCGGCGCCGTTTGGCAGAACCATCGACACGCCTCCCGAAGGTGTGCCGCTTTCCACCCAGAGACCGTCGGTGTTGATGTCATAAGACTCTGCCTCGAAGACTATCAACCCATCTTCCGTTTGAGGGAGCAGGTAGCCAAGGGCGTAGAATTTCACCTGGCCACTGAGAATATTGGGGGTTGCCGCGGTGTCGGCAATATTGTTTAGCGTGATGGTGTATTTGGCGCCTACAACCATCTCGTAAGTTTCCAGCAATACAATGCGGGGGCCAATTAATGATGCGCTGACAACTTCTGTGGACCCCTCGGCGCTGGTGATCTTATAATTTTCAACCATTTCAGCGGAGGCGACACTCAAGGGCTCTGAAAACGTCACAAAAACGCGCTCCTCGTTTGCGTTGCCCTGAGCTCTAATCACTTGGGGTGGATCCGTCTCGGGAATAACCGAAATAATCGCCTCCTGGCTCACGGCGGAGTCGCCAATGGTCACTGCATTAAGACGCACAACAGTCCCGTCCCAATCCAATGTCAGCGGACTCACCACGAAACTGGTTCCGCTTTTTCCAGAAAGGTTGATGAATTCATCGCCAACTTTGCGTTGCCATTGCAATGCCATCAGCGCGTCTTCGGGTGTGATCGCCGCATCACCTGTCAGAGTTACAGACGTGTTTTCCAATCCTTCGGTATCCACGGGATCCAGAGTAATTTCCACTTGGTTGTTGCTTTCCACCTCTTCGCCCTCCCGCGGGGTCGAAGGCGGTCCAAATTCCCCGAAGTCGTCGGGATTGAAGGATGAATCTGTGGTGATGATGAATTTGTCGACATAGGCTCCATCCTCACGGCGGGCGATGCCGATGGTGTGCAGGCCAGGTTCGTCGATGTCGAAAGTCATTTGACCTCCACCATCCTGTGGTCTGCTGTTCCATGCGAAGATGGCGCCATTGAATCCGGTCATACTGGCCTGGTTGCCCGTAGTTCGATTCGGCGGCCGTTCGCCATCCACGTGCAGCCACATGGAGTCGTCAGTGCCGCTGTCCCCCACGGCGCGATACCAAATGATATGCGTACCCGTCTTGGTGAAAATAATGTCGTACTGCAACTGGGTGTCGGCTTCGTTACCGCCGGCACCGTTGGGGTTCACCATGGAGATTTCACCGGAGGCGCCTTCGCGGTCGATATCCTCTATCCAGAGTTCATCCGGGTTCCGGTCAAAATCCTCGGCTTCCCAAATCACGAAACCGTCCTCTCCCTGCAGCAGGGGACTCTGCTCCTGAGCCTGTGTCCGCACGAAGGACAAGCCCAGAGCGATTGTCGGGACTAAGGCACTCCAAGTGATCAGACGCTGCCACACTTTGGCAGTGCCATCTATTGCACGATGGTTTTTCATATGTATACTTTTAATGGTTGTTTTAGCTTTTGACACAAAAAAGCGATCAAACGAGACGCTAATGGCGACGGCGAAGCGACGGAGGTGGTGATTGTAACCGCGTGGTGCGTCGAGACAACCCCGAACCACCTAATCGATGACTTCGCTGAGCGATAAACGCTCCCTGCCACCAGACCGGATGTTATCCAACCAAATCGAGCGAATTGGTTTTCGCCGGTTTGCCAGAAAAAATGCGCACTCCCTCTGCCCAGTGAATAAACAAATCGTCGGCTAGGGATGGCTATGTGGGGTTACTTCTTTTTCTTTAAGCTTAGGCAGAAGTTCTGGCCGCCTGTCTTGAAATCAGCGGGACGGTTTTTCCCGAGCGAGACGCACCACTTGAGGGAGTCTCCATCAATGGTCAGAATACCCAGGCGATCCTGCCCCTTGTGACCGCCCTTGGTCCCCTTGGCGTCCAGGGTCCACGGCTTCTTCGAACTATCTAATACCAAATTTCCCGCCCCAAGGTCATTGGCATTCTGTGTCGCGGCAACCCCCTTGCCCTTGAATACAAGAACATGGCCTTGGGCTCCATTAAGGACGCCTCCTTTCCAAGTACCATTAAGTTGCTCCAGGATTTTC
>MPLZ02133194.1_pt1 | contig 12262 bp, 10 predicted proteins | sample 1617311 | NCBI WGS metagenome assembly MPLZ02 (sample SAMN05944806, study PRJNA350692) | marine metagenome | biome: marine; feature: ODZ; material: water; isolation source: 160 m water sample filtered on 0.2 um supor filter | place: Pacific Ocean | collected 2012-04-08 | depth 160m m | reverse complement strand
TGTACCTGCTTTACAAAAAGGTGCAATTGATGCAACAGAATTTTCTATGCCTGCAATCGATAAAAGATTGGGTATAAATAAAATTCTTAAATACAACTATTTTCCTGGATGGCATCAACCAGCTACTTTGTTTGACTTAATCATTAACAAAGATACTTGGAACAACGAGATGACAGAAGGACAACGTACGATAGTTGAACTTGCTTGTAAGGCTGTTATGACTGATGGACTAGCAATGGGTGAATCTATGCAGTTTGACACGATGAAAGAAAATGCTGCAGCAGGTACTGAGAACATGTATTGGTCTGTTAAAATGTTAGCAACTTTCTCAGAAAAATGGGATGAAGTTGTTGCAGAAGCAATTGCAAAAGATGCTGGTTTCAAAGTAATTTGGGACGATCTTCAAGCATTCCGTACAAACTATAAAATCTGGAACGAGTGGGCATATTTACCTCGTCCTGGAACAAAACGTATAAAGAAATAATTATTAACTCTTCTTAGTTAATTTAATTTTGTGTGGCGAATTTTTTTTCGCCACATAACATATTGTTTTTACGTAAATTAATAGGAATTATTTATGATTTATGAATTGAAAATATTCTCTATTATGTCATACTGGAAAAAATAACCACAAAGGATGATTTCTTGATGTCTTATGATAGAAAAGATGCAAAACTAAGAGACGATCAAGAAATACACATACCTATTGTTTCTTCTCTTAATAAAATTGTAAAGCACATTGTTGAAACTGCTGCTTGGCTTAATGTAGCAGTGCTTCTTCTTATTTTGATAACAGTTACTTTGCGCTACGGTTTTCATCGTAACCAATTGCTTTTAGATTGGCCGCTAGTACCCATGGAAGAACTGCAATGGCATTTTTATTCTGTGCCCTTCATGTTTGGTTTGGCATATGTAATTACTACTGATAGCAATATTCGAATTGATCTTCTACGTATGCATATGTCGAAAAAACTTAAACACATATTTGAAATTCTTGGAATATTACTACTTTTGATGCCTTGCGTTATAATTCTGTTTGATTTTAGTCTTGATTATACAATTTACGCCATCACTCATCATGAATCTTCCCAAAGCACTATGGGATTGCCTCATCGTTGGGTTGTCAAATCAGTAATTCCACTCACAATGATACTAATATTTTTAGCCGCATCATCTAAATTGATACAAGAGATAATATTGATGTGTTATCAAGGTAAAATTATTTCTTCGAAGCGCGGAGGAATGTTTCACCCACAATTAATAAAAATTAAAAAAAATAAATAATGGACCCACAAAATTATCTTGTAATAGGAATGTTCGTCTCTTTCATTGCATTACTTTTTACAGGTTTTCCTGTTGCCTGGGTTTTATCTGGTGTTGGTATTGCTTTTGCTGGTGTTGCCTGGATGAGCGATAACGTCTTTGGATTAACGATGACCGGACTAGATTATAATACTCTCGGCCTTTTAGTTGGTCGTATCTTCGGCATCATGGATAATTGGGTACTAATTGCTTTGCCGATGTTTATTTTTATGGGCTTAATGTTAGACAAGTCTGGGATTGCAGAGAAAATGATGCACTCCATGCAAAAATTATTTGGAAATATTAGAGGAGGTTTAGCAGTAACTGTTGCTCTAATTGGAGTTATTCTTGCAGCTTCTACAGGAATAATAGGTGCATCAGTTGTACTACTAGGTCTTATGTCTTTGCCAGTTATGCTTAACCAAAAATACGATAAGCCTTTGGCGCTGGGTACCATAGCTGCATCCGGGTGTCTTGGTATATTAATTCCACCTTCTATTATGTTAGTTATTATGGGAGATCAATTGGCCATTCCTATACTTGATTTATTTATGGGAGCTGTTTTTCCAGGTTTAATTCTTGGTTTTCTTTATATTGTATACATTTTAGTTTACTGCAAAATTTTTCCAAACAAAGCTCCGCTTGCTTCAGATCATAAAGAAGCAAATCTAAAAGATGTTATAAGAGCGTTAATTGACATTATTCCTCCTGCAGGATTAATATTACTTGTTCTTGGGTCAATTTTTATGGGAATAGCAACTGTTACTGAAGCTTCAGCCTTTGGCGCTATAGGTGCAACTATTATTGCTATTTTATATAAACATTTCAACTTTGATATTTTAAAAGATGTGGTGATTAAAACCATGAATACTGCTGCTTATATTTTTGCAATCTTTGTTGGCGCAACTATATTTGCTTTAGTCTTACGCGAATGTGGTGGAGACCAGCTAATTGAGTCTGGACTTACAGGTTTAGGGTTTGGTCCTTATGGAATTATTATCTTTGTTTTGGTTATAGTTTTTTTTCTTGGCTTTTTTCTTGATTGGATTGAAATCACTCTGATTATATTACCATTATTGGGACCAGTGATTACCAATCTTAACTTGCAAATCAATGGTTTTGGAGTTGTTGATTACCCTAATCTGACATGGTTTGCCTTGTTAGTTGCGGTAACTTTGCAAACTTCGTTTCTAACTCCTCCGGTTGGTTTCGCATTGTTTTATCTTAAAGGAGTTTGCCCTCCTAGTGTAAAACTACTTGATATTTACCGTGGCGTAGTTCCTTTCATTATAATACAATTAATAGCCCTTGTTCTGGTATTTTTATTTCCAGAATTAGTAACCTGGTTGCCATCAAAAGTATTTAAACCATTATAAAATAATATTAATTACAACTACGAGTTGTTAATATTGCAATTCGCACCATGACTCTAGTTACTTTTTATGTTTAAATCAAAAAAGTTAATTAACTAAAGAGGAGAAATAAATGATTAAAGAAAAAAAATCATTGAAGGGAAAAACACCTTCAAGACGTAAGTTCTTTAAAGCTGCCGCTGCAACGGGTGTTGCTGCTGTAGCTGCATCATCTTTAGCTGCTCCAGCTGTTGCTGCTGATAGAATAGAAGCATCAATGGTAGCTACTTGGGGAAGAGATTTTCCAGGTTTAGGAACGGGGGCACAAAGATTTGCAGAAAGAATAGGTGAAATGAGTGATGGACGTATACAAATTACTTATTATGCTTCTGGTGAAAGAGTAAAAGCATTTGACTCATTTGATGAAGTTGCATCAGGTAATTCACAAATGTATCATGCTGCAGACTACTACTGGGTTAAAAAACACCCAGCTTTTGGATACTTTACTGCAGTTCCATTTGGTCTTACTTACTCTGAATTTAACGCTTGGATTCACTTTGGTGGAGGACGAGAACTTTGGGATAAACTAACTGATGATTTTGGAACTCAAAGTTTTATAGCTGGTAACACAGGAGTTCAAATGGGTGGTTGGTTTAATAAAAAAATTACATCAGCTAATGACTTTAAAGGTTTAAAAATGCGTATGCCTGGATTAGGAGGACAAGTTCTTGGAAAACTTGGAGGTTCTCCAGTTTCACTTCCTGGCGGACAAATTTATGAAAACCTTGTTTCAGGAGCAATTGATGCAACTGAATGGGTAGGTCCTTGGAATGATGAAGCTATGAAGTTCCATGAAGCTGCTAAATACTATTACTATCCTGGTATGCATGAACCTGGTTCTGCATTAGCATGTGGTGTAAATAAGTCATGGTTTACAAGCTTATCAAAATCAGACCAAGTATTAATCAAAACTGCTTGTGCCTGGGCAGATGAAATGACAATGGCTGAGTACAATGCTAAAAATGGTGCTGCATTAGCTCGTCTAATAAACGATCACGGTGTCAAACTTGAGAAATTTAATGATAAAGTTTATGACGCATTTGCTAAAGGTGCTGCAGAAGTTTACGATGAAGTTCAACAACATAGTGATCTTGCTGCTAAAACACATGCAGGTTTTGTAAAAGCTCGTAAAGAAATTGGTTCTTGGACTAACTTGTCTGACTCACCATATATTCAACAAAGAAACAGAGCTTTAGGACTTTAATAATACTTAAAGTCAGATTAAAATTTGATATAAGGGCCCTTTATTAAGGGCCCTTTATTTTAGTGGGTTTTATTAAATAGAGTTTTTTGTTTTATGGTTTCAAAAAATAATTTATCAATATTGATTAGAATATTTGGTTATTCGATATTAGCTATTACTTTTGTTTTTTTAATCAATAATGTTTTAACAGTTTGGTTTGATTGGCCTGGTATTAAACAGCTATATTCAAATTACGGTTTATTTGGATTTAAAAAATTAAGTAAACCTTTAGAAGGATCAGTATTAACATTCGCTTTTGTTCAGTTATTTTTTTACCTTGTTTCATTAGTAATAGTAATTTTTTATGTTTTTAAATCTATTAAACAAACTTTAGAATCTGATGCAGAAATTCTTACTAAATTTACCGCTTATATTATTCGATCTTCTTTCTGGGCTGTTTTAATAGTTGGAGCTGCAGATTTATTAGTTTCATTTATGATTGTTGAAAAATTAATCGAGCCAATTTTTAATGAAGAAATAAAATATAAATTGATTAATCCAAGTTTTAGGATTACGTTTATTCATTTTCCTTTAATATTAATTTCATTTGTAATTGGATATTTTACAAGAACAGTAGGTTTTATTTGGCTAGCCGTTTTAGTAGTTGGTAGTGAATTTTTAATTGTTCTATCTAGATTTATATTTGAGTATGAACAGGCTTTTCAAGGAGATTTAGTTCGTTTTTGGTATTCCGCTCTTTATCTTTTTGCTAGTGCATATGCTTTAATGCATGAAGGTCATGTACGAGTTGATGTTTTATACACTGGTTTTACTGAACGAAAAAAAGCTTGGACAAACTCTATGGGATCATTGGTATTAGGAATTCCACTTTGTCTTATTGTTATATTTTTGGGAATGGGTGGTAGAGCGAGTATTATTAATGGCCCTGTTATTTCTTTTGAAATTACACAGCAAGGTTCCAATGGATTATATTTGCTTTATTTAATGGCAATATATTTAGCTGTATTTGCCGTGAGTATGCTAGTCCAATTTACTAGTTATTTTATGAGTAGCAGTCATAAACTTTTGAAAAATTAAATTATGGAACATTTTTTTTTAGCTCTACTTGTAATAATTATGATAGTAGCATTAGCATCAGGTTTCCCCGTTGCTTTTGCATTACCAGGTTCAGCTATTATTTCAATAGGTCTTGCAGCTTTTTTTGGATATCTCTTTGATGGAGATGTAAGTGCTTATTTTGCTGTAGATGGACCCAAAGAATGGTTAACAGCAGGCATTACAAATTTTAGGAGTAACTATTGGGATGTAGAGACTGATACTTTAATTGCAATACCTTTGTTTATTTTTATGGGAATAATGTTGCAAAAATCTAAAATTGCAGAAGATCTTTTGGTAACCATGGGACAGCTATTTGGCCCTATTCCTGGAGGATTAGGTATTTCAGTAATTTTTGTTGGGGCATTGCTAGCCGCAACAACAGGTATAGTTGGAGCAACAGTAATTGCAATGGGTCTAATCTCGCTGCCTACTATGTTGAATAATAAATATGATAAAAGTCTTGCGAGTGGAATTGTCTGTTCATCTGGAACACTTGGTCAAATAATACCTCCGTCAATTGTTTTAATTATTATAGCCGATCAATTAGCTAGCGCTTCTGATGTTGCAAATACAATTAGACAGTCAGAATATAAATTACTTACCGGAGAGTTTAATATGCCTGGTGAGTTTAGAGTAGGATCTACAAGTGCTGGAGATATGTTTCTTGGAGCATTACTACCTGGATTGGTATTAGTTGGTTTGTATATGTTGTATGTTTTTGTGTATGCAAGATTAAATCCAAAGGCAGCTCCACCTGTTGCATTTAAAGGTCAATTTGATTTTAAATTTTGGACAAAAGTTCTTATGGTAATAATTCCGCCACTTGCACTAATTTTTGCAGTTCTTGGATCTATATTAATGGGTATAGCCACTGTAAATCAGGCTGGTTCTATTGGAGCTATAGGAGCAACTATAATGGCAGGTTATCGTCTTCATCAAGGTAAAAAAGATGCATATTATCCATTACTAATAACGGTTCTAGCTTTAATTCCTATTTTTATAATTTCAAACAATTATAACTTAAACATTAAAGCTTTAGAAACTAGAAACTTAACTGCAATTCTTATAACAGGTTTTTTTACTATAACATTTTTAATTGGTATTACATGGAGTTTTTGGAGAGCTTACAAAGTTGATAATGTTTTAAAAGAAGTTGTTACAGAAACTTGCGCAACTACTTCGATGGTTTTTATAATTCTTCTAGGAGCAGCGATGTTAACTTCGGGTTTCAGAGCTTTTGGAGGTGAAGAATTAGTAAGAGAATTTTTACAAGATTTGCCCGGAGGATTTTGGACTCAGTTTATTGTCGTTATGGCAGTAATATTTTTATTGGGCTTTTTTCTTGATTTTATAGAAATTGCTGTTGTTGTTGTCCCTATTATTGCACCAATATTGTTAGCTGAAACTGGAGCTAATGTTAGCGCAATCTGGTTAGGAGTAATGATTGGGGTTAATTTACAAACTTCTTTTTTAACTCCTCCATTTGGTTTTGCGTTGTTTTATTTAAAAGGAGTTGCACCCAAGTTTGTTACAACTTTGAATATTTGGAAAGGCGTTGTTCCCTTCATAGCATTACAGCTTATAGGACTAGGAATTGTAGGTTTTTATCCAACTTTGGTAAATTACTTGCCAGCAAGAACATACTTAACATCTCATGTGGCTCCGCCTCCGATGAATCCTAAACTTCAAAATTGTTTACAAGAATATAAATTTGATATTTACAATAATGAAGAACAAAAAATTACAGCTGCTATTACGAGTTTTCAACAACTGGTTCCTTCTGATCTTCCTGGTGATAAATTGGATATTTTTGAGGAACATTTTGAAAATGCATTAGGAACTTTTGCCTTAGTTAAAAAGCTTCAAAAAACCGAAAAAGAATACAATTTATTTGCTGAAGATTACAGAGACCTTCACTTTAGTGTAAGAAAAAAAGAGAAAAAAATTAGAAAAATAGATAAGAGAATAAAAAAATTAGAATCCGAAATTAGAAATTTAGACAAAGATAATGTGTCTGAAAAAAATAAAATTGAGCTTAAGATTGAAGATTATAAATTAGAGGCTGAAGAAATAACTAAACAAATTCCTGAGAACTGGTCATCAAAAAATAAAGAATTTGAAATTATACTTAAAGCTAAAAATACTCGAACAAAAAGATATAGAAAAAATGTTGATGAAGCATATGATAATCTAGATCAGATTGCCATGTTCATTAAGGATTATGAAAAATTAAACGAACTTTCTCCAGAAATTAATAATATAAGGGAAAATATTAATAATGAAAATTATGAAAAATTAATTTCAATTATAGATAACTTATTCGATAAACTTGGAGAGATTTCTGGAACCGAAGAATTTGCTAATAGATTAGATGATTTATTATCTTTACTTGATAGTGAAGAAATAGATGCTAACAAAATTTCAGATGCAAACTCAGAAGTTTACATGTTGTTTGAAAAAGAAGTAAAATGGAGAAAATATGCGGAAAAAAATCTAATGCCAGAACTTGAAAAATATAATTCAGTTATAAAAAATAATATAGGTTTAAGACTTCAATCTCGTTTGACTAAAGATCAAGCAATATTTGTTGCTAAGTGTAATTCAATTCACCGTGATATATCTTTAAATTTTTAATCTAATTAAATGGAAAAAAATATTCTACCGATCAAAAAAGCGGTTTTAATTTTTTTTGTTTTTGCTTGTGGTTATTTTATATCTTGTCTATTAAGAGCAATTACCGCAACTTTATCACCATTATTAACTTCAGAGTTTAATTTACTAGCTGGGGATCTAGGGCTTTTAGCTGGAGGATATTTTTTAGGGTTTGCATCAATGCAAATACCACTTGGATATTTACTTGATAGGCATGGTCCAAAAAAAATTGTTTCATCATTTTTATTAATTGCAATAATTGGCACCGCATCCTTTGCTCTAGCTCAAAATTTTGCTGGTTTATTAATATCAAGAATTTTAATTGGTGTTGGTGTTAGTGCATGTTTAATGGGTCCTTTAACTGGTTATAGGATTTGGTTTGCTGACGAATATCAGCAAAGAGGTAATTCATGGATGTTAATGATAGCTTCTACAGGATTTGTTTTTTCAACACTGCCAGTTCAAATTTTATTACCTATTATAGGATGGAGATGGATTTTTGGAGGAGTAACTATTTTAATATTTCTTGTTATAATTTTAACTTTAATTTTTATTCCCCCATGGAAAAAAGAAGAAGAAAATAATAACGAAAAAAATACTGGATCTTTGTCAGATGTTTGGAAAAATAAATTTTTCAGAAGTACGATTCCTCTTGGATTATTTAACTATGGAGGAATCATGGCAGTTCAAACTTTATGGGCTGGCCCATGGATGATCAGGGTTGCAGGTTATGATCCTTTAGAGAGTGCAACAGGTCTTTTTTGGATAAATATGACTATGTTAATAGCATTTTTTGTTTGGGGTTATATTTTGCCTAAAATTAATAATTTAGGCATAGATACAATAAAACTAATGAAATTTGGATTACCAATTAGTTATTTATCTTTACTTGTCATTATTATTTCAGGTGAAAATGCAGGAGCAATACATTTTATAATTTATATATTTACTTCAATTGTATTATCGCTTACCCAACCTGCAGTGGCTATGCGTTTTCCAACTAGTTTAGCAGGTAAATCACTTACATCATTTAATTTACTGATTTTTTTGGGTACTTTCACAATGCAATGGGGAATTGGTTTAATTATTGATTTAAGCCAATTTTTTGGACATGAAGAAATTCCAAGTTTTCAAATATCTTTTTCTGTTTATCTAGTAATTTGTGTGCTTTGTTATTTATATTTTATATTAAATAATAAAAATGAATAAAAAAAAAATGTATATTTTGTCAATAATTGGCTTGGTAATTTTAATTTATTTAATTTTTACATTCATATTATTTAATTTTCAAAGAAGTTTATTATATCACCCAGTAGAAAATAATTATCAGGGCGATGAATTAACCGTTGAAATTCAAAAAGTTAAAGTAATTACAGATGACAATTTAGAACTTTTAGCATGGTATCATAAGAAAGATATTAATAATTATAAAACTATTCTTTATCTTCATGGTAATGCTGGAGCTTTGGAAAATAGAATTCATAAAATAAATCATTTTAAGAATATGAATCTTAATTTTTTATTACTTGCATGGAGAGGGTTTAGTGGAAATAAAGGCAAGCCAACTGAGCAAGGCTTTTATAAAGATGCAAGAAGTGCAATTAAGTGGTTAAAAGAAAAAGGCATTTTGGAAGAAAATATTATTATTTATGGAGAGTCGTTAGGCACAGGTGTAGCTACTGAAATTGCTCAAAATAAAAATTTTGCTGGTGTAATTTTAGAATCACCTTTCACTTCAATGGTAGCTGCTGGTAAATCTAAATATCCAATATTTCCAATTAATTTGCTTCTCAAAGATAAATATGAAAGTGATAAGAAAATTAAAAATATAAAATCTCCAATTTTAATTATGCACGGCGAAGTTGATACAATAGTTCCATTTTGGATGGGAAAAAAAATGTTTGAATTAGCAAATGAACCTAAGTATTCATATTTTTCTAAATATGACGATCATATGATGGAATTTAATAAAGACTTAATTAACTCAATCAATTTGTTTATTAAAAGTTTAAATTAAGACACAATCTAAACAAATAGTTTACTCAATTTATTATTAAAAAATTTATGTGAAAAAATTATTAATTATTGTATTTATTGTCCTAACTTGTCAAAATTCTTATTCAGAACCAAACAACCTAGAAACTGAAGATTTTTTTTATATAGGAGCAATGCAGTCTTATAATAGTGATTTTACACTTTATTTTAAAACTAGAAATAAAGCTGTATTAGCTAGGGGCGAAGAATTTAATTATATTACCGATTATCCTCAAGATTTATATATTTATAATCACGATACTAAATCTGATGAGTCATTAATTTCTTACGATTGGTTTCCATCAAGGGCAAAACAAATTATAGAAAATTATGATTTTCCAGTATTTCCAGAAGACTTTGCCTATTATTTATTAAACGATAATAATACTTTGATAATGGTTAGTGCCATAAAAAATATTAATGCTAATTTAGTTTTTGATATTTCTAAAAAAAATCTCAAAAGGTATGATAAAAAAAATAAATTAGAATTTATAATTTCATCAATTGCAAAAAAATGTGGTTATTTAAGTTTAGAGGAAAAATATAATTGTAATTATTATAAACCTTTAATTTCTAATAATTTAATTAATTAGTTGTAATAAAAGCTTCTGCAAATTGTTCTGCTTTAAAAATTTGTAAATCATCTTCTTTTTCACCTAAACCTAGGGCGATAATTGGTAATTTATATTTTTTTGCTATCGCAATTAAAATTCCACCTTTTGCAGTTCCATCTAGTTTGGTCATAATTAATCCTGTAATTGGAATTATCTTATTAAATTCTTCAACTTGGTTAATTACATTTTGCCCAGAAGTTGCATCTAAAACTAACAATACTTCGTGAGGAGCATTTGGATCAATTTTCTTAGTTACATTTGCAATTTTTTTATACTCTTCCATTAAATTTTTTTTATTTTGCAATCTTCCTGCCGTATCTATTAAGACATGTGTAAATTGTTTTTTTATAGCTTCATCAACGGCTTTATATGCAACAGATGCAGGATCGGAACCTTGTAAAGATTTGATAATTTCTACATCTATTTTTTTAGCCCAATTTTCTAATTGTTCAATTGCTGCAGCTCTAAAAGTATCTGATGCTGAAAAAATAACTTTATTGCCATTAGATTTTAATATTTTTCCTATTTTTCCTATTGTAGTAGTTTTTCCAACACCATTAACTCCTGAGACAAGAATAGCATTTAAATCAGTTTTATTTTTAAAAAAATTTTCTTTTTCCAATGGAGACATTAAATGAATTATATAATTTTTAAGAATTGAATTAATTTCATCAACTTTATTTTTGTTTGGATCAATTTTTTTTTCAGCAATTATATTTTTAATTTCTTCAGATGCTGCAACACCTACATCAGATTGAATTAAAAAATCTTCAATTTCATTTAGTGTCTTATCATCTATTTCTTTTTTTATAATTATTTCTCTAAGGCCAGACGTAAAAGTAGAAGCACTTTTCTTAAAACCTAATTTAAATTTTTCAAAAATTCCCATTAAATTTTTATGTCAATTTGATCTATATTTGAAACAGGTCCAGTCATTGAAATATTTTCACTTTCATCTATGAAAATTGATAGCTTTCCTAGTTCAAATTCTATTTCAGTTTTATTTTTTATTTTACCATTAATTTTTGCAGCATAAGCTGTTGCGCAAGCTGCTGTTCCGCAAGCTTTTGTTAGCCCAGCACCTCTTTCCCATACTTTTACTTTAATATGATTTTCATTAATTATATTTGCCAATGTAACGTTACATTTTTCAGGAAATAATTTATCGTTTTCAATTTCAGGTCCAATTTTTTCTAAATTAAAATCTTCTATATTGTTAATAAAAAAAACAATATGTGGATTTCCAACATTTACTGCTGTGCCACCAAAATGTTCTTTATTATTTTTATCAATAATTCTGTAATTTAAATTAATAGTATTTAATTTTTTTAACAAAGGAATTTCATACCATTTAGTTTTTGCTGAGCCAATTTTTGTTTCTACTAATTTTTCTCCTAAAATTTTTGACTCTAAATTTCCAGATTCAGTTCCTAGTATAATTTTATCCTTATTCATTTCTTTTGATAATAAATAAGCCACGCATCTAGTTCCATTTCCACAGGCACCTGAAGCGCCTCCATCTGAATTATAAAATTCCATATCAGCATCAGTTTTTTCATTTTTTTTTATAAATATAAGCTGATCACAACCAATAAAATTTCTATTGCATATTTTTTTAACTTGATCATTGGTTAATTCAAATTGATCATTTCTCTGATCAATTATTACAAAGTCATTTCCTAAACCATCCATTTTAAAAGCTTTGAATTCCATATAATAATACTTAACTTATTTATTGACTTTTTGAACCTCTATTATAATTTATCGCAGTTTCCGCAAAATAAGCAATTTGCGGTGTCTTTGGCAACAAAGAGATCGACACCAGTCTGCGAGGGTTCGCCCACTGGTGCGATAGCTGTTGGATGAAAATATGTTTGAAAATTTGACAAATAAATTTGAAGAAGTTTTTTCTTCTCTAAAAAAAGCACCATCACTTGATGAAAAGC
>MPLZ02015009.1_pt1 | contig 12269 bp, 9 predicted proteins | sample 1617311 | NCBI WGS metagenome assembly MPLZ02 (sample SAMN05944806, study PRJNA350692) | marine metagenome | biome: marine; feature: ODZ; material: water; isolation source: 160 m water sample filtered on 0.2 um supor filter | place: Pacific Ocean | collected 2012-04-08 | depth 160m m | reverse complement strand
GCTAGTGGGACCCAGAACTCAACGTCTCTGGTACCATTGCCATCTGCTCTTATGTCAGAGAGGTAGGAACCAGAGATTTCAGGAAAACTCTCGCTGTCGATTCCTAGGAGTCGATCGGCCCTGCTTGCCTCCCCCTCAATCCATCTCGCAAGCAGCCTTTCGTCGAACGAGGCACAAACAACCAGCATCGCGTGGAGGAACGAGAGGGCCTCCGTCATCCTCCCGATTTCGGTAGATATGTCAATGGTTGACGCCTCTTCGATTCCACCGTCCTGAAGCACCGAATCCACTAATCTGACCCTCCCTCTAATCCTTACATCCTCGAGCCACGGAGCATCGATCAACTCCTCGATTGAGATTCCGTTCTCCTCCAGTATACCCTTGATGAATTCACTGCCCTGGGGAAGAAAGGGATAACGAGCAAGCATCCCCCTGTCCTCGATTCGCGGAAGGATTAGCGGCATGGGCATAGATGGTAATTCTCCGCGAGGGTTCTTCAATACTCACCGAGCCCTTCCACTGGAGCATGTCAGACAGTGATGGACCCACAGACCTAGCTCCTGTTGATCCAGTATTGATTGATCTGCAGGATGAAGTGCGTGAGTTCTTTGACTGGGATCTGAGGGATGACGTGGATAGCGCGCAACTGCTGATTGCGAGAGTCGAGGAATCAGAAATTGAGTCGTGGGCTAGGCACAATCGTCTTGCCACAATTGCACACCTCTTCCGAAGGCTGGTTATCAGAGAACCCGAAGTAGCGGTTCTCGGTTCGGCAATCGAACCCGAAGATCTGACTCCTATCCTCGAGCGTCCGGTGCTTCTCGTTGCAGCTGATGGTGCTTCAGCTGTGCTGTCAGAGTTGCCGGATTCGCTGTCAGAGAAGGCATGGTCCCGACTAGTATGTGTCGTAAGCGATGCTGACGGTGGTGATGGAACCGAACAGGCAGTCAGGCGATCCGTCCCCTTCATTCTCCACGCCCATGGTGATAACGAGCAAGAGTGGAGTGCATTATTGGATATCGCCGAAATCTCAGCAAATCCACCCAGTCTCATACTAACTCATCAGACTCCCACGGGCATAGAGGGGATGTACAACCCGGGTGGATTTACCGATGGTGACAGGGCAGTTTGTTTCCTCAGGGCGCTCGGTGTCAGAATGGATCGAATTTTGGTGATGGGGACGAGGACTGATTATGTCGGCCGTTGGTCGGGGTTCACCCAAGAGCAAACCAAACTCCAGAAACTGAGATGGATGGCTAGATTCCTGGACATTCTAGGAATCGAGTTGTAATCAACTCACTACGAAGGTCCCGGCTTCGACTTGAGATCCATCACTGCTAATGGTGCCAGAAATCTCCTCTTCGTCTCCACGATTGTCAATCGAGACCGTGAATTCCGAATCCTCCCCCTCACCTTCTGTTTCGAAGTGCTGGACTATGATTGAATAGTCTCCCGCAGGGGGATTCTCGGACCAAGACACAACCTGTCTGCCCTCGTTCGGATTGAAACTTTCGATGTCGAACGACCCACCTTTCGACTCCTCTGGGTCGAAGAACGAGACCGCACTCCCGTCCGGAGTGATTACAGACAGCCCCAAATCACTGGACGAATCCCAGTTCAGAGTGACGGAAACCCCGTCATGCACGGTGCCTACCCTACGTCGCAGGGCATCGACTTCCCTGGCCTCGGAGAATTCCTCGGCCTCTTGGGGCTCTTCGGCCTCTTGGGGTTTCTCAATAACGTCGCTCTGTCCGGGTTCAGCGATGGCAAACTTCGCTACAAACTGCAACTCGTTACTCTTCTCCACCGTTCCCTCGTAGAACCGCTTGCTCTCTCCAATCGAGACGCTTACGGTGTAGTCAGTTGCATTCTTCATGTGTATCTTGGAGAGCACCGGTGCCCATGCGAACAGTCCGCGCTTGTGTATCTTATAGTGGCGAATGCCAATTCGGTAGACCCCTGCGGGCGGGGTCCGAGTCCAGACTATGTTCTCCACAGGCGTCTTGGAAGTCGGCTTGAAGTTCATATCCACGTCCAATTCCCCTTCGCAAGTCGACTTCCTGTGATCGTGGTAGATATGCTCTCCAGAAGGAGTGATGACGTGGAGATCAAGGTCGTTCCAGTTGTTCCACATCAGGCTAATTTGGACAGCCCCCCTCTTCGCCCCTTCCCTCTCAAGCCGCTTTTCGAGCACAGAGATCTCTCGACTACTGACTTCAGTCTCCTGAACCCCCGCCCCGATTGTCGATCCTTCACCTAGTGACTCTGTAGTGGCCGAAATTAGAGACCGGTCTCTTCTTGAGCCCCTGCCCCTAGAACGTCTGGCCTTAGCTCCCTCAGAGGTGTGCTCAGTCAGGTTGGTTCGAGTGGACGGTAGGATTGTTCTACGCTTACCGGAACGGGCAATTCTGTAGATTCCATGAAGAGTAAAGGCAAGGACAAGGACGATGATGACAATGGACACAGGGTCGAAGGCCACGCCACCGAACGTGAGAGCTTTCTTTTGATAACATCGGTCGTACAGACACGTTGCTCAGCCCAAAACAGACACAAGCGCCGGTTGTTTCATAATCATAGTAACTCTCCTCTACGAGGAGGGGAGCGGAAGCGATGCTAACACTCTTGATTTCCGACCAGCAGGCGTCCCTCATTAATTCGGAGGTAGATTCGTGAGGAGAGCAGCGGTCCTAATCGCCATGCTGTTCATCCTGCCGCTACTCGCACACACCCCGGCCTACTCAGTGGATTCACGCGCTCAGTCAACTTCGGGAAGGTCCTTGGAAGCCGATGTCGCAGTGACTGGCATCAACATCACGACACCATCGGTCATGGTCGGTGGGACCCCCACTCTCGCACCACAGACTCACATCATTCGTGTTAACATACTGAACCTCGGCGGCTCTTCAGCAGACGGGAATCTAACCCTAGAGGCCAATACCGGCTCTGGTTATGCGGAGGTAGATGTAAGGACGGTGAGCATCAACTCAGGGCAGCAAGAGGTTCACCTGCTCTACTGGGACGCTACCACGGTGGGCACCGGATTCGGATTGAAGGCAGTCTGGGACGTCAACTTGTCGACCTCGACCGATTCCGACTCGGGCAATGACGAGATGGCCATAACTGGTATCAGTGTCATGGCGGTCGAGGATGCAGCACCCATCGCGGATTCCCTACCAGACAATGGGGATACGCTGGCCAGAGCGCAGTGGGTGGGCGGGATTACCGTGGTCAACACCGGCAACCAACCGGTCAACGTGACTGCCCAGCTGACCCTGACCTCGACATCAACGGCGGCTCAGACGCAGGTCATATCGACCACAGCTACCGCACCATCCGGCAGCCTCGCCAACCCACCGGATCCTCAGAACATCTCCCTCAGCTTCGACGGCACGAGCCTAGAGGGGACTTACACCTTAGCGGGAAGCCTACTGATCACAGGTCCCTCCGGGACTCCGAGCACAGTGACCATCGAGTCACGAACTGTCTCGTTCATCGCGCTGAGGGCCACGCTGATAGCCGCGAGCAACAGGAACATAGATCCCGGCGGCGTGACGACTCTCAATTTCATTCTGCAGAACTCCGGTGACGAGGGGGACAACTTCACCGTCACCCAGAGCAACACCTCCTCCCCCGGTGAGTATTGGGCCAACATCTCGGCGGGCATCCATACCGAAGACGACCCGCTGTTCGTCGACTCAGGAGAAACCGTGGCTATCCAGGTCCCCGTCGAGATTCCATCAACCGCAGCAATGTCCGAATCCGTGCGAATCACCATCACCGTGCAGAGCCTCGCCGCCGGCTACGTGCTCGATGCTTCCTCTATAGTCATGGCAGGAGGCTTGTACCAGTCCGAGATAACTCAGAATCACAGCCACGATCTTGGCGCTGAGTACGCGAATATCACCCCTGGAGACCCCTTGACACTTGACTACACCCTGAAGAACACCGGGACCGCCCCCGCCCAGTTCCAAATTTTCGTGGCCTCCACCCAGTCAGTCCCCTACTGGACAATCCACTCACCAGTGACATTGACCGACGTGATGATAGCCAATGAAACCAGGACGATCCCCGTCACCATCACCACTCCCACCCTGCAGATGCCATTGAACCCCGCTTGGAATATCGAAGCCGGCCTCCAGATACAGATCGGCATCCAAGCCATTCCCGTCGAGGGGGGCCTGCCCTCGTCCAACCTGACGATGATTATCGTCGACGGCATGGTGGAGATGGATCTCGAGATCTTGGGACAGCCTCGCGATGTCTCCGTCGATGAGCTATTGTCCGGGTCTTCGGACAGATACGTCGATTTCCAAGTGCAGATGGTGCACAACCTCGGCTCCAACAACAGCCAGGCCCAAGTGACTTTGGCGCCGACGGTAGCCTCCGGCGATACGACTGGAATCACATTCACCCCAGACGTGAGTGGCAAGGAGAATGAGAGGTTCTACGCATCAATTACCCCGAGCACCATGGACCTGTCTCCCGGGGAGATTGGGTACGGCGTTGTATCGATCACGCATCAGCACAAAAGCAGCCAAAGCCACCCCTATCCTGCCGCGGGTAGGTTCACCTTCGACTTCACGACGACCTCTGATTGGGGGGACTTCAATGGCACCCTTTCACAGGACGACTCAGCGGAGATAACCTACAGGGTCGAGAAGTTCAGGGCGGCCGAACTTGCATCAGGCGGCATCTTCACGGGAGACCCCGGCACCGCCATACCCGCCACGATGTCCCTGAAGAACATCGGCAACGACGCGGACAACTTCACCGTCGGCTTCTTGCCAATCGAGGGCTGGGACATTCAAGTCAGCAAGCCCGCTGTGAACGCCCTGAAGTCGAGGACCAACCTCTATCCCTTCGTAGAGGGCCATGATGACTCGGATGTGACGTCGTTCACTATCACGGCCACCCCCCCATCAACTGCCAGCGCTGACGAAACGCACGAGATTTGGGTCTATGCCAACTCGACTGATACCGGCGAGTTGCTATCATACGCCCCTGCGTACTTCCAACTTACCGAGCTCGTTTCAGCGGAGCTAAGCCCGGCAAACGCCACGGCCGTCCTCGACAGGCTCGGCCAAACTACCATCATGATCTTGCTCAACAACAGCGGAAACTCGAACAAGACCTTCGACTTGACGCTCGACAATCACAATCCCCTCAATATCCGACTTTCCTTCGCCGACGACGGAACCGTCGTCCTCTCCAAGACACAAACCGTCGCCCCGGCTAGCCAGGCCATCGTCCGCGTATATGCCCTCGCCGGGACCACGGCGAGGGCCGATGATGTGAACAAGTTCGAAGTCGTGGTGTCGAGCAATGGGACCGAGTTGGACCGTAGCGGCATCAACGTCCAAGTGAACCCATTCCATTTCATCATCTTCAAGATGAACGAGGAGTACAATGCGATTCCCGGGGGCACCATCCAAGTCCCTATCTTGTTGGAAAATAGTGGGAACCTCCTGGAGGTGGTCAACGTCTCAGCACTCGCTCCGGTGGGCTGGAACCAGTCTGCGAACGACTCTGCCATAGCAATCGAGCCGGGTGCTGAGGGCGCATGGGTGAAACTGAGCATCACCCTGCCACCTCTCGAAGCAGGCGAGAGCCTCGCTGCGGACAAGGTCTTCGAGATTCCCATACAAGTGCTGAACATCTCCGACAACATCGTGATTGGCAGTTCGAACATAACCGTCACAATCCTCCCAGTCTTCGCGTTGAACGTCCTCGCTCAACCAGATAGGATTGCTGTCCTGCCTAACAGTGACAGGTCGGTGCAGTACGAGATTCAGAACGTCGGCAACGCTCCAATGACGATCTCCTTCCAATGGGAACTCGATGAGGACGAGCCGGGAAGATTCGGCATCTCTCTGACAGCACCGAATAACATTGTCAACCTGAATATCGGAGACACTGTAGCTCTTCGAGTGGACGTATCCCCATTGAAGGACGATCACTACCAGAACGAGGATGCCGCGCTATCCATCATCTTCTCTCCGATGGGGGTGGAATTGGATCCAATTGTGTTAACGACACCCATTCAGGTCGTCCGGGTCCAAACTGATGACGTGTACGAACTGGACGCCGACGGGCCTTTCACCTGCGGCGCGTCCTGCGTCGAGATCGCGATTCCATGGCAGTACGTGCCCACGGGCATCCCGAACCCATCGTCCGTGGCCTTCAACCTCTCCTTGGCTGAAGTACCTGAAAGACGAGGAGAGGAGGGGCCCATCAACTATGGGCAGTACCCCGATACGATTTGGGCCTTCGACATCGACGGACATTGCCTCATGGTTTCCTCCGAGCAACCTCCCGGCATCGCGCAGCAAGAGGGCTCGTCCTGCGACTCGGGCTTCGACTTGGACACAGTGACCCCCTACGGGACGGGCACCATAGTCCTACAAGTGATCATCCCGGACAAGAAGAAGCTCGCGCCCAAGGACGGATGGGACATCAGCCTCCTGCTGAAGAATCCCGTAGAGGACGACCAATGCGATTGTGATGATTTCTGGACGGAATTCACCGTGAAACTGAGAATGTCCGAATCGTCCGACCCGCTGATAGAGAGCATTTCGTTCAATGGGACCAGCGTCGAGGGATCGCAGACCTCGGTCAACGTGGTGATAATCAATGCCGGCAACGCGATCATGCCAACCGACACGCTCGTGACCCTGCTATGCCAAGGGGACTACGCAAGAGTGACTTCCGCCCCGTCGATGAGCATCCCTGCATTGTCCGCCGGCGGCAATTTCAGCGCCACGTGGTCTGTGACCACCGAACCCCTACCATGGTGGAGCACCTCCGAGCCCTTCGACTGCGAAGCCTCATTGTCGGGCTCGATTTCGACCGTAGGTGGGAACAACGCCTCCAATGACAACTCAGAGGTAGCCTTGGAAATATCCTCCTGGGGGCCACCCGACCTGGATGTGAATCTCAGCGGAGTCATAATCGGCCTGCCAATAACCATCATACTCGGCCTACTCCTGCTTTTCTTCGCCTTCTCGTTCCTGCGGAAGGGCATGGACGAGCAGCCGAGCCATCTGCACATGTCGGCATACATCGCCGCAGCGTCTTTCGGAACCATATCTCTCAGCAACATGGCTTCGTGGTCAATCGCGGCAGGAGCAGGGGCATCTATCGCCTTCTCTGGTGTCGTGGCATGGATAAGCTCGGCTGAGTTACAGACCATTCACGACGACAGGAAAAAGGCACGAATCGGGGCTCGCTCCGTCTTGGAAGACCACGACAAGGAGCAGGCCAACACCCGAAAGGAACTCCGAGCCATCGTCTCCTGCGCCCCTTACGCATTCCTCCCCTTCGTCCTCATCTCGCCCGCGCTGGCCACAGACACAGACCCCATCTCACTGGTGGCGCTGGTGCTGTTCCTCATCGCCTCCCCGATCCTGGTTCACCTGATACTGAGATTCCTCGACAAGTCGTATGACAGGCTATACGGGGAACTGGCCGAGATAGAGCTCAGGGCTATCAAGATTAAGAGAATCCTAGGGAGCGTCGGCGCGAGGTCGGGAGCCGGGGCCTCGGAGCGGGAATACCGGACGGGAGGAGACTGAGATGGCGAAAGACGCCGCTTCCCGAGCTAGCGGGGTGGGAGGGGCTGAAGCCACCCTCAAGGTCCTCGACTACATCGAGGACGAGGCCCTCGTCATTCAGAACTCAATCTGGCGCAACCGGCCCATGCGGGCCGTCAGGCAGCTCAAAAAGCTCAGCAAGGAGACTGATTTCCTCGAGGAGCAGGTCCTCGGCCTCTACAGAGCCCTGTCGTCTCTCGAGAGGTCGCTGGAGGAGCTGGAGGAGATGAGCGAGGGGGACCAAACGTCATGGGACCTCACCAACTTGGGACTACAGTTCCTCAGAGAGGGGAATTGGGGGGCTGCGTCCGACACGTTGGAGGGGGCCGTGGCCGCCCTCGGGCCCGAGGGCCTGGGACGCTCGCTCGCCACCCTGAACCGCCACCTCAACGAGCTGGGGGACCTCAGTGACACGGAGGACATCGCGCTCACCCTAGTCAGGCAGGGTAGGAAGAGCCTGCAGGGGGACGACCTGCAATCCGCCGCCGAGTCCTTCGAGAAGGCGATAACCGCCCTCGGCCCGGTCGCTGTGAAGGAGGCCGCCAGCCCCTTCCTCGTCAATCGCTTCTTCCTCTCCATCGGCACCAAGTGGCCCGAGGGCCTCGGGCACGGGCTGATGGTAGTGACCCTCGAGAACCTCGGTGACAACAACATCGCTGCGATGAGGCTGGACCCCCCCGTCCCGTTCGGATGGTCCGCCTCGCCGAGGATGACCGAGATCCCCGAGATCCCCCCTGAGGGATTCATCGAGATTGGGATCGAGATCCGACCCTCCGGCGCGTTCCCCCAGACCTCCCTCCTCGGGACCAGCGTCTCTGTGACCACGGGCTACATGGTCACCTACGGTGATGTCGAGGTCCAGGTGAGGGTGGAGAACAGGACCCCGAAATCGATGGAGGGGCTCCTCCTTGACCCGTGGATGCCCGAGGGCTATGAGACGATGAGGCTCCCACTTGTCGAGAACCTCGGCCCGGGCCAGGTGGTCCACGTCCCCATCGAGGTCCTGAACATCAGGCAAAGCACAGGAATCACAGGGTGACTTCCTCGCTGAGCGGGTAATAGCCGCACGAACTCCACTACTCTCATAAGTGATTAGCGTCCACAGGGCCCTACAGGTGACACGCGTATGAGCGAAGAATACCAACTAAGGAAGAGAGACGGCGAGGCAGGCTCGATAGGTATCGGTGCGATGATAGTTTTCATCGCCCTGATTCTAGTGGCCGCAGTGGCCTCGACGATTATAATCAAGACTGCAGAGGAGCTGCAGCAGAACGCCGAGTCGACAAGCGACGACACGAGGAAGGAGATTTCGGGCAAGATCAACGTCCTCCAAATCCTCGTCAACGGTACGACGAGCGCCGACGCGATCGACTCCATCATCGTCACCGCTAAGGTGGCTTCCGGGTCGATGGATGTCCGGGTAGACGACATCGACTGGGTGATCACGTGCGGCGGGTCCACCTACGGGCTGATTACGGGCAACCTCGGTGACACAGACCCTGCTGGCGGCGCATTTGACGGAGATGAGAATGTCAACGCCGATTACATGGACGGATCCGACTACGCTGCGACCGACGAACTGGCAGCGGGAACGACGTTCAAGTTCGACATCAACCTCGATCAGGATACCGACAACACGGCGGATAGCGGCGCTTGCAAGGACGCAGGCACGGCCGGCGAGACGATGGAGATGAAGATCATAGTCGACGGCGGCGGAACCACCATCCTGGATCTCAAGATCGACTCCATCGCATCCGGCAAGGAGGTGACGTGATGTCCCAGAACGCCGAGTACGACTCACCAGCCGCGCGGGACCGCGACTCCGGCTCGATCGGTATCGGTGCGATGATCGTCTTCATCGCCCTGATCCTCGTGGCCGCGGTGGCCTCTACGATAATCATCAAGACCGCAGAGGAGCTGCAGCAGAACGCCGAGAGCACCAGCCAGGACACTAGGGACCAGATCTCTGGGAAGATCTCCATCACCGACGTATACGTCAAGCAGACCCACGCGTCCCTAGGGGGCGCTACTGATGACAACGTCGACATCTTCGACGTCATCGCAAGGGTGTCATCCGGCTCCCTCAACGTCCAGGAGGGCGACATATCCTACTACGTCACGTGCACGGTGGAGTACTCTGCCGGGGGCACGACCTTCGCAGTCGTGGACTACGGCGTGGTTGACGCAAGGGACCTATCCGAGGTGACTGCCGGCGGCGAGGGCGCTGGAACAGACCTCACGTTCAACACCGGCGACGAGATTGCCGCGGGCACGACCTTCCACTTCCAGATCGACCTCGCGACCAGCGACCCCTCTGGCGACAACGGAATCGACGCCGACGACTTTGGTGCGGCCACCTACCCCGGCTGCGACACCTTCGCTGGAGCTGGCGAGTCACTGGGCCTCAGGATAGTTGTTGACGGCGGCGGCGAGACTCTCGCAACCCTCAAGATAGACTCAATCTCCCTCGGAAAGTCCGTGATGTGATTGTTGAACAATGGTGAGGTTGACAGCAAAGAGGGATGGCTGCTATGAGGTGCTTGAATGGGTCTCTTGGACAGATTCGCGTCCTCTGAGACAGACGCCGACCCGGGCATAGCATCTCGGCTCGATAAGGCCGCCAAGCTCTCCGTGGAGCATGTGGACATCCCCTCGGAGTTCAGGCCGACCGACCTCGAGGCTTGGCTTTTCGCTCCCTCGGGCACGCGGGTCGGAATCCTAGGCGACCCCAATGCCAGCCAGCAGCAGGACATGATGCCCGAGCTCGTCGATCTGGTCAAGGACCGCTTCGAGCGGCTCGAGACCGCCCTCGACCTGATGGAGTCCAACATCAAGCTCACCCAGGAGCAGACGGCCAAGCTCGCCGCCGAGTCCGTCACCGTCGTCGGGGGTGGCGCCACGGTAGGCGGGACCACCGATGTGATCCACACTGTGGGCGATGACGGCGAGGTCACCAGCAAGCCGGTCGCCGGCGCGCCCCCGCCCCCAGGCGTCATGGCCGCACAGGGCGGCCTTCCCGGCGGCCCCGGCCTGCTCGACCTCTACGAGGCGCAGTCCCTCGCCGTCAACCCGTTCCTGAGGCTCGGCGAGGCCGATGCCATCCTGCAAGGGGGCCCAGGCATCGACCCGACCAAGATCGTCGCCCTGCTGCTCGACCATCTCAACGGCTCCGATGCCCTGCGGTTCCTCCAGGCCGCCGCCGCCTCCGGAGTAATCACCACTGCCGAGGCCAAGACGCTGAGCTCCATCGCCTCGCTGGCCGAACCGGGCGAGGCGTCCGAGGGCGCCCCCGCGCTGGACAACAGGACCCTGCTGACGTTCGCTGCTCTGATCGAGGCTTGGAGGGCGCAGGAGACGTCCTAGGGGGAGGGATGGGATGTGTCTGGCTCAAGCGTCGCAGCGATGGTGGTCGGCACCATCTTCATCATGATTTTCGGCATGGCCACCGTCTCCATGATCGAGAGCATCGACGAGTCCGTCAAGGTCGCGGAGTACGAGCTCCCAAACCCCAAGATCAATCTTGATTCTGTCACCGACAAGGTGGAGACGACGGGACCGGTCCAAGCGATTAGTCTGGGCACCACTGCTGGTGCCGGGTATCCCGATGGCCCCATTGTATGCACCACCACAGGTGCGGGTACCGGTTTGACGGTAAGCGTCACTGCGACGCTTGGTGCCGTCGATTCTGCCACCGTCGTTGTTACTGGAACTGGTTACGCAACCGGAGCCAACGTCGTGACAATTAGCGATGACGACTGCGGAGATGGCCTTGCCACCCTCGACATCGACTCATTGCACGATCAGAACACCATCACCATCAGCAACCTTGGATCCGAGGCAGTTCAATTGAGCCACGTCTACATCATGTTCTCCGATACCACGACCCACGCCCGGGGCTTCCCCTTCCAATTCTCGTCCGTGTATACCGGGGCCAACTTGTTCATTTTCCCAGGGGAGGAAATCTCCAGCGATGCATTCCCACTCGTCGTCAATTCACATGGATTTGCGATTGGCACTGACCCGGATCGCGCCTTCCTAGCGGTGTACGAACACAACTCCGCTGTTTCGGTGACAATTACATGAGGTGCCAGAGTGGGTGACGGACCATCGGAAATAATCCTCCTCATCGCGGGGCTAATCGTCGCAGCCCTAGTCTCCGGAGTCCTGCTGCAGAGCTGGGACGACATGTCCGGAGTCTTGGACGAGCGAGGCAAACAGGGGATGGAGGACGTCAAGACAAGAGTCTCCCTAGCCAGCGACCCAATCAACATCGGATGGGAAGTGAACGATACGGCGATTTTATCCCTGCAGAACTCGGGGGACAGTTTCTTGGATGTTGACAACGTGGGCGTCTCGCTGAAAGGGAAAATAATGACTGTGACCAAGAACTACCCCGCCGCCACAGAGTGGCTACCAGGCGAGGTTGTCGAATTTACAATCGACGGCACGTCCAGCGGATTGACCTTCGCCTCTCCCGCCACTCATGACGTGTATCTGATGGTGACCGTGGTCTCCACGTCAGGGAGTTACGCAGGCGTGGACACACTGAACGAGGAGGTCAGAATCAGTGCCTGATAACGTTGACAACTTCGAGTTCGGCGTCATACAGGACAGCCTCGCCCAGAGCCTCGGGACGGCCATACCCAACCGCGCGCTCGTGCTGGTCTGCGGTGGCATCGG
>MPLZ02193781.1_pt1 | contig 12407 bp, 23 predicted proteins | sample 1617311 | NCBI WGS metagenome assembly MPLZ02 (sample SAMN05944806, study PRJNA350692) | marine metagenome | biome: marine; feature: ODZ; material: water; isolation source: 160 m water sample filtered on 0.2 um supor filter | place: Pacific Ocean | collected 2012-04-08 | depth 160m m | reverse complement strand
TCCCATCGGCAAAGGTATAGGTGCCCTCTCCATTTGGTCTACCATTTTTCCATTCACCAACATATGTGTCTCCGTTGGAAGCAGTTGTTACATTAAGGCTTAAGCAACTATTAATCCAATTCTTATAATTAGTGTCTTTACTACAGAAAGGTATCGGTGGTGTACTTTTTACTACTGGTGTCAATGGTGCCGCTTTTGGTCCGTTATTTTGGTTTGGATTTTCATCACAAACCATCTTTGACATATCGGTTAATGTTTGTGGAACAATAGCACGAACCGCAGCCGTTTTTGCTTTCGTTAATGCTCTTTCACAAGCTTCCGTTTCTGAAACATCAGGTCCAAAAGTATATGAACTTGACGTACTGTGCCATTCACCATTTATTTCTACATCCAATACAGCTAAACACCTTCGATGGTTTTCAAAATCATCTTTAGTGGAATATTGTATGTTTCGTGTTTGATTTATTGTACCCTGTAATGTAGTTTCGGTTTTTGATTTCAGAGAACACGGTGGTGTTTCTGCGAATACAGGCGAAACTACTGCAACACTACAAACTGCTGCTAAGGGTTTCCATAACTTCATTATATACTTCCGAATCTTATACTCTTGCTCTAGAGGCTCTCTTATTTTTTGCTCTCTTTTCTGCGAGTTCTTGCTGCCGAACCTTTTCATCTGTCCATTTAGCACTCTTAGTACCTTTGTGAGACATTTTCTTACCGTTCCATGATTTACTCATTATACCTCACATACCGTGCATAAGGGTTTCCATAACTTCATTATATACTTTCGTAACTTCTTCTCTTGGACGCCCTGTTTTCCACATAACCTCTTTGATAATATCAATATCACCAGGTCTGGTTTCTGCATACAGAGCATTAAGAATTGACTTTTTTACTTTGTCCATTTTATATGATAACACATAACCAGACTGTTGGCAAGGGTTTATCGTATCTGGTCATAATTACTAACTCCTGACTCCCAATCGTTTATACAACTCATTTCTAGAAATAACGTATAGAATACCCAAAAGAGCAAAGCTGCAATTGCGAACCATAGTAATACAGTATAGTTCATCGTCATTTCTTTACCTTTCTTGTGTATTAGACATAACGGTTTCTGCACCTTGGCTTACCAAACTACCAACAGTGTCAACTATCGCAGAGAACTGCGCTGGGTTTTCCTGCCAGAGATGGAAAAGCAAGGCACCAATGGCCATCCAAAAAATAGCCTTAAACATGGTACTACCTCCTCTAGTTATTGTACTAATTATGTTATCCATTAACCAGTTCTGGATCTTGAACTATTCCAGTGTGAATCCAATATTCCACGAGTTCCACTGCTTCTTCATTGCTTCTAGCATAAACTTTTGTAACAACATTAGTGCCTTCTTTAAGAACACACTGATACTTTTTTTTGTTTTTCTGGTCTACAGCTTCTTTAACTTCACCAGACCTTGTATTTTCTACCATATTTCTCTACCAATTTTGAGAGGGGTTGTCGAACAACGAGAAAGTTCCCGGGTCACCCTTCTCGGCTGCTTCAAGAATGTCTTCCCAGTATTCAGTAACATCACTGAATGAATCTGGGTCATACCCCTGAGAAAGCAACTCCTGACGTTCCTCGTCAGAAAGCCCCATCATAGGGTATTCCTTTTTCTTCTTGTATTCGGAAAGTTTGATAATTTCAGCTGTCATTCTAATACTCCATATCTAGCTTATCTTTCATATAGTCTTTCACGTAGTCCTCATCACTTTGGCCCATGTCATGGAGTTCATCCATCTTAGCAAAAGCGTTTTCCTCTTTGAACTTAGGTTTCTTTGTCGTCGTTCGGTATGAAGGCTTTCTTGTTCGCTTCTTTGACTGCCTTGTTGAACGGATGGAACTGGACAATTTCAATGCGCCCATCACTTTCCTCCCTGTAATCAATAATCTCATTTTCTTCTAAGTGATTTAGAACAAACTTCACGCCACTTGCCCAACTAAGTATCACGCAAAAGACGAGCGTTATAATAAATAACCATGCGGGTATCATATTCTTCTCCTATGAATATGGTGTAATTTCTATGTAAAATATCCCATAGATACCCAAAGCAATAAGGGCTAGGGTTATGAATACATAAGCTGTGTAAACTGTTGCAGTTACTTTAATCATTATTTATACTATGGCATCGGCCATTTGACCAAATGCTCCTCAGAAAAAGTGGTTTTTGGTCCCGTCTGTATACCCTTCTCCACAAGGTCTTTGACATCCTGTATCGGACACTCCTCTGTGGGAACGTATGTGCGGGGTGGGGAGTTCTCATCGGTCCACTTGTCTAGACCATTGAGAAAATCGTTGATACCTTCAAGGGGTATATCTGCGATATTATCCGCATCCGATACGGATAGGACATAATCTACAGTTGACTGAGGTATCTCTTTATAATCATTATAAATGTAATCCATTTGGATTTTCACTCTCTTTCACTTAATTAGGCGAAGGTTACTAAACCGCCATCCTCTAGTTCGGCCTTGATGTCCTCGATATCGTCGTATCCACCCTCGGCCTCGCCGTTTGCGACGGCATCCCGGTACTTATCTCTGATCTCGCTCTCAAGGATACGCTTGTGGACGGGGTGGACGATATAGTGTATAGTCATGAAATAACTCCTTTCATATTACTATTATAACACATTTGGGTTCCGTGGCAAGCGAAAAAGGCCTTTTAAAGATATAAAGGCCCCGTCCAGTTGATTGTATAATTACCCTCAAGGATATTTCCTCTAGCAGCGTTCCGAGCAGGGGCAGCCCAACCAGCGGGTTTCAAAATATCACCCTTCCTAAACTTCTTATCGTTGTCAACACCAACGACAAATGCCTTCACACTACCACCCTTTTCAGTGATCTTGATATACTTCTTACCGTAGGTAATAGTAAACTTCTCGGCATACTCATCACACATTCTCTTCCGAATTTCGGTCTTTACACCACCGATACAAGTATGGGCCATACTTGAATTCTTATAGTCCTCAATCATGGCAGCCTTCATTTTAGACAAACCAGACATAACGGACTCAGAACTCTCAGATACATAAACAGACATTATTTAAGCTCCTCTGCTTTCTCATCATTACACCACCATAATAACATATTGGAGGACCTTGTCAAGCGTTATTTTGCATTTAATGTGTGAATTTTGTCCTCTATTATGCCGAAGTTGATTCCTATGACATTTTTGGTTTTCATACTATGGAATGGGTAATTACCATTGGGGAAAACCATCTTAAAACTCACATCCGGGTGTTTATTCGCAAACCACTCGAAATACCTTACTCTCCTGAAGGAATCTGCATAGGAAGTTGCAGTATCAGGTCCATACGCATTTGTGTCTTTGTAGAGGTTATCCAAACAAACCTCACTTTTCAACAGGAAATCAAACCCAAAACAATACAATACATCATGGTCCGCTTTGATTGCTTCCATCATTGCGTTCATTCCAGCGTTTGACCGAGGTTGACCAGGGTTAAACTCAGCAGGTTCATACTGTTCATCTTTAGGGGGTACAATAAACCGGTCTTGGGGGAAATCAGATTTCTCGATTTCTGCTATGATGGGGTCATCAATAGACACCAGAAAATCTGGGACAATGTACGGTGGTTTAAAATCACGGTAGAGGGCATTGCAACCATAGATGGTACCATGACCAACCAATAGGTTCAAATCGAACCCCTCTCTGGTCCTACCATTACCGATTATGAAGGCTACATTATTCAAAGTTGTCATCATCCACATCCTCATCCTCATACTCTAGGAGGTTCAGGTAATCCTTGATGTTGAAGGGTTTCCTCTTATACGGATCCACTTTAGGCTTCTTCTTAGAACCCCACTCGTCTTCTTCTTTTTGTAATTTCTTTCTGAGGTCTTTGTATTTTTTCATCGTGTTTACGTCTGTTACATGGGTAGTGTTTGCTCAGGTAGCGGAGCGTTTTTGATTCTCTTGTCTGCTACCTTATAGTATTCTTCTTCCTTCTCAATCCCGATAAACTCAAATCCTTCACTCTTTGCAGCCATCCCAGTGGAACCAGAACCCATGAATGGGTCAAGGACTGTACCACCCTCTGGTGTCACAAGGCGACACAGGTATTTCATCAACTCGACTGGTTTAACGGTGGGGTGTGTGTTCTTTGCGGGTGTCGTATCATCCGTCCATTCACCGGCTTTATTCCAACGGACAGGTTTACCATCTTTCATGTCATCCAGTCCACCATCCCGTTCTTTTCTTGATACCTTCGGACAGTAGAAATATCTTGATGCAGAACCCCCATTTCCATATCCTATCATTTCATCACTTATAACATCACTTCCATCATGCATTACATTGGCAGGGAATCTGCCTAATTCGCTTGACCTTATATCTACACCAGTATATCCACCAACAAAAACATCCTTTGCCATCTTATCAGTTTTCCAAGTTCCTTTACCGCCTAGTCTTGGATCATCATCTTTAGATAATCCTACTCTACATCCATCAATGTTAATGCCACCAGTTCCATATTTCTCTCTGTTATTTTTATTTGTTCCTTCAATAAACTTTCTTGCCATCACAATCGGTTCATGTGCGGGCTTGAGAGCAGTTCCCCATCCATCACCAAGATTGTGTGACTTGGGAAATCCACTTCCATACAGCCATATAATCTGGTCCCGTATCTCAAACCCTGCGTCCTCTACTGCAACTGCCATTCTGTGGTAGTTACGGGAAGCAGAAAACGCAAGCAGATGACCACCCGGTTTCAAGAGTTTCAATGCAAGTTCCCAAGTCTCTCTGCGAAATGCGATGTCTCCACCGTCCCATTCCTGGCCCATAAATCCTGTGCCGACTAATCTAGAATATCCATCTGACTTATTCCTCACTTTCTCAGATGTATAGGTATCATCTTCGGGCGAAGTATTCTTGAACCTATCCACTATAGACTGGAGGTGATACGGTGGGTCTGTTACGATGGAGTCCACTTGAACCCCTTCGTCAATCATTTTCTGCATCCGGTCAAGGCAATCGTCGTTATACAACTTCATCTTGTCCTAATTCTGTTATGTCAATATCCAGTTGGTCTTTGAACCACTTTGCGACAAGGTTTCGGTGACAAAACTGATCCGGTTTCTCCCAACATAGGAGTGTAACTTCCTCATTATATATACTGGTCAAGTACGCATAGATGACATCAGCATCTAACAAGTTAAGAACCTTCTCATGGTATTCTTTAGTGTATTGGTCTTTATCAATCTTGCCAGATTTGTAGTCTTTTAGGGTGTCATACTTCGGAGCCAGACGCATATACTGAGCACCTACGTACCATCGTGGGGCACTCGCAGCAATTGAGATTGGTTTGGTTACGTTCTTGATATTACTGAAATAGGATGTCCTCATTAATACTCTTCCCGAAGCTTAGGTTTTCTCATGAAGTAGTGCAATTTTTCAATTGCTTTCTTGTGTTGGTTCTTTTGTGACTGCCAGTACCCCATATCATTCTCGTATTTGGTACCTCTAATTCTCTTGATATGATGGTTACAATCTTGGACATGATTCTCATGCCATTTGATTAGTTGTCTTGTAGCAAATTGTTTCTTCAACAAATGCCTTCTCATTTTTGCAAGTCCGAATTCCATTTTAATATGACAAAAATCCGGGGTAGGCTTCGTTCACCAACTTCTCGGATAATTCTTTGACCTTCTTGTCCTTCAGCCTGAGTAGCAACTCAGCATCTTCTGGGTGAATGGTCTCTAAAAGGTCAATAAAGAGTCCTTCCCGTTTAATCTGGTTCAGGTTGGGGTTACCACCCTCAACATACAGGTACAACTTAGAAACATTCGCATGTAACACTTCTTCACAATCAATAGCCTCATCACCCTCCAATTTATCAAATGGCGGGTTACCCTCAGGTAATAGGAAATTGATATGTGGATTTACACAATAAGCACAAAATTCCCTTAAGGTTGGGCTATCATTTTGTCGCAAAACTTCAACTTTCTTCTTAAGCGACTTAGCTTTTTTCACTTCTTTAAAAATCTCAAACATAGGTTTCATCATGATCTTGTCTTCCTTCTAGTTAAAAATCCTGGAGGTCGTTCATCAACATTTTCATCCTATGCTTAATGAAGTAACCAAATATCTTGTTGCGTTTGGCATCATGTTTTTCGTTATAGGTATCTATAATTTCTTTCTGTATTTCCGCTGGTGTAAAGAGCAAATTAATCAGTTGTTCGTTCCTCTTGAACCCACGTAATTTGTTCTCATCGAAGTCCTCAACCTCACAGTCCATCCAACCCGTAAGTCTCTTTTCGGTTATCCTACGTTGACGGGACCCGTTCACAAACGTATCGTCCTTTGACAGAAAATTTGGGATACCGTCTGTACGGTCACCACGTATGATATGCTCTTTCAGATATGTCATGGGGTCTTTGTCCCGTATGAACCTCTTGGTTCTAGGTGACCATTGTGTGATATACTTGTTGGTTTGTAACTGTCGGAAATCCTTGTCAGAACTTACAATCACAGTATCTTCGTCAGCTATCCTACATAAAAGTCCTATGATGTCGTCTGCTTCGGCTTTTGTTATGTGTATCACCTTGTAGGGGAAATACTCAACCAATTCTTGCTTCATCTTGTCTATGATGTCAAAAATCAACTTCCAATCCATATCGGACTCGTCACGATCCTTCTTACGGTGGGCCTTGTAGTATGGAAAAATGTCCTTTCTCCAGCTCCTCTTATCATCACAACAGATGACAAGTTCACCATATTTGTCCTTGAATCTTGTTCTGTAATACCTGAGGGAATTTAAAGCAAGATGCCTTATCATATCCTCATTTATATTAGCGTGCTTTTTGTGACCAAACGCAACCATTATACTGGCTATAACGACTTGGTTGAAATCAATCAATATTGCCATGATGTATTATTCTTCTATCGGGTGTCCTTCTTCTTCTTCTATTTCCTCTTCCATTTTTTCTTCTGCTTCTCTGGCTAATGCTGTCATTTCGTTTACCTTCATTTGTATAGGATGCTCAATAGTCATGGTATTATATAGACAAGATTTTAAGGCTTCTATAGAGAACATAAAGTGGATAAAAAATTCTTCGGTGTGGACATTGAACCCCTGCATAGCCAACCTTTGTATTAGACCTTGAGCATAATTGTCTATATACGCATCAACAAAATTTCTCTTGTTAGCAGTAATTTCTTTCTTGGTTTCATCTGAGAGACCAGCCCGAGCTTTACTCAAATCAAAGACCCCAGGAAACATCACCACGTTGTTTGAATCGGTTGTGTCGTCTGTTATCATTTAATAATCCTTAGTAAGATGGTGCTGCTATTTATTCTTCCTGTGAGATGGACTTCTTTGGTTGTTAGCTCTTTCAACAGTTTTCTGAGTATAATCTTACCGCCATTGAGGCACTTATCAATGGTATCTCTTGGCTTCCGTAACTTTTTGGCGACGGATGTAGATGGTACAAAGTTGAGGATGGTGCAACCCTTGACCGATAGACCACCTCGGTCTACTGCTCGGTACACTCCGAGTGTCCTGTACTTGGTATTATAAACCCACAACTGGTCTGCACCTACAATCTGTGTTGGTGTTATGGACACTAACTTGAGTGTCTTGTCCTTTTCCTGATACTTGAGTTTGGATGTGAGCTGTAATGCGGTCTTCTGTTTCTTCTTCCTCGGTTTCTTGACCGTCGTTGCCTTCTGATTGGTAGCCCACCTCTCCGCATCTGAAATGATGTCCAGTATGAACGTTAGATATTTCTTTGCATTGGTCTTTGTTAGACCATATGACCTACCCAACTCAGACCTAGGCTTGTCGAACACCTGTTGTATTTCACCCAAGAGGGGCTTGTAATATGTTGCGATTTTGTTTGATTGCATCGCCTTGACTTTGTTGGTCTGTAACCATTCGTACATGTTGACTTCAGATATGAACCCATTCTCAAGAAACTCATCAATATGGCTTTCAACTTCACCAATGTAGTTGGAGACCTGTTCACGTATTTTCTGTTGGATGTTGGGTTTGTGTTTGGTTTTTTCCTCTTTGAGTACCTGTTTGGTTTTTTCCAGTTCCTTCCCGTATTCCCGGAGGGCTACTAACTCGTTTGACAACCAATCTGTGGATTGTTTGGAGAGTTCGCCATTATTGTTAAGTATCCAACAATGCTTGCCTACGCCAATAAACTTCCAGTCTTGAATTACTGAGAGTACTTTGCTATTCTTCTTGTCATATAGCAGGGTTTCTTTCTTGAGTTTTTTGGGATTCAGGGTATAGTTTGCATACAACATTGCCGTGGTCAATTCACGGTCATAACCGGCATGACTCAGCACCAAATGCTCAAAATTTGGCACCGTATACCCAGCTTCATTCCGTTTTTGTCTCTTAACCATTTCCTACTATTATACTATATTATCTTGTATTAGTCAAGTCTTTTTTCCCAATACGAGGCATAGAATGACTTCAATTCGTCGTCTGTTCCTGATATTGGAATACCAAAGTTACTCATATCCTGCATCACTAATTGTTCCAATTCACTCAACACAGGAATATCACTATAGGTCTGCATAAGCCGACCTGTCGGTTTGTGATTCCATTGTTGGCGCCTGTACCATTGAACTCAAGAAATTAGTCCACTCTTGACTTCTCACTTCCCAAGAATAAAACCTATCAAAATACATTTTTTGGAACCTTAGGTTATTTTGCACCTCTGAGTCCCAATAGTGTTCAATTGCTGCATTAAGAACGTTAGCGTGTAACTTAGCGTGTATTTCATGGTTTTCATGGAAGTCATACGTCCATGCCATGTTTGCACAGGTCTCAGGCAACGCTGCATAATTAGGACACACGGTCACACACTTTGCGCTCATCGCTTCAAGAACAGAAATACAAGAGGTTTCTGGCCAAATTGACGGGTATGCAAAGATATGTGCTTTCTTTAGAGCCTCTCTAACTTCGTCATTTGAAACTGCACCGTGATAGTTGATTTGTGGATGTTCATTACAATAATCAAATAGAGGTGCAAATGCTTCATCTTTTTTATCCCAACCATATATAGAAAAACTAGAATAGACATCAAGAGTAACATCTGTGTGTTTTGTTGAAATCAAATCAAATGCTGACAATAACACGTTCAACCCTCTATGGGGGGTTGTGTGATAAATTATGTTAATGGGTTCTTTGGGTCCAGGTTTTTTATGTTCCTCAATAGGGTAGATTGCATTTTTCAATACAACACCCTTAGATGGGGGAATTCCATGGAACCATTCATACATCTGTTTCTGCCAGTTTGACACGTAAACCAAACGCCTGAATTGGTCCAAACTTTCTGGATTTGCTAGGTGTGCTGATTCTGGGTCATCTGCGGTGTCATGTAACCATAAAACTCTTGGTTTGTCTTCAAGTTTTCTGACCCTAGATTGGATGATTTGATACTTATCAAGCAACTCTACTGATACGTTCTCTTGCAACCATTTCATCATAAGTTCTGTGCCACCCATAGCATTTCCGGTGGGTGACACTTCATTAAACGACCATATATCATTCACGGTATTGGCTTCATCTAAGCCTGTCACATTCAATTCTGTCATTCATCTTCTCCATTGCGATAACTTGGTGGACCTACAGGTGGTTGGAAACTTTCATGCCTATAAGCCCGAGCGTTAGACCAACCATCATCATATCCTTCTTTGTATTTATCCTTCATTGCGTGATTAATTTTCTGTTCCAAGAAATCTTTTACCTCATCCTCTAGGGATGGTAGTAAATTCTCAGTAAGTTGTGCAACTACAACGCCCCTAAACTGAATGTCCTTGTCAATGACCTTAAACATTGTTTATCCTTTTATCCATAGGTTAATCCTCTTTCTTTTCTATATAAAAATTCATCAAATTCTCTAATGGCATATTCAGCAACCATATTATCGTCGTTGTATACCCATATGGGCATTAACATTTTTTGTATTATATTCTGTCATATCACTATCAATATAAGGCATACCTTCTAATTTCTTTCTTCCGTCCCTTGAAGATTTCTCCCAAATCAAATCATTACCTTTTGGATAATTTAAGTTCCATTCTACATTTGATTTCTTTAGAAGTTTTCTTGCTTTCTTATTAAGAGGAAGTATATAACGAAATTGTTTTCCATATATCTTAGTTATACCTTTATGATCAAGAAAATCTTGTGTTAACCAATATATCCGTTCACCCTTCTTATCTTTAAAAAAGTCTGGTTCTCTTTTCAATTTAAATTGAACATTTTCATCACATAACCTTCTACTAGACCTTGGATGTATCTTTTCACCTTTATCACTAATATAAATTTGTGTCCAAATAAATCCACCATACAGAAAATTTGCAGCCTGATATACATAGCCAGGTTTTCCCATTATACCATCTGACCAGGTATAGAGAAATTGTTTCTCAGGACAATTTACTTTCATCCACTTTACAACACCAGATAACATTTGTGATTCAGAGTTTTTTGGCATCTCTGGTTTCATACACATTTTACCAATCTCATAATAATCTTTTGTATCCAAACCATCAAAAAGTTTTGCAATGGTTGCTTTGGGTTGAGTTCCCCACCCTAAAGTCAACGCACCAACCAATTCATCTTTCAAAAAACATCCTAGAAAATGTTTAGTAAGTCTGGGCATTATCTTAGAATAGTGATAAGTTTGAACCAACTCTGTAGAACCAAACCGACTTATCTCTTTTATTTCAAAATCATACTTCACAATTCCGAATCCTGAGCTTCGTTATAAAGTGACTTCATTCTCTCCTAATTTAGAACTCGATTGTCAAATGGTTGTATCTCGTCAAGGCTACCCCATATCGTTTGCATTATCGCCTCAAAATCATCTTCATCAAGCATAACCTTGTACATGCGGATAGAATGTGTTATCAGAACCGATGCAACCTCTAGGGGTGTATATTGTTCATTAACACACAAGTCCTCTGTTAGTTCGTGAAGTTTGTTGTATATGTCTTTTATGTTTTGTTCATCAGGCAACATCTTAACGTCCTCTACGAGATACAATTTGCCATGTATCCCGTTTTATTCTACAAGCTGCAATTTTATTTGAATACAGTTGGTTGTTAATCATTACCGTTTCTAGTATCTCACGACAATATTGTCCATTTGGTTGTCTAAAGGTGGATATTGGCATAAAGTTACCATAATTATCAGTGTAGGGGTTATGCCAATTGGCTTGTCTGTGGCTTGGATTATATTCTGCTGCTTGAATAAAAGCGTTCCTCGGATAGGAACTATGATCTGCGTAACTGTTCATTAGGTTATAACCTAATAGACCACCCGCTACTGCACCAGCCGACATCAATGCCGTTTTTCTAGCTGGAGTGTTACCCAGAGAATAACCTAATGCTCCACCAAGTGCAGCACCAACAGGAATACCTATACTTGCTGAAGCACCAGGATATCCTGTTCGATATTGTTGGTACGTAGGCATATTTTGACATCCTACCAGTAAGAATGTTGATAATACCACAAAGACTTTCTTATGCAGTGAATTTTTTACCATCTAATAGTCCCGTAACTTTGTTGATTACGGCCTCCTCATATAATCTAAATGTGATTCCAGCCTCGTCAAACATCTCTAATGACCTCTTACTAGAATCACTCCATTTTTCAGTAGGCACATAGAGATCATGAACGATAACCTCTTTGATGCCTGACTGAATAATCGCAATCGCACACCCAGAACATGGTATCCATTGGGTGTAGATACGACAATCTTTTAGAGGTACACCTATCCTGGCTGCGTTGTATACAGCATTTCTCTCAGCATGGGCATACCAATGATATTTTTCTGGTCGTTTGTGTCTGTCTCTTTGTGGACGTACACCTCTTGCAAGACCGTTATATCCTGTAGATACAATCTCATTATCTGGTCCAACAATGACCGCTCCAACATGTGTGGAGGGGTCTTCACTTTTCATTGCAACGAGGTAGGCCATACTCATAAAGAGTCTGTCCCACGTTATCTCATTTTTCTTCATCTCTCTTAAACCAATTCTCTATTCCATGACCATGAGTCCACCGGTATTGATTTTCTTGGACCCAACAAGACCGACATAAAAGTATATACTCGCTTCTTGCCCGGTTGGGTGTATACCAGCGACCATAGTAGGTTGTTTCGCCTTCTCCTAACGTATAGGACCGCACTTCACCGGTATCTGTAGTGCAGTGTGAACCTTCGCAATTGGGGTTATGCGTAGAAGATACACCATAACCCTCGTAGACCTGCTGTCTATGGTCGGTCATTTTAACACATTTCCTTGTCCATAGAACATCCATTCTTTATATGGATATGTAGCTCCTACATTTACACTTGTGGGTAGTTCTGATTTATAACTACC
>MPLZ02014962.1_pt1 | contig 12449 bp, 10 predicted proteins | sample 1617311 | NCBI WGS metagenome assembly MPLZ02 (sample SAMN05944806, study PRJNA350692) | marine metagenome | biome: marine; feature: ODZ; material: water; isolation source: 160 m water sample filtered on 0.2 um supor filter | place: Pacific Ocean | collected 2012-04-08 | depth 160m m | reverse complement strand
TTTGCCGCGCCCCAAAACAGCCACACCCCCTCCAAAGTCGAATCCCAAGGAAGCAAACCAACCCCGCCTATAGCCTTCACAGCGACACTGGCCGTTATCAGCAGTAACGCGCCACATAACGCGCCTCCCCCGCCCTCGTAGCTCAGTCGGATAGAGCGACCGCCTCCTAAGCGGTAGGCCACAGGTTCGATTCCTGTCGAGGGCGCAAGCGGCCGAAAGAGAACATGAACGAAGCCAAACCTCCAAACCAGACAGCACCGGACTGGTACTCGGCTGCCATGGCCGTCGAGTATGAGGACCGGACTGTTCAAGTCAGCGGGACTGACATCCACTACCTGGTCTGGGGTGAGCCGAACTGCCCGGGCCTGGTGTTCGTACACGGTGGTGCGGCCCATGCCCATTGGTGGACACACATCGCAGCCCAGTTCGCGGGCATATACCGGGCCGCTGCAATCGACATGTCTGGCCACGGCGACAGCGACAGGAGGGACAGGTACTCGCTGGAGGCATGGTGCGACGAGGTCGTCACGGTCGCACGGGACGCCGACATGGCCGGACCGCCGATCGTGATCGGCCACTCCATGGGTGGCTTCGTGGCCCTCGCCACGGCTGCCACGCGGGGCGACCAGATCGCCGGAGCCGTAATTCTGGACTCTGCCGTTCGGAAGCCGGATCCCGAGATGGAGACCACCACCCGGAGCCAGTTCGCCAACCCCAAAGTTTACCCGGACCGGGATGCCGCGATAGCGCGCTTCCGGACCGTGCCAGAACAGGAGCACTGCGAGCCCTTCCTGATGGGCCATATCGCTGCAAACTCCCTCACGGAGGTTGAAGGTGGCGTCACCTGGAAGTTCGACCCGCGCATCTTCCTGTCACCCCGGTCGACGGCCAATGAACTGCTGCAGCAGGTGACCTGTCGGATCGCCCTGTTCCGGGCCGAACACGGCCTCGTGACAGCCGACATCGGTGCCTACATGTACGAACAGCTGGGCCGTGTGGCGCCGGTCATCGAGATTCCACAGGCGGGGCACCACATGATGCTCGACCAACCTCTGCTGGTGGTCATGGCAATACGGACACTCCTCGCCGACTGGGAGCACTCGGTCCCCTTCGAACGAACCTGAGGACCGGCCCCGGCCGCCGGACCGGGCACGAACAGACAGCGGTACGCCCGCTACCGTGCGCCCCCATGACCATGCACCTGTTCGACACGGCCCGCGGCGAGGTCGTGCCATTCGAGCCGGGCCCGACCGTCACCATGTACGTGTGCGGCATCACCCCCTACGACGCCACCCACCTGGGCCATGCGTTCACCTACCTGACGTTCGACCTGGTAATCAGGCGCCTAGAGGACCTGGGCCACGAGGTGCACATGGTCCGCAACGTGACCGACGTCGACGACTCGATCCTCGGCAAAGCCCGGGAACTCGGCGTGGACTACCTGAACCTGGCCGCCAGCGAGGTCGCAAGCTTCCACGAGGACCTCGCAGCGCTCGACCTTCGACCGGCTTCAGCCGAACCCAGGGCCACCGAGTCCATCCAGTCCATACTCAACCTGATTGATCGCCTCGAGTCGACCGGGCATACCTACACCGTTGAGGGAACGACCTTCTTCGACACCTCCACCTGGGAGGGCTTCGGATCGGTGTCCGGCTACGACGAGGCGACCATGGTCGCCTATGCCGCGGAACGCGGCGCCAACCCCGACGATCCGCGCCTACGGAACCCGCTGGACTTCATCCTCTGGCAGGCCAGCGCCGACGACGAACCGTCATGGGACTCACCGTTCGGCCCAGGGCGGCCCGGCTGGCACATCGAGTGCTCGGCGATGGCCATGGCAGAGCTGGGCCAGACCATTGACCTGCATGGTGGCGGCGACGACCTGGTGTTCCCCCACCACGAGTGCGAGGAGACCCAGAGCGGGGCGGCAAACGGGGTGCCGCTGACACGCCACTGGATGCACGTGGCAATGGTCTCCTACGAGGGCATCAAGATGTCCAAGTCGCTGGGCAACCTGGTCTTCATTCGCAACCTGCGTCATCTCCACGACCCGAGGGCAATCCGCCTGTCGCTGCTGGCCCACCACTACCGGGCGGGCTTCGAGTGGTTCGACCACGACATCGACGACGGGGTCACACGCCTCGACCGACTCATCACCGCCGCAGGTAGGCCGACCGGCCCTGACCCCGCTCCGACCCTGGCGACGATCAGGAATGCCCTGGACGACGACCTCAACACCGCCGCCGCACGTGATGCCCTCGACATGTTGGCTGGGGCCATCCTGGCCGGGGCCGGTAAGGACCCCGGCTCGGCAGCAGGCCTGACCGAGGCAGCGGGCCTGCTGGGCATCCGCCTCGATGAGAGCGTTCCAGAGTCATGGGTACGTACGACCTGACCTGCGGCAGGCACCCCCACTCCAGGGCCCCCTTCCGCGTATCCTGACCCGGTGCTGCGCTTCACCGACAGCCTCACCGGCGACAAGACCGACTTCGTCCCCCGCGACCCCGGGAAGGCGTCCGTCTACTGGTGTGGGCCGACCGTCTACGACCTGCCACACCTGGGCCACGCCCGCAGCACCCTTGCATTCGACATCCTGGTCAGGTACCTGCGCTGGTCCGGCTACGAGGTCTGCTCGGCCTCCAACATCACCGACATCGACGACAAGATCATCGCCAGGGCGGCAGAAGAGGACTCCACTGAGCCTGAGTTGGCAGCCCGCTTCGAGAGGGCGTTCATCGACCAGATGGACCTCCTCAACATCGCCCACCCCGACCTTCGACCGAGGGCCACCGAGTACGTGGAGCAGATGATTGCTGTGGTAGCCGACCTGGTCGACAGGGAGATGGCCTACACGACCGACTCAGGCGTCTACTTCGCCGTCGACCGCCTGCCCGAGTACGGCGCCCTCGTCCACCGGTCTCCCGAGGAACTGCGCGAGGGGGCCGGTGCCCGTGTCGACGTCGACGACGACAAGGCCGACCCGCTGGACTTCGCCCTCTGGAAGGCCGCAAAGGCGGGTGAGCCCTCATGGGACTCACCGTGGGGGCCCGGTCGCCCCGGCTGGCACATCGAGTGCGTCGCGATGTCGCTGGACCTGCTGGGCGACGGCTTCGACATCCACGGCGGTGGCGACGACCTGATCTTTCCCCACCACGAGAACGAGCGTGCCGAGGCACTCGGTTGCGAACGGGCGTTCGCCACCCACTGGGTGCACAACGGCATGGTCCAGGTCGGCGGCGAGAAGATGTCGAAGTCGCTGGGGAACTTCACGACCCTGGGCGACCTGCTCGAGGCATGGGACCCCAGAGCACTCCGGCTGCTCGTGCTGCAGACCCACTACCGGCGCACCATGGAGATCGGGTCCGACACCCTCGACCAAGCCGCTGCTGCACTCGGACGCCTCGACACCTTCGCCGACCGCATCGGTCAGGCCGACCTTCCGCCATCGGAACCGGACCCGGGTGTCGTCGAGCGGTTCCGCTCGGCCATGGATGACGACCTGGGCACACCGGCGGCGGTAGCGGTCATCTTCGACGCTGTCCGAGATGCCAACAGGGCCATCGACATCGAGGACGAAACCGGCGCCGCAGCCCTTGCCAGCACCGTCACAACCCTCGCTTCGGTGCTCGGCCTCGGCCTGGGTTCCCGGGGGTCGTCGGCACCGGACCCGGAGGCCACAGAGATCGACGCCATGGTGGCGGACCGGAGCGCAGCCAAGGCCGCAGGCGACTACGCCCAGGCCGACAGCATCCGCGAAGCCCTCACCACAAGGGGAATCCAACTGGAGGACACGCCGGCCGGAACCACCTGGCGCAGGGCCTGAGCCTCAGCCCTCCAGGTAGTCATCGCGCAGCACCCGCCGAAGGGTCTTGCCGGCCACGTTCACCGGAAAAGCGTCGACGACGTAGACCACGCCCACCTTCTGGTAGCGGGCCTCGACCCGCTCGTTCACCCATAACCTGACCTCTTCGAGGTCGACCTCTTCGTCGAGCACCACGGCCGCCACGGGGTGCTCACCCCACTGGGGGTGGGGCGCGCCGAACACGGCCACATCCCTGACCGATGGGTGCGCCACGACGAGTTCCTCGATATCGCGCGGATAGACGTTGACGCCACCCGAGATGATCATGTCCTTCTTACGGTCAACCAGGTAGAGGTAGCCGTCCTCGTCCAGTCGCCCCAGGTCTCCGCTGTGGAGCCAGCCGTCACGAATGGCCTCTGCGGTCAGGTCCGGGCGCTTGTAGTAGCCAGGCATCAGCACCGGCCCGCGGCCCACGATCTCACCCACCTCGCAGACCGGTACGTCGTTGCCGTCGTCATCCACGATCCTCAGCTCGTAGAGAGGCGGAGGCACCCCAACCGATCCCAGCTTCGAATGGGGTGCATCGCGGTCGAGCACTGTGCAGAGACCCTCGGTCAGGCCGTACAGCTCGTAGAACCGCTTCGGCATACGGCGCACGAGTTCCTCCTTGTGCTCCAGGTGAAGCGGAGCGCCGACGGTCAGGACCATCTCGAGGGAGGGAATGTGCGCCTCGTCAAAGGCGGGATCGGCCAGCAGTTGGATGATCTGGGAGGGCACCAGCACCGCATGCGTCACATCGTTGGCAATCATCACGTCGATCAGCCCCGCAGGGTCGAATGCCTCCATGAGCACGAAGGTGCAGCCCAGGTACATGGCCGGCATGAGCGTCAGGAACGCACCGTTGAACACGAGCGATCCCGAATGGACCGCAACGCTCTCAGGGTGGATCCGACAACCGGTTGCATGGCCCGTGGCATACGCCTCGCGAATTCCGTGGGTGTGGACGATCCCCTTCGGCAGCCCGGTCGTTCCGCTGGAGTAGATGATGTTGTAAAGGTCGTCATCGGTCAGGTCGGCTGCAGGGACCGGCTCGGGTGGCTCAACAGATGTGTCGGGATACCTGCGGTATCCGTCCGCCCCACCGTCAACCAGAAAGAACCGGTCCCCTGCCACGTTCACAAGGCCGGAACGAACCGGCTCAAGATGCTCAACCATGCGCTGCATCGTGACCACGGCCACGACATCGGAATCGTTGACGAGCGTCGTCAGGCCACTGCCACGCAGCATCGGGCTGAGAGGAACCACTACGAACCCGGCCTTGGCGGCTGCGTGGTACATCTCGAGTACCTCGAGGCAGTTGTCCAGGATGAGGGCCACCTTGTCGCCCACCTCCAGACCCTCTGCCCTGAGTTGGTGGATGAGGCTGTCGACCCTGCGGCGCAACTCAGCCCATGTGACCCGCTCTTCGTTGAAGACCAGGGCCGGGTGGTCCGGGCGGTAGGTCGAGTGCCTGTCAAGCAGGGTGTTCAGGGGCATCAGGTCACCGACATGGTCCGATCAGTTCCGGGGAACCTCTGACCACGGGAGTTCCTTGTCGACCCGGACATCACCGGGCAGGCCCAGGACCCGCTCGCCCAGGATGTTGCGCATCACCTCGGAGGTGCCACCCTCGATGGTGTTGGCCCGGGCGCGCAGGAAGGCGTACCTCACATGTGAGTCAGAACCACGCAGGCCGTCTGGCCTCTTGCGCTCGTAGCCGGCCTCGTAGAGCATCCCGCCGGCACCGACGATGTCCATGCACGTCTCGTAGATGTGCTGGTTCATCTCGGCCGACATCAGCTTCGTCACCGACCCCTCCGGACCGGGGTTTCCACCACGGCTGGCCTCCCTCGCCCGCCAGTTGGTCAGCCGGAGTGCCTCGGCCTGTGCCCACAGGTCTGCAACCCGGTCCCGCAGGACCGCCCCCGTCACCGGATCCAGGCTGTCCCTGGTTTCCTTCCAGACATCGACAAGGTCCTGAATGGGTCCCGATCCCTTCTTTGGCACACCGCCGCCAAGGGCCACCCTCTCGTTCATGAGCGTGGTGACCGCTGCACCCCAACCACCACCCACATCGCCGAAGACGCGGTCGTGGGGAATGCGGACGTCGGACAGGAACACCTCGTTGAACTCGGCCTCACCGGTGATCTGGTGCAGCGGCCTGACCTCTACGCCTGGCGATTCCATGTCGAGCAGGAAGTAGGTGAGGCCCTTGTGCTTTGGCTGGTCGGGGTTGGTCCTGGCAACAAGCATTCCCCACCGAGAGACATGGGCGAGGGTCGTCCAGACCTTCTGGCCGTTCACGATCCACTCGTCGCCGTCCCGTTCTGCACGGGTCGACAAGCCGGCCACGTCCGAACCCGAGCCGGGTTCGCTGAACATCTGGCACCAGATCTCCTCGCCGGTGAACATCGGCCGGAGCAGGCGCTGCTTCTGCTCGTCGCTTGCATATGTGAGAACCACCGGGCCGCCCATGCCGATGCCGATCGGGTTGATGAGCAGGTCGTTGTAGGTGACCCCGGCGGAACGCAGCTCAGAGTCGACTGCCGTCTGGAGGCGCCGGCTGGAGAGACCCAGGCCGCCGAGACCCTCGGGGAACTGGACCATGGCGAGGCCCCGATCGAACTGGGCGCCCCTGAACTCAAACTGGCCGACCTGGTCGGGGGGTACGTCCTCAACCAACTGCCTTGCAAGGGCTCGGACCTCTGCTTCTGTCAGTTCGGACATCTGTGGCTGCTCTCCGGTTCAGGATCTGTGGGCAGACGGGAAACCTACCAAGAGGTCATCGTCGGGAAGAATCCGGGACAACTCGACCGCAACGACCTCAGGGCCGGTCGCGGAGTGCGTAGAGGTACCCGTCGCGTGATCCGATGTAGACGGTTCCGTCCCAGACTGCAGCCGACGCCTCCACACAGATTCCCGTGGGTGCCTCCCAGATCTGCGTCGGAACGGATCTGGTTCCGGAAAGGTCAAACGCACGCACCATTCCGGTGCAGTCACCTATGACCATCACATCGTCGACGATGGTGGGAGACGACCAGACGGGGCCGGGAATCTCCAGCTTCCAGCGCACCTCTCCAGCATCACGCGAGATTCCGAGGACCTCTCCATCAGCCGTCGGGACGACCACGAGGTCGCCGTAGATGGCCGGGGTGGCCCACACGCCGGTGCCGACCTTCGTATGGGCCTCCACGGCCCAGACCAGCGGGTCGTCCGGCCTCGACGGGTCCAGCTTCAGGACCTGCCCCAGTTCCAACGAACGTATGGTTTCCCGCTCGTACTCGACCCCGACGTAGAGCATCCCGTCATCGTCGGGCACGAGCGTGGCGTCGACGTCGTCTCCCGCCCAGAAGCGGAACACGCGGGTCGGTTCAACACCATCGGTCAGGCCGGCGATATCCCAGCCCTGCACCAGGCCGCCGGAATTGGCGAAGTAGAGGGTGTTCCCCACGATCAGGGGCGAGCTCTCGATCGAGACGTTGGAGTCGACCTCTGCCAGAAGGTCGTCGTCCCAGCCGGCGACGTCCCACACCAGTGCCGGGTCGACGGTCACGAGGCCGTCGTCACCGTACGAACGGTTCAGGCGGACCACGTGAAAGCGGCTGTTCTCACCTCCCTCGAAGAGGTGATCATCGAGCACCAGGGGTGAGGCGTCCCAGTCGTTGTTCCACATTCTGGGCTCGGTGTCGTCAGCGTCGAGACCCCACAACTCGGTAGGCCTTGCCCGGTCGATTGCCAGGATCCTCAGCCTGTCGTCGCGGGAACCCACGTACACGAGCGGGTACCCGTCGGGGTCCACGGTCACGGAGCCCTTGATGATGTCGGCCGTGGCGAAGTCGGGAATGATCTTCTCACCGGTCGCACCGTCGAGGAAGTGGACCCTCGCGTCGAACGCCCCGAACACGACCCATGTGCGGCCCCGCCTCTCAAAGACCGCCGGTTGGCCCGTCCAGCCCATGCCGCACCACTCCTGTTCCACCCCGGCGACGCTCGACATGGAACACATCTGTCCTTCTGCCGGAAAGCGCCAGGCCACGGTCGGGTCGGTTGGCACTGGGCCGGTGCCGTGCCAACGGCGTGTTGGAGAACCCCTGAAGGTCAACACGCCGGGCACGATGTCGCCCCAGGGTGCGCCCATCGATGCCGGGTCAACCCATCCGTCGTAGGAGGCCCGGGAAACGGGCGTAGCCACTGGGGTCGACGTGGCTGGCGGTGGGCTGGTGGTGGTCGGAGGTGACACACTGGTGGTGGTGGTCGGCGGCAGTGTCCCAGCCGAGACCGTGGCCTCCGCAGCTGCGGGAGGCAGCGTATGGGCCAGAGTGACCGTGCTGGCAGCGGTCTCCACAGGAGGTGTGGTCAAGGTAGACCGTACCAGCGTCGTTCCCAGCAGCAGGGCAAAGAAGGCAACCCCAACCGCAGACAACACCCACCGGCGTCTGGTCATGCCATGCAACCCGGTCCGGGCGCTCTGTCAGGCCGAGAGGCCGGGTCAGGCGATGTGTTCGGGCTCGTATGGCCCGAGCGACAGCTGCTCGTCGTCGTACTCGTCGAGGTGGTCACGCTGGTCCCAGTCTGTGTCATCGGACGGGAACGCGTCGACCACTTCGGCATCACCCCGTCCACCGTCCGGCTCCCGGTCACCGACCGGAGACTCCGAGGTCGACGGGTGACGGTCGACTCCTAGAAACGCGCGGGCCAGCAACGGCATCTCGGCCGGCTCGGACACTTCGGGCTTCGCTGGTCTGGCCAGGTCCAGGGGATGCACGGCGGCGTCGACTGATCGAACCTGTTGAGGAGCCCGGCCTGGCTCGCTGCCGGGCTGAAGGGCTGTGACCGAGGCCTCCTGTCGCGTGTCTTCACTACCCGAGCCCGCCTCGGACTCTTCTGGGGGTGGTCGGTCAGGGAATACCAGGAGGCTGGCATCGGACCGCTCGTCGATCAGGGCCCAGCCCCTGGGTGCACGCATGCGGTCCATGTGGGCCGCACAAAGGACAACCCGACCGGGGCCATCGACCTCGGCGAGGTCGCGGATGGTGAAGCTGAGTTCGACTACGTTCATCTCGACCAGCACGGAGGCGGTGCCCGTACAGGCAGACCGCATACACAGGTGCCGCATGACCGAAACGGTAGTTCCACGAACCTGACGGATCGGGGACACCCACCGACCCGGTGGTGGTCCCTGCGACCCGATCAGTCACCTGCTGTAGGCGCCTCCCGACACAGCAGCCTCCATTACGGCGACAACGTCGACGACACGTGGGCCGTCCCGCCGCACCACCAGAACCGCGTGGGCGCCATCTCCCAGACGGCGCTTGCGCTCACCGTCGAAGGCCAACAGGACGGGGCCATCGACACGGACCTCCTCACCCAGGTCCAGGCGGCGAATCTCGGCAAGGCCCAGGTGGTCGAAGTGGCCGGGAGCGGTCGGTGCCCGCACAGCGGTCGGACAGCCTTCAGCCGGGCCGAACCTGAGCAGCAGCCCGGCATCATCTGATGGCGACACCGGGTGCACCCGGCCACCAACGCCGGCGAAGCCGATTGACATCGGGTCCGCCCTGGTGAGTACCGCCAGTACCAGCGTCGCCGGGTCGAACAGTTCGAACGAACCCACGTACGGGTCGTCGACGGCGACGGCGTCGATCAGGGCCAAGTCGTTGAGCGGCGGTTCGGCACCCGGACCTTCGACCGTGAGGCCTACCACCTTGGCGGGCGACGAGACCTCGTCGACGTCGCACAACCCGCATGCCAGGTGTCCTGCGGCCGAACCGGCGACCGTCGCCTCGACGAACATGGGAAAGGCGTTGTTTGTTCCCGTCGACACCGGGATCACGGGAATGTCCCGCCATGCCCTCGCAGCCGCCCTGTTGGTGCCGTCACCGCCCAGGACGACAACCACGGCGGCGTCACTGTCCCTCATGGCGGAGACTGCCGAAACGGTGTCCTCCTCGGTGAAGACCCTCGGCTCGTCCACCCACTCAAGGGTGATACTCCGAATCGTCTCGGTGGCCCTCCTTACGATGCTGTGTGGGTCCTCCTGGACCACGAAGCGGTCTGCGCCTGCCTCCACCGCACCCAATACGACCCTGCGGACGATGTTGGCCTTGGCCTCGACGGTCACGTTCGCTGCTGCCGACACGGCCCGGCGCACGTCGGTACCCGCCCGCGGGTTCACGACTATTCCGATGGGCGCGCATCCAGCCGACACGACTACCGACCGTACCGGCAGCCACTGCTGGGCTCGCAGCGGGCCCGCAATAGGTTCACCGTCAAATGACCGACGACGCCGACGGGCCTGACACCGGCCTTGGGGCACGGCGGAAAGCGCTCAGGCAGAGGCCCGACTACCCGAGGCTCGTCCTGATCGTGGCCCTGTCCGGTGCTGCGGCCGGGAGTTACCCGGTGACCGTGCTCTCGGCATCGCTGCCGACGATCGCAGAGAGCCTCGGTGCAGGCGACAACACGATTACGTGGGTGATAGCCGCACCGCTGCTGGCCTTCGCGTTGGCGACGCCGATCGCCGGAAAGATGGGTGACCTCCACGGCCATCGGCGCATCTACCTCTCCGGCTTCATGGCCGGGTGCGTGCTGTCCTACGCAACCGCCCTGGCATGGGATGTGGCCTCGCTCATCGTGCTCCGGACCCTCGCACAGACAGCGATCGCCGTCTCGGGACCGTCGGCGATGGCCATGATCCTGTCCATCTATCCGAAGCGGGATCGGCCGCGTGCTCTCGGAATCTGGGCTGCGGTCGTTGCGCTCTCGCCCGCCGTGGGCGTGGTTACGGGAGGGCCACTCATCGAGTGGATGGGCTGGAGGGCCCTGTTCGTCGTGCAGGGAACCACCGTCGTCATCGCCCTGGTGGCGGCAGTCCAGATCGTGCCGGAGACGCCGGCCCGGCCGGACACCCGCTTTGACATACCGGGATCGGTCCTCCTCGGTGCCGGCACGGCCAGCCTGCTCATCGCCCTCAACAGGGGGCTCAACTCGGGCTGGAACAGCCCCCTCGTCCTCATCTGTCTCGCCGTCTCGCCCGTCGCCCTCATTGCCTTCGTAGGTGTCGAGCGACGCGTCGCCAACCCGTTGATCGCACCGCGGCTGTTGAGACGACGGACCTTCATCCTCCCGATGGCCGCCCAGGCGGTCCTGCAGTCGGGGTACATGGGTGCCATGGTGATGGCTCCATTCCTGTTGGAACGCCGCTGGGGTTTTCGCCCCACGGTCATCGGACTCCTGATGCTCCCAAGGCCCCTTGCGTTCGCCTTCTCGGCCAGGGTCGGGGGCATCCACGACCCCCGTCACGGCACCCGCCGAGTCGTGATGACAGGAATGTTCACCTTTGCCGCAGCGATGGTCCTGGCTGGGGTCGGGGCTCAGCAGCGATGGCTTCCCGTATTCATCCTGGGAGCCGCCGTGGCTGGCACCGGAAGCGGCTACATCCGTCCGGCCGTCGCCAACTCGGTGACGCTCGCAGCCGGCGACGACGACCTTGGCATCGCCGGAGGATCGCTGAACATGCTCCAACAGATCGGTGCAGCCATCGGCATCACCGTGCTGACCTCTCTGATGGGCAACTCGGTCAGCGGAACCAGGTTCCTTGTGCTGCACCTGCTGGCCGCCGTCCTCGCCATCGTGGCAGCAGTCCTTGCCTCACGGATGGGCAGCGGCAGACCTCAGGAGTAGTCGTAGAAGCCCCTACCGGTCTTGCGACCCAGGTGGCCGGCGGAGACCATGCGCCGCAGCAGGGCCGGAGGAGCGTACGACGGATCGCCGTACTCAGCCTGGAGGGTCTCGCCCACGAGGAGCATCGTGTCGAGGCCGATCAGGTCGCTGAGGGTGAGCGGGCCCATCGGGTGGCCCGCACCCAGGGTCATGCCGGTGTCGATGTCCTCGGCGATGGCATGGCCATCCTCGAGCATGCGCATGGCGCCGAGCAGATAGGGCACCAGCAGCATGTTCACCACAAAGCCGGCCCGGTCCTTGGCGGCCACGACGGTCTTGCCGAGCACGTCGGTGGCAAGGGCGGTGACCTGTTCGGTCACGGAAGGATCGGTTCGCACTGAAGGAATTACCTCGACGAGTGCCATCACCGGCGCCGGGTTGAAGAAGTGGAGGCCCACCACGTGATCAGGCCGGTCCGTGGCCATGGCGATGTCGATGATCGGAATCGACGAAGTGTTGGTTGCAAGGATCGCATCAGGCGAGGTGACGATGGCATCCAGCTCGGCGAAGATCTCGGCCTTCAGGTCGAACGACTCGATGACCGCTTCTACGACCAGATCACATTCAGACAGGTCCGACAGGTCCGTGGTGAACGTGAGCCTGTCGAGGATCGCCTTATGGGCTGCCTCGTCGATCTTGCCGCGGTCGAGGGCCCGGCCGAGCGACCGCTCGATTCCGGTGCGGCTCCTCTCAGCAGCCTCAGGGCTGACCTCGCGTACCACGGTCGCCAGACCCGACCTGGCCGTAACCTCGGCGACGCCGCCGCCCATCTGGCCTCCACCGACTATTCCCACACGCTCGATTGCCATGGTCTCTCTCCCTTGCTCCGGTCAACTGGTCAGTCGCCGACGGTGATCGTCACCGACTCGATCACGACGTCGGTCAGTGG
>MPLZ02188952.1_pt1 | contig 12493 bp, 14 predicted proteins | sample 1617311 | NCBI WGS metagenome assembly MPLZ02 (sample SAMN05944806, study PRJNA350692) | marine metagenome | biome: marine; feature: ODZ; material: water; isolation source: 160 m water sample filtered on 0.2 um supor filter | place: Pacific Ocean | collected 2012-04-08 | depth 160m m | reverse complement strand
GATATCTCAAGTAGCTAAAAGAGGTCTTGCGGCAGGTAGAAAAAATGCTTCTTATGAAGATTATCCTGATACAGAAAGAGGGTTACCTGCGGCAGCACTAGTAGGCGCAGCTAAATATGCTGATGGTCGGCCTATCCCTAAAAACATAAGGGCTGAATACGGACGTATGCGAAACGAAGTGTATCCTAAAAATCCTGTTGGGTTAGCTAGATTTGTATCTGATGTAGTTACAGATCCTGTTGTAAAAGCCGCCTTGAGTGTAGGAGGTTTTTCAATTCATGGCGAAAAGGGCAATTACAATATAAAAGATGTTTTTAATTTTAACACTGCAAATGTTTCTAAGGATGATTGGTATGCTTGGGTTAGAAATAAATTATCTAATAGTGGGATAATGCCAATGACTGAAGACGAAGGCGTTAAAGTTAATTTAAAAATTAAAGGGGTTTAATATCACAGGAGTAACTATGGCTAATTCAGGGGTCGTGTGGATAGATTGGGTCTTTAATCAATGTGTATACATGTTGGTATGGTTAGCTAATTTTTTAGGGGTATCCTATGAAGCCGTTAATATCCTGATGTTTTTAGTTGCTTGGCCTCTAGTGACTTTAATGTTAATAGGGATGCTTGTGTATCAATATTCTATTATTAAGGCAGCAAGAAAGGTAAATAATAATGTATAACTACTTCACAGAAGATGAACTCAAGTGCCAACATTGTGGGTCTAGGGGTATGGACAAAGACTTCATGGATAAGATAGAAAATTTACGTTATGATCTAGGATTTCCCTTCAAAGTCAACTCAGCCTACAGGTGCAAAGACCACCCCCTAGAGGCCCGTAAGAAGTCTCCAGGGGCACATGAGTCAGGCCATGCCCTCGATATAGGTGTCTCTGGAGAACAGGCTCACAGGCTCTTACACGCAGCCTTAGAGGCAGGTATGAGGGGTATCGGAGTTAATCAAAAAGGAAACAGCAGGTTCATACATTTAGATGATTTAAAACGGGCTGATAGCCGCCCTAGACCTTGGATATGGAGTTACTAGAATGGGAATAATAGGAAGTGTTTTAGGAGGGTTGGGCGGTAAAGTTGTTGATGCTTGGTCAGCTAGAGGAGAGCGCAAGCATACAGAGAAAGTACGGAAGCTTGAGATAGAAGAACTTAGGCACAAGACTAGAATGGAAATGGCTATGAAGTCACAGGAAATGGACAACTCTTGGGAGCTTGAACAGATCAAGAACTCAGGTTGGAAAGATGAATTTGTTTTACTTCTTTTAAGTATCCCAATGGTCTTAAGCTTTATTCCTTATACTGTGCAATATGTAGAAGATGGTTTCGTGGCTTTAGGAAAAACTCCAGATTGGTATCAGTGGCTCATTCTTTCAGTATTTGCAGCAATTTACGGGATTAGGGTTTGGAGAAGAAAGTAAATGATAGTATGTTATTTAAAAAACATCTATAGGTGTAATGCGTTTGCTACAGCCATAGAACATGGGAAGAAATCGCCTAGCGACAGCAGACGAAACCCTCAACAAAATATAACTGCTTATTGTCTTCCAAAGATGGTTAATATAAATAGTGAATTCTGGGATTAACGTATATGCTGGAGAGGATTTTTAAAAGCTTGGCAATTCTTTTTATTCTTTTTCTATGCTATCTTCTTACGAAAGCTGAACAGGAATATATAGACGATGTTGATGAGGTTAATTATTAGTGTGCTGCTTCTGGTAGGCTGCACAGCTCCTTTAAATAAAAAGGCAGACCTATGCCCCAAGTTCTACACTTACATATGTGAGAGCGTCGGCTCCCATGAAGACTGTTGGTGCGAAGATACTAGACACTTAGAAGGGCAGTTAAAACTAATACAACAACAAGCTTTTAAAAGAGATAGGTATAAATACTAATATGACAAAACCAAATTCAAGACAAACATTCATAGATTACTGCCTCAGAAGCCTTGGTGCTCCTGTTGTTGAAATCAATGTTGACGACGATCAAGTGGAAGATAGAGTAGATGAAGCTTTGCAGTTTTATCAACACTATCATTCTGACGCTATTGAAAAAGTATATCTAAAACATCAGATAACAGCTGACGATATAACTAACGGCTATATCCCAATTAATACACTTATCACAGATGTAGTTCGAGTCATGCCCATTAGGGATACAATAACTACTAATAGCTTGTTTGATGTTAAATATCAGATTCATTTAAATGACGTATATAGTTTAGGGTTCTTAGGATCCTTAGTTGATTATGAAATGTCACAGCAATGGATGTCTTTACTGGATGATATTATGGATTCAGATGATAAACACATTGCATTTGAAAGACATAAGAATCAGCTGAGAATTGATATGGACTGGACCCAAGAAGTATCCGTAGATCAGTATATAGTTGTGGAATGTTATAGAATTATTGATCCAGATACATATACTGATGTATATAATGATTATTATTTAAAGAGATATGCTACTGCGCTCATTAAACAACAATGGGGTCAGAACTTATTAAAATTTGAAGGCATGACTATGCCTGGTGGTGTTACATTCAATGGTCGACAAATCTATGATGATGCTAGAGAAGAAATTAAAGAATTAATAGAGGAAGTCCGATTGAATTGGGAACAACCAGTCGATTTCTATACGGGGTAAATCATGCCTAGAAATGTATATTTCAGTCAGGCTGTTAAATCGGAACAAAATTTATATGAAGATTTAATAATTGAATCACTCAAAATTTTTGGGCAAGATGTCTATTATATTCCTAGAACTCTAGTTACTAGAGATAATGTATTGGGAGAAGATTCAGCTTCCGAGTTTGATGATGCATATTTATTAGAGGCGTATATAGAAAATCAAGATGGGTTCGAAGGCTCCGGCGACTTATATAGTAAATTTGGTGTTGAAATTAGAGATGAGGCTACATTTATTATCTCTCGATCACAATGGAATAAATTTATAGGACTTTGGAATAATCAAGTATATACTTCTAAACCATTGGAAGGTGATATTATATTCTTACCAATGACAAATAAGTTCTTTGAAATTACCTTTATAGAACACGAACAACCATTCTATCAATTATCCAATTTACCTGTATATAGGTTACAATGTGCTCTCTTTGAATATAATGATGAGGACTTTGAAACTGGTGTTGAATTAATAGATGATTTATCACAGGCAAGTGCATATACAGAATCTTTTGATGTAACAGTTACAAGTGGTAATCACTTTAAACAAGGTGAGATAGTATCACAGACATTGGTTGCAGCAAGTGATTCTACTCCTGCAATAATTGTATCAGGAGAAGTTGCAACGATAACTAAGATCAGTAATATCCGTGCAACAATTAGTTTGAGTAATATTAATGTTACTGGTTCTTCTGGTGAGGCAAGGCCATTTATTATTTCCAATACATTAGGTTTAGTAGGATCCGAATCGACCAATACTTGTTTTATTATTAAAATTTATGGACTTACAGATACCATAAATACATTTGCAACCGATGGTGGTGCAGAAAATGTGGCGTTCGAAATAGCGGCTGATGGTTTCTTAGACTTTACTGAAACCAATCCGTTTGGTGACCCATCGGAGACTTATTAATGTTTGGGACTCACTTCTATCATTCAACCATGAGAAAGGCCGTTGCAGTCTTTGGTACTATATTTAATAATATTAGTGTTATTAGAACCAAAGCTGATGGTTCTGTTTTAAATCAAATAAAAGTTCCTTTGGCATATGGCCCGAAACAAAAATTCTTGGCTAGATTGGATCAGAGTACTGGCGCAGATGCCAACATGGCAATAAAACTTCCAAGAATGGGATTTGAAATAACATCATTGGAATTGGATTCTACCCAAAAATTAGCCAAAAGAAATATTATAACCGAGACACATGCCTCTGATGTAACAAAGAAGAAAACAATTAAACATCAAGTTGCCTATAATATAAATATTTCTTTATTTGCCATGGCAAAGAATCAAGATGACGGTTTACAGATAATAGAACAAATACTTCCATACTTCCAGCCTGAATATACAGTCACAATAACTCCTGTAACTGGATTTGCTTATAAACAGGACGTTCCTATTATATTAACAGGTGTAAGTATTAGTGATGATTACGAAGGCGATTTTTTAACAAGAAGAGCCTTGATATATCAAATGGACTTTACAATGAAAATGAAATTTTTTGGTCCTACAGATAACCAAGCAGTGATACGAGAAATTAACGTAGATCTTAATAATAGTGTGGAAGGTTCGGATATTTTAGAAAACATGGATTTCACTATTGATTCAACTACTACCGGTGAGGATGATAACTATACTGTTACAACTACTATCAGTTAAATATTATTATGGATAAAAAAGATAAACTTTCTGCAAATTTACAGAAAAACTTGCCTATCAAAAAACCTAGTCAAGTATATATCGATAAGAAAGATATAAAAGATGACTACGAGTATTCCAGAAAAACATATAAGGATCTAATAGACACAGGTGTTAGGTCGTTGGATGTTCTGGCAGAACTTGCAAGGGAATCTGAACACCCTCGCGCCTTTGAAGTATTATCCAAAACAATAAAAGATATTGGAGATACTACAGAAAAATTAATGGACCTACAAAAGAGTAAGAAAGAAATAAACAAAGTAGAGGCCGAGGAAAAGAAACAGATTACAAATAATAATCTATTTGTTGGATCCACTACAGAATTGCAAAGAATATTGCAAAAAGAAAATGAAAGAATAATTGACCATGCAGAGGATAAAGAATAACGAATTTGGGTATCTAGGTAATCCTTCTGTAAAAAGAGATGGCGTAGAAACACAATTCACCAAAGAAGAAGTCCAAGAATACACTAGATGTATGAAGGATCCTGTTTATTTTGCACGTAAGTATATTAAGGTAATATCTTTGGACAAAGGTCTTGTTTCTTTTGATTTATATCCATATCAGGAAAAGATGTTTTACCACTTTAACGATAACAGATTTTCTATTGTTCTAGCATGCCGTCAGTCTGGTAAATCCATTTCTTCTGTTGTATATTTACTATGGTATGCATGTTTTCACCCAGAAAAAAATATTGCAATATTAGCCAATAAGGGTGCAACGGCAAGAGAAATGTTGGCAAGAGTGACTCTTGCACTAGAAAATTTACCTTTCTTTTTACAGCCTGGGTGTAAGGCATTAAATAAAGGTTCTATTGAATTTTCCAATAATTCAAAAATTATAGCATCGGCAACGTCTGGTTCATCTATTCGTGGTCTTTCTATTAACTTGCTCTTCTTGGATGAGTTTGCATTCGTGGAAAATGATGCACAATTCTATACATCAACATATCCTGTTATATCATCTGGTAAAGATACAAAGGTTATTGTAACATCTACTGCCAATGGTATAGGTAATGTATATCATAAAATATGGGAAGGCGCTTCACAAGGAACCAATGAATATAAACCATTTAGAGTGGATTGGTGGGACGTACCATCGCGTGATGAAAATTGGAAAAAAGAAACAGTTGCAAATACATCAGAACTACAATTTGAGCAAGAATTCGGAAATACATTTCACGGCCGCGGTAATACACTTATTGGTGCAAATCATTTACTATCGCAGATGTCAATTGATCCGATAGAACATAAAGAAAACATAAATATATATTTAAATCCTATAGAAGGGCATGAATATATAATGACAGTGGACGTGGCGAAAGGTCGTGGCCAAGATTATTCAACATTTAATATAATTGATATTACAGCAAGACCCTTTGAACAAGTGTGCACATTTAGAGATAATAATATATCTCCAATGTTATTACCCGATTTAATTTATAAATATGCAAATCATTATAACAGGGCATATGTCATCATAGAGAGTAATGACCAAGGTGCCGTAGTGTGTAATGGTTTATATTATGATTTAGAATATGAACAGATGTTTGTAGAATCATCTATTAAGGCAAATGCATTAGGTGCCACAATGACCAGAAGAGTTAAAAGAATTGGCTGTTCTACTGTAAAGGACTTAATAGAACAAAAGAAATTAATAATACGAGATGCCGCTACTATTGTAGAAATGAGCACGTTTGTGTCTAAGGGTAGTTCGTATCAGGCAATACTACCGAACCATGATGATTTAATGATGAACCTAGTATTGTTTGCATGGTTTGTTACAACAGATATATTTGAAAGTATGTCCAATATTGATATGAAAGATATGTTATACAGAGAAAGATTAAAGGCAATACAAGATGATATGTTACCATTTGGGTTTATACCAGAGTCTGAAGATACTCCTAAGGGTGAAAAACTATTAGGGGATGATAATCTTTGGTTTGAGGGTGAGTCGTTTGATCGACTACTGCGTTAGGATGTGGTTATTTATAAATAGTATTAGTGAATATTCGTATTATGAAAACATATTAACTAACTCAATGAGAGGATAAAGCGATGGCATTTCAAGTATCACCAGGGGTTGAAGTTAAAGAAATTGATGCATCGGACGTAGTTCCTGCAGTATCAACTTCTATTGGCGGATTCTCTGGGTCATTTAATTGGGGTCCGGTAAATGAGATTGTATCTGTTTCTTCTGAGAAGCAATTAGCGGATACATTTGGAACACCAGATTCCCAAACATTTAAATACTTCTTTACAGCCGCGTCATTCTTAAAGTATGGCAATGCATTGAAAGTGGTACGTACCAAAACAGGGCATGATAATGCAACTGTAGTAGGTGCCGGTACCGTAATCGAAAATAGAAGTGTTTATAACAACTTGACTTTGAGTGGAATATCACAAGGAGCTTGGGCAGCTAAATACCCTGGTTCATTAGGTAATTCCCTTAGAGTTTCAGTATGTCCTGCCAATGCTACGGCATGGGCCGCGTGGACATACGCATCAAGCTTTCCTGGGCAACCTGGCACATCAGAATACGCATCACATTTAGGGCAAACTTCTGCCGTTGATGAAATGCATATTGCTATTATTGATGAAGATGGTTCATTCTCAGGTAAAACTGGCACAGTATTAGAAACTTTTGAATACGTTTCTCAAGGTTCTGATGCTAAAACGGCAGATGGAACTTCAAACTATTATGCAGATGTAATTAATAATAATTCTGGATATATTTGGTTCTTAGCCGCACCTACTGGATTAACAGATGCAGGTAGCGCAATTTCGGCTACTTCAACATTTACAATCGTAACAGCGGCTGTAGAGAATAGTCTATCAGGTGGAAGTGACGACAATACACCAGATCCCGGCGATATAGTGGATGGATTTGGATATTTTGCAGATTCAGAAACTGTGGATGTAAATTTATTATTTGCATATCCTGACGCAGCTAGTGCCACTGAAATTGCAAATGATTTAATTGCAAAGGCAAATGCAAGAAAAGACTGTATGGCTTTTGTTTCACCACCTATCGGAAAGTCAGTTGGGACTCCAACTCCTACTGCTGACGTAAGTAGTTGGGCAGCCGATCTTACATCTACTTCATATGCATCAACTGATTCATCAGCTGTATATATCTATGATAAATACAATGATGTATATCGTTGGATTGGAGCGGCAGGTCACCAAGCAGGTTTATGTGCAAATGCTGATAACGTAGCTGATACATGGTTCTCACCAGCTGGTGTAAATCGTGGTCAATTACTAGGTATTACTAAACTAGCTAATAACCCAGTAAAAGCAGATAGAGATACTCTTTATAAAGCAAGAGTAAATCCAATTGTATCGTTACCTGGACAAGGAACAATATTGTTCGGAGATAAAACACTATTAAGCAGACCTTCTGCATTTGATCGAATCAATGTAAGAAGATTGTTTATAGCATTAGAAAAAGCAATTGCAACTGCTGCAAAAGCTCAACTATTTGAATTCAATGACGAGTTTTCTCGTGCACAATTCAGAAATTTAGTTGAACCATTCCTTAGGGATATTAAAGGCCGAAGAGGTCTTACAGACTTTGCAGTTGTATGTGATGAATCAAATAATACTGGTCAAGTAATAGATACTAATATATTTGTGGCAGACATCTATGTCAAGCCTACAAGGTCTATTAACTTTATTACATTGAACTTTATTGCAACAAGAACTGGCGTAGATTTCTCTGAAATCTCTGGCATATAAGGGAGAATAAAATGGCAATTTTAGGCGTAGATGATTTTAAATCAAAACTCGTTGGAGGTGGCGCACGTGCTAACATGTTCAAAGCTACTTGTAACTTTCCAAGTTTTGCAAAAGGCGATGTTGAACTAACTTCTTTCTTATGTAAAGCCGCTCAAGTGCCAGCATCAATAATCAGTCCTATCATGGTACCTTTCCGTGGCAGACAATTACAGATTGCTGGAGATAGAACATTCGAACCATGGTCAATAACTATTATTAATGATGTTAAATTTGAGGTTCGTGGTGCTTTTGAGAGATGGATGGATGGTATCAACAACCACAATGAGAATACCGGACTATCAAACCCTACTGATTATCAGGCTGACATGATTGTAGAACAATTAAATAAAGCCGGAGATGTCACCAAGAGGTACGATATCCGCGGAACTTTCCCAACTAATTTAGGTGCAATTGAACTGTCTTATGATAGTGAAAATGCAATTGAAGAATTTACTGTTGAACTACAAGTTCAATATTGGAAGTCCGAAAATACATCATAGTTTAGTGTATAAATATAATAAACGGAGGGATTAATTTCCCTCCCGATATTATTTAGGAGATATACATGGCCGATTTTTTTGGTTTTGAAATAAAAAGGAAATCTGAGGAGCCCGTCCGGCCGTCCTTTGTTCCTAATACGGATGAAGATGGTACTGGTGTAATAACTAGCGGCGGCCACTTTGGAGCGTATCTTGATTTAGATGGTGATAAGGCTAAGAATGAAATCGATCTAATTTATAAGTATAGGGACATTGCAGCTCAACCAGAGTGTGATGCCGCTATTGAAGATATTATTAATGAATCCATTGTAGGTGATAATGATGAAGCACCTGTTAATTTAATACTTGATCAATTAGAAATTTCAGATAAAATTAAAGAATCTATTAAAAACGAATTCGAAACAGTATTAAGATTATTAAATTTTAATGCATATGCACATGATATATTCAGAAAGTGGTATGTGGATGGAAGATTACCATATCATATTATTATTGATGATAAAACCCCCAAGGGTGGTATTAAAGAATTAAGATATATTGACCCTACCAAATTAAGAAAGGTTAAAGAGATCGAAGAAACAAAAGATCCTAAAACCGGGGCCAATATAATTTCAAAAACAGACGAATATTTTTTATTCCAAGATAGTAATATGAGTGCAACAAGTACTGGATTAAAGATAAGTCCAGATGCTATATGTTATGCGACTTCTGGAATGCTAGATCCTACTAGAAAAAGAATATTATCTTATTTACATAAAGCAATTAAATCTGTCAACCAACTTCGGATGATGGAAGATTCTTTGGTTATCTACAGAATTAGTAGAGCGCCAGAACGTAGAATCTTTTATATCGACGTTGGTAACCTACCAAAAGGTAAGGCAGAAGAATACCTTAAAGGTATTATGAGCCAGTATAGAAACAAATTGGTATACGATGCCAAGACTGGTGATATAAAAGACGATAAAAAACATATGTCAATGCTAGAAGATTTTTTCTTGCCACGAAGAGAAGGTGGTAGAGGAACAGAAATCACTACATTACCTGGCGGAGAAAATCTTGGTCAGATAGATGATATAATATATTTTCAAAAGAAATTATATAAATCATTGAATGTTCCAATTAATAGATTAGAACAGGAACAACAGTTTAGTATAGGTAGAAGTACTGAAATTTCTAGAGATGAAATTAAATTTAAGAAATTTGTTGATAGACTTAGAAAACGATTTAGTGATTTATTTAATCAATTACTAAGAACTCAACTAATACTTAAAGGTATTATTACCGCTCAGGATTGGAATGAGTGGAAAACATATATAGCCTATGACTTTATTAAAGATAACTATTTCTCAGAATTAAAAGAAGCAGAAATGTTACGAGAAAGGTTTGAAATGTTAGGTACAGTAGACGAATATGCAGGTAAGTATGTTTCTATTGAGTGGATCTCGAAGACTATTCTTAAAATGGATGATGATTCCATGAAAGAAATGGAAGATCAAATTAAAGCTGAAAAGGAAACCATGGACTCTGACGGCGATGATGCCGTTGACTTTTAAATTTTTATAAATATATACTGGGAGATTATAATAATGACTATTGAAGAATTAATTAATAATGTAGGAAAGGGTGATACTATCGGAGCTGGTAAGGCATTTGATACCGTAATCGGCCAAAAAATGCAAGTTGCTCTTGATGCAAAGAAAATAGAAATTGCATCTAAAATAGGTAAACCTACAGAGGTTGAGGTTGAAGTTACAGCTGAAGAGGAATAGTTAATGGGAGATAGGCTATAATGAGACTAATATCTGAGTATCATGATAGTAACCTTCAGGTTATTACAGAAAGTAAAAAAGATGGCGGCAAAGCATACGTCATTGAAGGCGTGTTCATGCAGGCCGATAAAAAGAACAGAAACGGTAGAGTATATGGAAAAGCAATACTAGAAAATGCCGTTAATAAATATGTAAAAGAACAAGTAAAGACTGGTAGAGCGGTTGGTGAGTTAAATCATCCAGAAGGGCCGACTATCAATCTTGATAAAGTTTCACATAAGATCACAGAACTTAAATTTGAGGGAAGTGATGTTATAGGAAAAGCATCAATATTAGACACCCCTATGGGTAAGATCGTTGAAGGTCTGCTTGAAGGCGGAGTTAAGCTTGGTGTATCAAGTCGTGGTATGGGAACTCTTGTAAATAAGCAAGGTACGTCACATGTTGGAAAGGATTTTATGCTTTCCACAGTCGATATCGTTCAAGACCCTTCGGCTCCAGGGGCATTTGTCAATGGAATTATGGAAGGTGTTGAATGGGTATGGCATAACGGTGTGCTTTGTCCACAAGAGATTGAAGAAATTGAGACTGAAATAAAGGAAGCTCGAGGTGTGCGTTCATCGAATATCGAGATTAAAGCTTTTAAGAATTTCCTCTCTAAACTTGTAAATTCTTAAATAGGAGAATACAAATGTCAATAGACGAAAATAAACTAGAAAATGAAGAACTAGTAGTCGATGACATATCAGGAAATGCTGAAGAGCTTGAGAACGAGCTCGTTGAAGACCAACAAGTTGCAGACGAAGAAGTTCTTGATGAAGCTAAGGTAAAGGAAAAAGATGATGAAGATGACGACGAGGAAGAAGTCGAGAAGTCTGACGATGAGGAAGACGACGAAGATGAAGAGCCCGAAGTCAAGGAAATTGTCGTTCCTAAAACTAAAGCTGGAGTTATTCAGGCAGCAGTTGATATGCTGAAGGCCGCTAGAAAAGAAGATGCGCAAAAAATCTTTGCTAAAATGGCGAAAGTTGATGAATCTGAAGAAACTACTCAAACTGAAAATGACCTTAAGGCGAAAGCTAAAGTAGAGGCCGTTGATTTTGAGGAAGATTTGGATGCAGTAATCGCTGAAGAAGCAACTTTATCTGATGGATTTCGTGGCAAAGCTGGTGCAATTTTTGAAGCTGTACTTACTAGTAAGTTGGCTCATGAAGTTGAAAGGCTTGAAACAGAATACGCGCAGAATCTTGAAGAAGAAATTTCTGATGTTAAAGGCGATTTGGTCGAGAAAGTTGATTCTTACTTGAGCTATGTTGTCACTAACTGGATGGATCAAAATAAAGTTGCAGTAACGGAAGGTCTTGGGACTGAACTTGCTGAAGACTTTATGACTTCTTTACAATCAGTGTTCAAAGAACATTATATCGATGTTCCAGAAAGTAAGGTAGATATTGTAGAAGAATTAGCTGCAACAGTTACTGAGCTAGAAGAAACATTAAACAAAACCACAGGAGATAATATTAAACTACACGAATCAGTTCAAACTTTAGAAAGAGCTGATGTAGTAAGAGAACAATCTTCCGGGCTTGCAGACACAGAAGCTGAGAAATTATGCACTTTGGTAGAAGATATTGAATTCGATAACAGAGATAACTTTGAAATAAAAGTTAAAGTTGTTAAAGAATCATACTTCGCTAAAGACGATAGTGACTCAACTGATGAAGTATCAAGCGTAGCAGGAACTGATCAAGCCCCGGCTGATGTTAGTGACGTTATGTCTAGATACACTCAAGCAATATCCAAATTTAACAAGTAATATAATAGAATCTAATGGGGGAAACAAACAATGTTTAACGCAGATTCAAATTTAATGGAAAAATGGGCTCCAGTACTAGAACACTCAGATATACCTAGTATTACTGACAAGCACAAGAAAGCTACTGTAGCTAGATTGTTGGAGAACCAAGAGCAAGCTTTGAGAGAAGATGCTCAAAATATAGGCGGAAACTTCATTTCTGAAGCAGCCGCTGCAAATAACCAAGCTGGTAGCGACAT
>MPLZ02139431.1_pt1 | contig 12509 bp, 12 predicted proteins | sample 1617311 | NCBI WGS metagenome assembly MPLZ02 (sample SAMN05944806, study PRJNA350692) | marine metagenome | biome: marine; feature: ODZ; material: water; isolation source: 160 m water sample filtered on 0.2 um supor filter | place: Pacific Ocean | collected 2012-04-08 | depth 160m m | reverse complement strand
CTGGAATCAAAGTTGGCTTGCGGTCTGATTTGGATCACGATCGAATTCTGGAGACCGTGGCAGTTAACGTGTCAATGCCCTTTCGAGAGTTAGCCCTATCTTAACCGAAGGGAATGTGTGGTTTCAGTACCTTATGTTACCATCAGTGAGTACCGGGAAAGACCAATCAGGGGAATGCCGTCATGGTCGGGGTGGAATATCTGAAGCCTACCCTCAACATCACCGCCGAGCGTTTGACCGAGAAGGCGAAGAGTTTCGTCAAGAATTGTGGCGCCTGCGCGGTCGGAATCACCACGCTCGAGACCCTCGAAGGTGGGCCGCCGTCGACCAATCTCGAATATGTCTTGCCCGGCGCCAAGTCGGCGGTGACCTTCGCGATTCCACTCGACCAGGACAAGATCCGCAACTACCTGGCAAAGAAAGACCGCGACGGGCACCAGGTGAACTATAATGATGTCAACACCTTGGCCACCGGGGTGGCATCGCAGCTCGCCTCCTTCTTCGAAGAATGCGGATTTGAATCGGTCGGCGTTCAGGCAAACCAGGTCTATCGCGACGACGGCGCGTCGGTGCCGTGGGAATATCGCCCCAATATATCGCACCGCCTGCTCGCGGTGCGTGGCGGGGTCGGGTGGTTTGGCCTATCGGGCAACGTGCTAACCGCGGAATATGGCGCCAACGTGAACCTGTGCACTATGGTAACAACGGCCGAGCTGGCGCCGACGGATCCTCTGCCGGCTGAGGAAAACTACTGCGATTGCACCTCGATGGAGTGCATGGCCGCCTGTCCCTCGGGCTTTTTGCGCGACGCCAAGAAAGAGCGCATAACCGTGACGATGGGCGGCCAGTCGTTCAGCTATGGCGAGCGCACCAGCTACGACCGCTGTATATACGTCTGCGCCGGCTTCACCGGCCTGCACCCCTCGGGGCGGTGGTCGACCTGGTCGCCCGGCCGCTTTCCGATCCCCAAACAGGACGAGGATTTGAAGGTCGCCTCGGAACGGGCCTACAAGGCGTGGACGCAGCGGCCTTACATGGACGGTCACACGCTGCAAGCACCGCTGCTTTACGCCGCCACGGGACGTGATGTTCAACTCTCCTGCGGCGGCTGCATGCTGGTCTGCACGCCCGACAAAGAGGAACGTGCGCGGCGGCTGAAAACGCTGCAAAACAGCGGCGTCGTAGTACAGCATCCGGATGGAACCATGGAGGCTATGTCGCCGCAACAGGCGCAACACTGCATGGGCGGACTGGACGACGAGACCCGCGCCCTCTACGAGCCGGCGGATCCCGAAATCTATCAGGATATGGAGATCGTCGGCGGCGACGATCAGGAGTGACGCGCGGGGCCGTTACAGTCAGATGGTATTGCCTTCGGGAATTGAGAATTTTCTATCGTAGTCATAGGATACAAACGGAAGGAAAAAATCGATGATCAGTGGTCAAAAAACTTTTATTACAGCAATTGCATTCGTTGCTTTTTCTGCTAGCTCAGCAATGTGTGCGGAGTGGGAAAGAACGTCCGGTATATTCGCTCAAATCAAGATGATCTCTACAACAGATGGTACGAAAGTATTTTCCTATACAAATTATTCTACTGTTGCGAGCGATTTAGAGGGCGACACTGTCTCCACTTGCGCTGGGGGCGGCGAAGTGACCGATGCTGGTACGACCTTAAAGCTCGCGTGCGAGTACATTGATATTGATGGAGATAAATTTTACGAACTGGTGGAACGGACCGTGGGCGATGGCTTTGCGAAGGGGAAGGGTCGTTTGACTAGTGCCGGAGGGACGGGCAAGCATGCAAACCGAAACTACGAGTGCATCTATAGTTTCATCTACATGCCAAAACTTGAAGGAATGTCAGATATTCCGCTCACAGTAAGGACCAAATGCCGCGGGGATTTACCTTCGTAAACCTGAGGGGCTAAATAGTCCTGGAAGGGCCCTACCTCGCGGCGCTGGAGGCCATTCTATGTCGCCACGAGCTAGTTAGGGCGGCAACGAGAGGAACGCCGAGACGGGCGTACGGAATGGTAGGTATCGAGCCCTCACAACTAATTTTTCAATGACTTAGCCGCCCTTTGGGGCGGCTTTTTCGTGTCCGGCTTCACACGATTGCGCCGACCGGGCAATCAACACACTCGATTTGATGCCGAAGTTGTTATCCTAACCAGCTCTCCTTAACCAGATCCAAGCGCTTAGTTAGTGAAGCTGGGCATCTGAGTCCTTGGAAGAAGGGGGTAAGCAGATGTCTCATCCCCCCAAAGTCGTGGTGCTTCGGGGGGATGGCTTCTACGCGGTGCGATAAGGCCTCATAGACGTGGACTTCCGTCTCTCATTGTCGGGACCCACACAGCCGTCTACATCACTCGGTCCTAGAATACGAAGTCGTCCGCGTGCAGGTCGCTCGCGCTGACGCCGACAAGCGTGATCGAATCGGCACCAAGGTCGATCAACGTATCGACCCCAACCTGGGTCGCGACCACATCGCCGAAGTCATTCGCCGCTGAGTGGTTGGAGAGGTCTATGACATCGTCGCTTTGCGCACCCGCGACGAAGTCGTAGATCGTGTCGTCGCCAGAGCCCCATTGCGCAAAATCCACATCCGGGAGGTAGCCGTCATCAAAGGGGTTGGGCACGATCGTCCCACTCTTTTTCTCACTGCCGAAATCATCGAGAGCCGCTTTCCATGCCGTAAGGCCGTCGAAGAACACGAACGTATCATCGCCCGTGCCGCCGTAGAGCTTATCGCTGCCTTTGCCGCCATCCAACACATCGTTGCCTTCGCCGCCATCCAACACATCGTTGCCGGCGCCGCCATCCAACACATCGTAGCCTCTGCCGCCAAAGAGCCGATCGTCGCCGGTGCCGCCATCGAGCTCATCGTTGCCGGTGCCGCCATCCAACACATCGTTGCCGGTGCCGCCATCGAGCTCATCGTTGCCGGTGCCGCCATCGAGCTCATCGTTGCCTCTGCCGCCAAAGAGCCGATCGTCGCCGGTGCCGCCAAAGAGCTCATCGTTGCCGGTGCCGCCATCCAATCCATCGTGGCCGGTGCCGCCATGCAACACATCGTTGCCTTCGCCGCCAGAGAGCCGATCGTTGCCTCTGTCGCCAGAGAGCTTATCGTTGTCCTTGCCACCGTAGATGGTATCGTTGCCTTCGTCGCCATAGAGCCGATCGTTGCCTCTGCCGCCAGAGATAACATCATCCTCGTCCTCGCCCTTAAGAACGTCAGGACCGTCTGTGCCATTAATAAGCATCGTAATTCTCCATCGCTAGGTTTTAGCACGTGAGCGCCACCTTCATGTCCGGAAGGGTGATTTTTCTGAGCTGCAATATGGAGAAGCGGAGTAGTTCTTGCTGTGATGGCGCTCACATTCGCTGAAACTTTTTCGGAGTGGCCGATAACGACTTTCTCCCTTGAATATCAATTTGTTAGAATGACTGATTCACGCGGTTTTAGCCCGTTATCGAACCCTCTCATCCGCCCTCGGCGCGGCCTGCCTCGCGGCGCTGGAGCAATGGGCCATGGTGCCAGGACCGTGGGACGGTGAACTTTCCCAAGACCGGCCATTCTATGTCGCCACGAGCCAGTTAAGCTGGCAAAGAGAGGACGGCGGAGACGGGCGTACGGAATGGTAGGTATCGAGCCTTCGCATCAGCGTTTTGCCCAAGTTCGGTAAAGGTGGCATCGAGCCCCCGCAACCAAATAAAAACAAAGGGTTAGAGGTCATTTGGCCTCTAGCCCTTTTTCTTTGTTTAGAATAATTGCTGCATTCATTGCCGCGTTTTTCATCGCTAGGCACCTTTTTTGGATACCGCCAGCCATGCTCACTATGGATCCGCACCACGCACCACGGCCCAGGGGCCCGGGCGGCAGTTTCAATAGCCAAGTTGCATTAACGAGTGGTCGGGCTGCCGTGATCAGGGGGGTAGTAGCTGAGATCGGGGCTTGGGATGAGTTTTGCTGGAGTAAGTTGGTTTTCAATCGCCCTGGTGGAACTGTTCGTGCATCCACAAACCTTTACCAATCACTCGAAACGTGTGCCAAACAGCATGGTGAAGGTGATTCTATGGGTCCAATGCCCAGAGGATCAGGCGCATCATGATCGTGACCTCCAATACATGAGTTTCCAAAATGCCAAGGTATAATTTTTATTGACGGCTAAACTTTTTGAGCGGAAAGTTCACTACTTCGGAGGAGGGACAAGCCATGACTGGGAAAGTCAACACGAGTATTCACGGAGCGAGATACACACCCAGCCGACGGGACGTAATGGCCGGCGCGGCTGCGCTGGGTGCTGGCGCCCTCACAGCCGGCGCCTTGCCAAGCTGGGCCTGGGCGGCTGACGGGGCGACGCTTGCCGCGGTTCTCAGCAACGCCGTTGCGAACAACGATGTGCCGTTCGCAGTGGCAATGACCGGAAACGCGGATGGTATCACCTGGTCCGGCGCAGCCGGCGATGCCGCGCCTGGCATAGTCGCGAACGAGGCCACGGTGATGCGGATTTTTTCCATGACCAAGGCAGTCGGGAGTACTGCCGCGATGATCCTGGTCGACCGCGGCAAGCTCGACCCCGATACGCCGGTCGAGGAGATTCTGCCGCAGTTTGCGGAGATGAAAGTCCTCGACGGTTTCGACGGCGACGCGCCGATCCTGCGCGCCCCAAAATCCAAAGCGACGATCCGGCATTTGGCGACCCACACCTCGGGGCTGGTTTACGAGTTCTGGAACCCCGACATCGTGAAATACATGGAGCTGACTCAGCATCCGACGATCGTGTCGGGCCTTAAGGCTTCGCTTAACTACCCGATGGTATTCGACCCCGGAACGCGCTGGGACTATGGCATCGGGATCGACTGGCTCGGGCAAGCCGTTGAGGCAGTTGACGGTAGGCGCATCGATCAATTCTGTCGGGAAGAACTCTTGGATCCGTTGGGTATGTCCGACACGCGGTTTGAGGTCTCTGCGGAGATGAAAAGCCGTCTCGCAATGGTGCAGATGCGCGGCGAGGATGGCGCCTTTTCCGAATTCGCATTGGCGCCGCCCTCCAATCCGGAATTCTACGGCATGGGCCATGCGCTCTATTCGAGCGCGTCGGACTATATGCGGTTTGTGCGCATGTTCCTCAATCGTGGGCAGCTCGACGGTGTCAGAATCCTGAGCCCGTCCGCAGTCGACCAGATGATGGCAAATAGTATCGGCGACGTTCGCGTCGGCAAGCTGACTACAGTGGCGCCGCCGATCTCAGCGGACGTCGATCTGTTCCCCGGCATCGAAAAGACGCACAGCCTCGGCTTTCTTCGTGTCGAGGAGGACGTGCCTGGGATGCGCTCTGCTGGCTCGCAGGGCTGGGCCGGCGTCTGCAATACGCACTTCTGGTTCGATCCGTCGAAGGATGTCGCGGGCCTGATCATGACCCAGACACTGCCGTTCGTGGAGCCACGATTCCTTAAGGTCTATGAGGCGTTCGAGCGCGCGGTCTATTCGAGTTAGGTGCGTAGCCACCTGTGTCGTGGCTTTCTTGAGTGGGCAAGAGCGCCGTTCATAAGGCTTTGATTCGACGCACAGAAAATAAGACAACACAAAAAGTCCAGTTTTGGGCTTACGATGCTGCATGCACTCCGCACCACGCACCACGCACCACGGCCCATTGCCCAGGGGCCCGGGCGAGGGTTTCAGTAGCAAGTTGCGGAAGCACTGAGAGCGGCGCGCTGTGACCGCCTGGGGCGGTTCCTGAGGCCGGAGCTTGGGCCGGGGTTTGCTCAACGGCTTTCTCGCCAAGCGCCTCGGTTCGGCTATCACGGCACACGGGGTGTGGGGAGAGGGTTCCGGCGTCCCTGCCTGAATTGTAATCACTTCATCGCTCCGGTATATTTTTTTGACTAAAATTTATGCATTTCGTTCATTGTAGAAAATTAATCATCAATATTTTCAGATAGTTATAAGTTGGCACGTTCTGTGCAGTACTAACCTCGTATCTAGGGTTCCGGTCTCCGCTGCATCGGGGACGCCTGGTCCGAGGGATGCAATCCACCCCACATCGGGTGGACACACGGCGGGATAAAAGCCCGGGAGAACGCCAGCCGCGAAGGTGATATTCGTGGGGTAACGTTTCTCAAACTGCGCCCCCTCCTTCAACGTTGGTCTTGGACAAACGGAAGGAGAACAACATGAAATTCCCCAAGAAAGCACTGAGTCTGCTTTTCGGCGCGTTAACGATGGTTTCACTGAGCGTCGGGTCGTTGAGCGACGCGGCGGCAGCGGAGAAGTCTTCATTCAAGGTGGCGTGGTCGATCTATGTCGGCTGGATGCCCTGGGGCTATGCCGCAGACAATGGCATCGTCAAGAAATGGGCCGACAAGTACGGCATCGATATTGAGGTCGTGCAGATCAACGACTACATCGAATCCATCAACCAGTACACTGCCGGCGGCTACGACGCCTGCGTGATGACCAATATGGATGCGCTGACCATTCCGGCCGCCGGCGGCGTCGACTCGACGGCGTTGATCCTCGGCGACTTTTCCAACGGTAATGACGCGGTGATCCTCAAGGGCAAAGACAAGTTGCCTGCCATCAAGGGACAGAACGTCAACTTGGTCGAGTTGTCGGTGTCGCATTATCTGTTGGCACGGGGACTGGAAAGCGTCGGCCTGAGCGAGAAGGACATCAAGGTGGTCAATACCTCCGATGCCGACATGGTCGCCGCTTACACCACAAGCGACGTCACCGCCGTCACCACCTGGAACCCGCTGGTTGCCGAAATTACCGCCATGCCAGGCGCCCATAAGGTGTTCGACAGTGCGCAGATCCCAGGTGAAATCATTGACATGCTGGTTGCGAACAGTGAGGTCGTGAAGGACAATCCGAAATTCGCCAAAGCCCTTGTTGGCGCATGGTTCGAAACCATGGCACTGATGAGCGGCGACAATGCTGCGGGTAAAGTGACCCGTGCGGCAATGGGTAAGGCGTCGGGCACCGATCTGGCCGGCTACGAAATGCAACTCGCCAGCACCAAGATGTTCTACCAGGCTGCCGACTCGCTGGCTTTTGCCAAGAGCGCGGATCTGCCTGCCACCATGGACAAGGTGCGCAAGTTCTCCTTCGATCATGGCCTGCTCGGCGACGGTGCGCCGTCCCCCGACGTGATTGGCATGGCCTTCCCGGGCGGCAAGACACTGGGAGATACCGGCAACATCAAGTTGCGTTTTGACGACACTTACGTTGGTTTGGCGGCGAAAGGCGCTCTCTAATGACCTCTCGCCGGATCATCAACCGGCACCCGAAACGGGGGGGCGCGGTCTGGTTAGCCGTGCTCCCCTTCGCGCTGCTGGTGGCGGCGTATTTGATCGGATCGGACATTCGCCTTGAGGCCAATCCGAACGACAAGTTGCTGCCGCCGTTCAGCAAGATTGCAGATGCCATTGATCGTCTTGCCTTCACGCCAGACAAGCGTTCCGGAAACTATCTGTTCTGGGTTGATACCGGGACCAGCTTGATCCGTCTCGCTTTGGGGATACTAATCGCCAGCACCGCTGGCCTCGCCATCGGCATCGCCACCGGTTTAATCCCTTATGCGCGCGCAACCTTGTCGCCGTTCATCGCCGTATTGTCGATGATCCCGCCGCTCGCCATTCTGCCGGTCCTGTTTATCGTGTTTGGGCTCGGTGAATTGGCGAAGGTTGTTTTAATCGTCTTCGGCGTCATGCCATTTTTCATGCGCGATATGCAGTTGTGGGTGCAAAGCCTGCCCCGCGAACAATTGACTAAGGCGCAAACCCTGGGTGCCAGTTCCTGGCAGATCGCCTTGCGCGTGATCCTGCCGCAAACTCTGCCGCGCATGATCGACAGTATCCGCCTTTCGCTGGGGCCGGCATGGCTGTTTCTGATCGCCGCCGAAGCCATCGCCTCGACCGAAGGGCTGGGATATCGCATTTTCCTGGTGCGCCGCTACCTATCCATGGATGTCATTCTTCCCTATGTGGCGTGGATCACACTGCTTGCCTTCATCATGGATTATGTCCTCGCTTGGATCGGTCGCAAGGCCTTCCCCTGGTCGAAATTGACGGGATCATGAGATGACGCAGATCGCGATCAGCAACCTGTGGAAGGAGTATCCCGGCCAAGTCGTCCTCGAGCGCATCAATCTTGAGCTTAACAACAAATCCTTTTGCTCCATCGTCGGCGCGTCCGGCTGCGGCAAAAGCACTTTATTGCGCATCCTTTTGGGCCAGGAACCACAAACCCGCGGAACCGTCATGTTGGATGACGAGCTGTTGCCCGCCGAGCCTGGGCCGGATCGCGGCGTCGTGTTTCAACGCTATTCCGTGTTCCCGCATTTGACGGCAGCTGAGAACGTGGCCTTCGGGTTGGAGATCGAACGCGCACCGCTGTTCGGGCGACTGTTCGGATCGGCGCGCAAAGCCATATTGGATGAGGCCCATACCTATCTCGATTCTGTCGACCTCGGCAACGCGGCGGACAAATATCCTGCCGAATTGTCGGGCGGTATGCAGCAGCGACTGGCGATCGCCCAGGCGCTGGTCAAGAAGCCCAAGGTGCTGCTGCTTGACGAGCCATTCGGCGCACTAGACCCCGGCATTCGCGCTGATATGCATGAGCTGATTTTGAAGCTCTGGCACGAAACCGAGATGACAATTTTCATGGTCACCCACGATTTGAACGAAGGCTTCAAGCTCGGCACGCGGCTATTGGTATTCGACAAGGTCCGCATCGACCCGCACGAGCCAGGCGCGTTCGGCGCGACCATCACCTACGACTTGCCGCTCGACGACAAGAGCAACGGCGTGTTGGATCACGTTAAAAACCTAGAACGCAAAAAGAAGGACTGAGACATGTTCAGACAGCATGACAAACGCATGAGACAAAACCCTTTGCCGATGAGGACGGAAAAGCGTTTCCACCACCCCGACTTCGACAAAATGCAGGCGTGCGGCTGGAAAGCCGCCCTGGCCGAAGCCGACATCCCGGAGGACGCCTGGAAGGCGGAACAGAAGTGGGCGCTCGACAACGGCCTGCCGGGTTCTGACTCCATTGAGGACAAGACCATCCCGACGTTCGCGCGCGGTGAACTGCCGCACTTCGCCGGTATCAACACCTTTCTGAAAGCGCCCTATGCCGAGAACGTGCGCGAGGTTGGCCGCTACGATGCCGCCATAATGGGCGTACCCTTCGACGGCGGCACGACGTACCGGCCCGGTACCCGCTTCGGACCTCAGGGCATGCGGCGGATTTCGGCACTCTATACGCCGTACAATTACGAAATGGGCGTCGATCTGCGTGAGCAGATGACGCTGTGCGATGCCGGTGACGTGTTCACCATCCCGGCCAACATCGAGAAGACCTTCGATCAGATCAGCAAGGCCATGAGCCACGTATTCTCGTCCGGCGCCATGCCGGTGATTCTGGGTGGTGATCATTCTATCGGCTATCCGACCGTGCGTGGCATCGCCGAGTGCACGTCGAAGAAGATCGGCATCATCCACTTCGACCGGCATGCCGACATCCAGGAGAAGGACCTGGATGAGCGCATGCACACCACGCCGTGGTTCCATGCCACCAACATGGACAATGTGCCGGCGACCAACCTGGTGCAGATCGGCATCGGCGGCTGGCAGGTGCCGCGCGAAGCGGTCAAGCAGATCCGCGAGCGCGACACCAACATTATCACCATGCGCGACGTCGAGGAGCTGGGCATGGACAAGGTTGTCGAGATGGCCTTGGAGTGGGCCTGGAAAGACGCCGATGCAGTTTATTTGAGTTTCGACATCGATTGCGTCGATTGCGGTTTCGTGCCGGGTACAGGCTGGCCGGAACCGGGCGGCTTCCTTCCGCGTGAAGCCCTGTCATTGGTCGGCAAGGTAGCGGCGGAAGGCATCTGCGGCATGGAAGTGGTCGAGGTTTCTCCGCCTTACGACACCTCCGACATCACCTCTTTGTTTGGTGCCCGCGTGATCGTCGACGTGCTGGGCACGCTGGTCGCGCACGGCAAGATGGGCGCCCACAAATCAATCATCGACAAACCCGTGAGCTTCTGAGGAGACCGGTCATGGACGCCGAAGATATCAAACTGCTGGAGTGCGCCTTCGTCGATGGCTACCGCCGGGCCGAAGACAAGTTAGGTTTCCTCAAACTCTCGGGCATACCGATGGAATTGGAACGCGACGGCCGGGCGCCGAGCAAACTCATCGAAGTGCAGATCAACGATGCTTTCACGGTCGGTTCCGCCGCGCCGGGGTTCGGCTCTAAGGAGTTGGTCTATCATCCGCTTCCGGACGAGATGGTCACTCTCGAAACGGCGCTGGCGTTCCTATTCGTCCATGCCGAAGGAACCGAGACCTATCATCTGGCGCAATTACTGACCATCCGTGATGGCCGCGACCCCGAGGATGCGGCGCACGACCATGCGCACGCGCACGGCCAACACTATCGTCATCACCACTGATTCTAGAAACTTAGGAGACAAATCATGAAACACATCATTATCGCCACGCTCGCCGCCGCCGTGTCGGTACCAACTGTCGCTTTTGCCCACGTCGATGGGCACGCGCAGATGGCCTTGTGGGCCGAATTGTTCCATATGTTGAGCGATCCACTACATTTGACGCTAGGGCCTTACGCACGATGACGACGCTCGACAGGTTTGGCTTGGTCGAATGGGAAGGGAAGACACCTCTGCTACGAATGCTCCAGGTACCGGAACTGATGCGCGCTATGGGATTCGGGAACGGCTACTTGCTGCCTTTGGGCTCCTGACGTGACCGGATCAAGCTACTCGGAAATGGCGTCTGCCCTCCCGTCATGGAGGAAATCGTAACAAGACTAGCTTGCAGCCGCGCTCCTAGCGTTTCAGACTAGCCCCATGGCGATGATTTCTGCCTATCGACCTTCTCGGAATATGAAGCAAATCATTGAGGCAGGGCGTATGCCTTTGTTCGAATAAGTTTTGGCTATAATCCATAATTTTGGAACTTTGAGTGAGTTCGGACACCCACTCGTTCGGAATTCCTTCGATGCCATAGACAGCGCCAGCGATTTGACCTGCTACAGCGCCGACAGGGCCTCGGGCTGCTGGTCAGCAACGGCTTGCTCGAAGAGGATCAAACGCGTGACCGGAATGCGGTCGGCGAGGCCTGCCTCGCGGCGCTGGAGCAATGGGCCGTGGGCTGCGGTTCCAGGACCGTGGGACGCTAAACTTTCCCAAGACCGGCTGTTCTATGTCGCCACGAGCCAGTTAGGGCGGCAAAGAGAGGAAGGCGAGGAGGCGCGCCAAGCAGCAGAGCCAGAGCGGTGACACGCCTGAGGGGTTGTTGATCCGGGCGACGTCCGGGATCAGTGTGACCCGGAAGCTGCCGGCCGCTGGAGTAAAGCTATCTACCATTTTCAGGGGTCCGGTTGCCCGTTTCGATGGCTGGATTAGGTCGACGGTGGGTCGGGTGGTGAGGATCAGCGGAGATGGTTCATGAGGTTGGGGCTTGGGCCGGCTCAGTCTCGCTTTCCTCGCACTTTGGGCACAGACCCGCCCCGGCGTCGGTTGGTTCTGGTACGACTGTGGGCGAAGGCAGCGCTGTGCGGCGATTGAAACAGCGAGACGCCGCGCCGTTTCAAAAACGGGGTCAGGGCAAGCCCGGAGGCGAAACCGCCCAAATGGGCGACGATGGCAATGCCGCCTTGGGCCTGCATCGCTGCCGGCAGAGCAAACAGCTGCTCGACGATCCAAAGGCCGAGCACCACGAAGGCGGGTACACTGATCGTGCCGATGAAGATGAAAAACCAATAGAAGACGCGCATGTTGGCGCGGGGCCAGATCAGGAGATAGGCAGCAATCACGCCGCTGATCGCACCGGAAGCACCGACCAGGGGCATCCGGCTGGCTGGATCCAACGCTGCATGGGCGAGCGTGCCAACGCAGCCGCATATCAGGTAGAAGAGCAGATAGCGGAACCGCCCCATGGCGTCCTCGACGTTGTCGCCGTAAAGCCAGAGGAACCACATGTTGCCCACTAGATGCATCAACCCACCATGTGAAAACATACTGGTGACCAGCGTGGCCGTAGAGGGCACCCTCGCCAGTTCGCCGGACAACTCGACCTGTCCGAAAAACACGGCTGGAATGAAGCCGAAGCCCAGCACATAGGCTTGGGCGTCACGCGGCCCCAGCGGGAGCTGCACCAGCAGATAAACCGCCGTGCAGACGCCGATGATGGCGAGCGTTGCTACCGGCGGCCCGTGGCGGCGGGGATTGTCGTCTCGATAGGGAAAGAACACGTCGGTAACCTGTCTCCATTCTTTGAACCAGTTTATATATTAGCCTTGGCCCACCTCGCCAGGACGCTCAAGGGCATTGACACGTTAAGTCGGTGGCCGAAGCGGTCAGGGGCCGCTACGGTCTCTGGATGATCCAAATATCCTTCAAGCGACATCGGTTTTCGCCGGAGATTATCCAGCACGCGGTCTGGCTTTACGCTCGGTTCACCCT
>MPLZ02204839.1_pt1 | contig 12515 bp, 5 predicted proteins | sample 1617311 | NCBI WGS metagenome assembly MPLZ02 (sample SAMN05944806, study PRJNA350692) | marine metagenome | biome: marine; feature: ODZ; material: water; isolation source: 160 m water sample filtered on 0.2 um supor filter | place: Pacific Ocean | collected 2012-04-08 | depth 160m m | reverse complement strand
TTTTATATTACAGTCAAACATAATAAGCGGACTGCCATCATTCATCACTTCAATTACACCGGAATCTTCGCAGTATTTCCAGTTACCGGAAAAACGCACATCAAACGCTCCGGCAGGAGGTTTGGGTGGTAAGCTGTAGCTGAGTTGCTCTTCCTCTGGTATTTCCAAACCAAAGTAAAGCGTTTGTCCATTGAAAGTCATAGAATTGGCACTGGCCAATCGTGGCGGGATACTAAACCCCTTTCCTGATTCCCGTCCTGGTATGATAAACACAGGATTCCCGAACAGTTCCGGCAAGAAATCAAGAGTGTATGTCCCGGGCAGAAATGGAGCAAAACTTGCAGACAGCTCAAAGGAACATACGCAGTCGCAAGGATCTCCAACGTCTGTCATGGTTACGTGAAAAACAGTTCCGTCAAGCAACCCATCCCAAACTGGTTCCAGGCAGCAGTTCAGCTCAGGGTGTATCATTGTCAATGTCATGGTATTGCCATTAACCTCCAGATTCAAAGAAGGATCCGGATACTGGAACTCACAGTCTGAAATTGTCTGAGCCACTAAACTGGGACCGGATGAAAGAAGAACCTCTCCCTCTCCCACACTCCGCAGCCAGTAACCATAGCCCAGTTCGATAGTGTCAGCAGTAGTGTAACCAAAGCCAAATCCGTAGACCGTGCCGGGAATGATCAGCTGATTCGGGTCATAGATCTCGTTAACATCAACAGGAAAAGAAATACCAGAGATAAGGTTCCATCCTTCATTTAAACTGATAGTAAGTTCATTTATTGGTACACCTGTGATTGTGGAACTACCAGCATTATCAAAACGAAGCCAGTAACCTTCACCTTGATCAAGATATGTTTCAGATATGTATCCATCATTAAAAGAGTACAATGTTCCTTCAATTGACTCAGGAAACAGAACAATGTATGAAGCATCTTCCACAAAAAGAGGCAATCCCACAAGATTCCAACCTAGCTGATAATCTATTGTAACGATTGGAAAACAATTGGCAGTATCCTGATAGCCAACATAATCTTCAATGCATTCCGGATATGGTGGACATAGATCATTCCCGGTAATATCAAATTCGAGATCATCTTCCATAATAACATCCAACTCACATATTGTCTCGGGTATTAAGCCTGATAAGTGGTTGTATTCCAATCTAAGCTGTTGAATCTCCGTTAAATAATTAATGTTCTCTGGAATCTCACCTGACAGATCACAATAAATGTAAGCACCGCACATGATACTTTTTAATCTTCCATTTTCCCATTCCTGAAGCCCTAATTCTAAAGGTTCTACAATGCCATCACCATCTGCAAAATAATATTCTTGTCCATCAACAACGTTCCAAAACCATGCATCAGGAGAATCCATGTACGGATTAGGTGAATTTTCCATGCCACTATCCATGCTATTATCAATGAACTGCTGAATAACTGCAATATCATTAGTATTAAAACAGATCCCTTCGATCTCCACAAAACCACTGTCGCAAGATGACTGATGGAAATAATAAGCCCCCATATCAGAAATTGTACCATCAGGGTCTAATGGTGATTCAGGATCTCCTGCGTCTATGCATGGTGAGTTTGATTGCAGGTGAAAGTCACCACTGTCTGGGGCAACGAAGAGGGGATCAGCATCAATGTTGCCTTCGCCTTCCCAATTACCTTGGACATCACAATAATTGAAAAGGGGATCAGCGGAGTAAACGGAAATATTTGGATCTGTGGAGGCGGTATTATCCCAAATAATTGTATTCGTAACGGTGGGTGAAGAAACATAATAGCAATAAACTCCTCCACCATTTGTGCCGGCTGAGTTTCTAGAAATGGTATTGTTTGTGATAGATGGTGATGAGAAGGTAAAACATCCAATCCCGCCACCTTCCTCCGCACTGTTCCCGCTGATATTGTTCCCTTTGATAACCGAAGATGTGTAGCGGTCAAACGAAATCCCGCCTCCATAATAAGCTGAATTAGATGTGATCGTATTATTCATAATAACAGCAGAAGAATAATTACAACTGATACCGCCACCATAGGTTTCGGATACATTCCCGGTAATGATATTATCTCTTATCGTTGGGGCAGAAGAAGTACAGTATATCCCTCCTCCATCGTAAGCATTGCCACCCGTAATGGTGAAATCAGCCAGAACTGCTGTTGAACCTACAATACTGTCAAATGTTACCACACTCCCGCTTTGGTTTCCATCAATAATCGTTGATTCTCTATTTTCCCCTATAACAGCTATGTTCTTGCTATTGTAGTCTATGTTCTCCAAATAAGTGCCGGAAGAGACAAGCACAGAGTCCCCATCACTTGAAACATCAATGCCGTGCTGTATTGTAGCAAAAGGAGATTCTTCTGAACCGTTGTTTGAGTCTGATCCAGATGTAGAAACATGCCAGGTGGACACACATTGTGATGTATCCTGGTATCCTACATTTCCTTCAACACACTCAGGATAGGGAGGGCAAAGTTGGTTGAAGTCCAGTGATAAAACGTCAAGATTTGGCTGGATGTCACATATGCTCTCCGGTATAGTTCCACTTAACAAATTATTATTTAAATCTAAAACGGAGAGGTTTGTCAGGTTTCCTATGCTTTCTGGTATAGGCCCACTTAAGTAATTGACATAAATACGGACACTTTCCAGAAATTCCATATTCCCTATATCCTCAGGAATTTCACCGGACAATCCGCAAAATAAAGGATAACCGCAATCCAATTCAACCAGTCTTCCGTCACTATTCCATTGTTGAATATAACCCAATTCTAAAGGCTCAATCACACCATTGCCATTCTCGTCCATATTCATATTGATTGTCTCCGAACTGTTATCAATGAACTGTTGAAGAACGTTTATATCTTCTCCCGAGTAACAGTCACCACCAATCTCTAGAAAACCTTCGTTGCAGGGTTCAGTCACCTGTTCAGTTGTTCGGTAGCCATATCTACCTGTAAGATAAAGATAACCATTTCCACCCAAATGAAGATCATAAAGTTGATAATAGCTTTCATCGTTATCAATGCCGGTGTTTATCTGAGCCCAGGTCTCCCCATCATCATCGGAAAAGGTAACACCATAGTCACTGCCGATAGCATAAAAGGACCCTCCAATTGACAGGAATTTTACGGTCCAGCCGATGTGATCATAAAAGTCCAGCGCCTGCCAGGTATCGCCCCCATCCTGGCTGCGGTAATAACCGTCATACAGGCCAGGATAAGTCGTCTGAACATAAATATCATTGTCAGCATCAATTGTCATTGTAGCTACTCGAAGACCGCCCAAACCGCTGTTCACCTTCTCCCATGTGAGGCCCACATCTGTCGACCGATAGACGCCATTGATCGTACCCAGGTATACATGCCCCTGGCTGTTAAAATAAATATGTTCCACAGCATAGTTAGAAGAGTAATCAGGAAGAGGAATGGCAGTCCAGTTCTCTCCCTGATCTTCTGAGCGATGAATGAACCCAATGCCTGAATAAGTTAATCCGGCAAACATCACACCTGAAGGATGAATATTGAAAGAGGCACACCCCTCCGGAGTAAATTCTCCCATACCTGTCCAGGTCTGTCCAAAATCCGGACTGTGAAAAACACCATAGGCAAAGTCCGGGATATACAGGTTGTTGTCATCAGTGAGAAGTATATCTTCGGCAGTAACAAACCCATCATTGGGAGCAGGTATATCATCCCAACTGTCCCCTGAGTTATCAGAAAAATAAATGTGAAACTGCATGTCATCTGTATCAAAGCCCGCAGCGATGACTCTATTGGGACCGTTGGTGGAGATGTGTCTCTGGTAGCTCTGAGGCAGATCTAACATCTGCCAGTACGTTTCTGGTTCGAGAAAACTGTATTCTATGGCCGCCATAACATCGATTATTCCCCAGCCGTACTGGTTATCAGGATTGTCAGGGTCACTTGCAGTCATCATGAGGGCTTCACGAACCTGCTGTGATGTCCAGTCCGGGTGCGCCTGGAGAATCAGCGCAGAGGCACCTCCAATAAGGGGAGTAGAAAGTGAAGTACCGCTGACGCCTCCATAACCTTCGCCATATTCAGGCGGAAGAGCACAATACGTGTCTAAACCCCGGGCACACACTTCTGGTTTGATTCTCCCATCGGCAGTGGGGCCCCAGGAGCTGAACCAGGTGATTTCATCAAATTCATCCACTGCTCCGCAGGTAATAACGTCAAAAGCATCTGCAGGTGCGATGATCCCATCGGAGCCGTAATTCCCCGCCGCAGTTGTAATGACCATTCCGTTTTCGATGGCTGTGTTCACGGCGATAGTTGTAACGGCAGTCAATCCATCTAAATCTTCAAACTCATACCAGTCCATATATCCTAAAGATGATGAAGCAATGTCCGCTCCCAAACTTTCTCCCCATTCCAACCCAGCCACATACTGATCTTCTTCAATGGGCAATTCCTGGCTCACATCCTCCGTTTTTGCAAGAAGAAACTCTGCTTCGTAAGCAGGTCCATACAATTCGCCATCAAACCTGCCGCCCAGCGCAGATAACGTATACGTTCCGTGGTTATGCTGGCTGTCAGGATCTCCCTCTTCATTCTGTGTCTCCCCATCATTGTTGATGAAGTCCCATTCAGCTATTACCTGTTCCCCATGGATGGCTTCGTGGTCCGTATAATAGCCCGTATCCAGCATAAGAACCCGGACTCCAGCACCTGTGTATCCCGCTTCATGAGCAGCGATGACGTTGATCTGGTCAAGTTGATCATAAGACGGGCCATAATCGCTTCTTCCAGGCTCTGTGGAGGATTTTAATAAGGATCTTTGAACAGAGCTTTTCCGTTTTCCACCGTAGACAGGATCTATTTTCTTTACAAATGGAAAATCCGATATACTCCTGAGCTGTTCAATGGTCCCTGAAACAGAAACAGCATTGAGCCATTTTGAGACTGTGCGAATTATAACTCCCGTATATTTAATCTCATCAATATAATCCTGGGGAACAGGGATGTCCCGATTATCAACCAGTTTTGGCCCCCTGGTTTTGGATCTCCTCTGTTTTGTCCGTTCATTCAAGTTATCCATGGACAGCTGGAGAGCAACTTCCAAATCCGCTTCAGTTTTCAGCCCTTTATCAGTGAAATAAATCCAGGAATGATGATTTCCATCGTTTCGATATCCCCCAGTCAATAACTGTGAATCAAACTTGTTCTGGCCAAATACCAGGGAGATACCCATACAAAAAAGGGTAAGGGAACATCGATTTGATTTTAAGATATATATCATCATTATTATTTTTCCATCAATATTCCAGTAAACTCTATATTCATTAACGTTTTATTCTGAATCAATACCTACTTTGAATTTAACAATGATGGATGAAATATTCGCAATTATGTACACTAGAAATGAAAAGATCATACTAAGATATGTTTCTCCATGTTATGGTAACTTAATTACTTTTTTGATATGCAAAATCGCCAAAACAACATATGGAATAATAGTGGTATGAAGATCGCTGTCTTAGGAGCTACAGGATTTATCGGCAGCTATATTCTTGATAGCCTTATTGAAAAAGGGTTTGAACCTTCTGTTCTTGTGCGCGAAGGTTCAGAAGACAAACTGTCTCAGTCAGAAAAATGTAGAATTGTGACTGGAGATATCCAGGATGAACAAGCAATCAATGAAACCATCAATGGTACTGATTGCATCATATTTAACATAGGGATCATCCGCCAGTTTCCCCATCAGAGAATTACATTTGATGAACTGCATTTACAAAGTGCAAAACGTACAATAGACATTGCACTTCAATTGAATATAAAACGGTTTATTCTCATGAGTGCAAATGGGGTTTCCCCCCACGGAACGGAATATCAGAAAACAAAATATCTGGCAGAAAAATATTTAAAAAAAACAGATCTAGACTGGACTATTTTTCGCCCTTCTTTAGTTTTCGGACCCTCCAGAGGTAAAATAGAATTTTGCACCCAGCTCAGGGATGATCTGATTGACCTTCCTCTCCCTGCGCCTTTATTTTATACAGGTTTATCACCCCTGCATGCAGGGCAGTTTAAAATATCACCTATCCATGTGAAAAATGTAGCAGAATTTTTTACACGTTCTATCAGTGATTCGTCAACCTTCGGGGAATGCTACCATCTGGGAGGATCGGAGGATTTCAGCTGGAAAGAATTGATTTCAATCATTGCAAAGGCAAGTGGAAAGACAAAGCTGAAAATACCTACACCTGCATTTATTATAAAAACTCTTGCATCTCTCCTGGATGACTTTAGCTGGTTTCCCATCACAAGAGACCAACTTAATATGCTTTTGGAAGGAAATACGTGTGATTCTAAAGAAGCTTTTAAAAAGTTTGGTATTAAACCCATACCTTTTATCCAAAGTAATCTTACTTACTTAAAAGAGTAAAAAAAAAGCCCCGAAAAAACGAGGCTTCCGCATTTGAATTTCATTCGCCTTAATTTTTCAGGTTTAAAAACTCCTCTACTTTGTTTAGGAAAAAAGTTTTAGAATAACCACTCCAACTATCTCTCAAACTTCCATCTGAATTAACGAGATAAAAGGTTGGAAATCCTTTCGGTTTCCCATACTTTTTAATAATTTTTTCAGCTTCAGCTTCTTTCTTATTCACTTTCAAGAGTACAACATCTTCAATTATATTTTTTACTTCCTTATCATCATTTGATGCACGACCAAATTTCCAGCAAGGGAGTCACCAATCGGCGAAGACATCAATTAAAATTGGTTTATTTTGCTCCTTTGATAGAGTCATCGCATCATCGAGAGATTCTACAGCCTTGGAATAAGCAGTTGAAGAAAGAGCAATGATAAATAATATGATTATTAAATTTTTCATTTTTTACTATCAGAAATATATGATATTAATCAATGAGTGAGATATCCACAGCCTTTTGCCCTCTATCTCCTTCAATAACCTTGAATTCTACTTTATCATCATCTTTAACATAACTATCATCGGATAATCCAGTTTCGTGGAAAAAATAATCTACACCATCACTCCCAGCAATAAAACCATATCTTTTTCTTTTATTGTAAAATTTTATTTTTCCTTCTTGCATTGTTTTCCTCAGATTGAATGTGAAATACTTTTTTCCCGGTGGCTAATTTACTCATAACATCAATTTAGCAAAAACAAATGTTTTGGTGTCCATAACGAAAAAAATTACTTTGAAGATATAATAAATAGCTCACTACCAGAGTGAGTATGAAATCAGTTTGCCGTTCTACTTCAACAGCACCATCTTCCTGGTCTGCACGAACTCCCCTGCCTGTATTGTGTACAGGTAGACACCAGCACTTACTGGCTTGCCAAAGGTATCTGTAGCATTCCATTGTACCGACCTGAAGCCTGCTTCCTGAGTAGTGTTTACCAGTTGAGTGACTTTCCTGCCCATTAAGTCGTACACAGTAAGTGTAACCTGAGACCGCTCTGGAAGGTCGTATCTGAGGCTTGTGACTGGATTGAAAGGATTAGGATAATTCTGGTGCAGCACAAATTCCCGGGGAACGATATTCCGTTTTGTCAAGATCAAGCTCTGTACAGGAGCAGTAATCTGTATCTCTCCATTGTTCAGGACAAACTCTTTACCATCTTGAGGATCCACAAGAATCCATTCCATACCTGCTTCAATTTCCCGCTTGTTTTCATAATTGATTACCAGGGGATAACGATCATTCTGAATCATTATCTCGCCTTCTTCCTTCGTATACTTCCAGTCTCCGGAAAAACGAACGTCAAAACCTCCTTCAGGCGGCAGAGGAGGCAAAGAGTAACTCTACTTCGCATCCTCGGGAACAGTCACATCCAAATGCAGTGTTACTAAACTCCGGTTTCCATTGGAAAACGTAAGGGAATTCGCTTCTTGTAAACGGTTCCTGAACGGAAGTGATTTGGCTGCTGTACTGGAACTGGAGATAGTCACCTCTCCGTCACCGCTTGACCGCACCCAGTATCCAAAACCCGGATTAAGAGTCTCTGTCAGTTCATATGATCCGGTGAATGCAAAAAAGGTCCCCGGAATGATGAGGTTGTCCGGATCATCAATATCGGTCACATTTACAGCAGTTGTAATCCCGGATATAAGATTCCAACTTTCAGCTAACGGAACCGTTAATGTAGTTACAGCCACACCGGAGATTGTAGTGGAGCCCGCATCCAGGAAACGCAGCCAATATCCCTCTCCCAGGATAAAATTCTCCTCCAAATTGTAATTGTCATCAAATGAAAAAAGGGTTCCTTCAATCGCATCAGGGTACACCATCAGATAATATGGATCGGTGACTTCCATCGGTAAACCTACCAGGTTCCAGTCCGGGATATGATCAACTGATATTGTTCCTGATCCTGATCCGAAATAACCCGTTCTATACAAATTTCCCCGGAACATGTTCCAGTAGTCGTTAGAATTACCAATATCTTTAACATCCACATTTACAACACTGCCTCCGCTACCCATAAGAATCTCCAGATCACCGTCATTATCCGTATCCACAACAGCAGGGGACCCTGTAAAGGACACATCATAATTGATGATTGGGAACAGGGGAAAAGCTGTGCCGTCCAGATGATAAGCCAGCATGCTTCCGCCCTCAGTTCCTGCAATGACTTCCACATTCCCGTCATTATCCAAATCAGCAAAAACAGGGGAAGAATTAACGCCACTTCCTGTAGAAATTGGCCAGCTTGTCAAAGCATTACCTTCACTGTTAACTCCATATAGTGTTCCATTTGAAGAACCGAAGAATATTCCAATTTCATTCCCCAAATTAATATATCCGGAAGATGTATTGATATCACCTCCGGTCTCAATTTGAAAACGTATAGAACCATCGCTATTTACACAATAAAAGTTATCATCTCTCGATCCAGAGCAAATGATCTTTTCACCATTGACATCAAAGACAGACGGTGCAGTCCTAAAATCATTATCTGCTTCAAATGGAAATCCGTTTGCCACTGTTAGATCATCGTAGATAAGCCACAGGCGTTCGCTATCAGTACCACACACAATATCAACTTTTCCATTGCTGTTGAAATCCGCCAATGCTATCCCCCTCTGGATCTTTTCACCTAGTTCAAATGGAAACCCAGAAACGTTGGAACCATCCCCGTTGATTGCAAAAATTTTCCCTGGAGAAGAATATCCACCAAAAACAATCTCCAGATCTCCATCGCCATCGATATCCCCTAATGCAGGTGTCCCCATGAGAAACTGTCCGGCATCGTAATCCAACTCCAGATTACATCCACTGTCCACTACATACAAATGTTTGCTCTTGGATGTGGTGATTATTTCCAGCTCGTTATCATTGTCAACATCACCAACAGTCGGAGAACCCCAGATCTGGTTTCCAGTATCAAAACTGCACAGCTCTTCACCAGAAACATTGACAACCCTTACAAAACCTCCGTAGTCTGAAAAAATGACTTCTACCTCTCCATCAGAATCAATATCTACTATGGCTGGTGAGGTTACTACCTGGTTCGGAGTAACAAAAGGCCACCCCTGCTGGTTTAAAGTTAAATCAATTGTAAACTCAATATCTTGTTCATAACTCGTGTCTCCAGGACCATTGTACGCTAAGAATAAATTAAACTGATATCCTCCCAATGCTGCATCTTCATCAAAAATCACAGAAAAAGGGCTGTCAGCATTATCATATACATCACCAGGATTCGCATAAGGAATAGAAAATTCACCATTTGAGATCGTAATATCAGATTCATCTGACAAGAGAACCAATGATACATTACTAGCTCCCGTAAGCCACAAATCTGGAACCTCTATATAAAAAGTAATTTCTCCTGTCTCACCAGGATTAATAACAGAATCATCATCGCCACCTACTTCTTCAATATTGATTGAATTCAATACGAAAACAGGATGATTTACATCTATGTAAACACCATCCAAAGTCATTTGGTTTGTATTGTCCGGGTCCAGCCAATCTTTTAATCGGGTTGCTGGACTGTCACCATCCCATCCCCTTGAAAATTTTCCGTAATAAGCATATCCAGAGCCCCCGGTAAGCTGTCCAATGAATCTTCCATCACTATTATATGCAGGAGATCCTGAGGACCCTCCCTCTGTACAGCCAAAATCCCAGTTTATTCCCCAGTGTGATCCAGGTGGAGAATATCCAGCACCGTCCGCCCAATTTATCCCTGGAGAGTGCGTAGCATAATCATCATCAAAGTTGATCTTTTTGGGATCACCACCGGGGTGGTGGACACCAGAATTGACCAAAGGCGGTGATGATGATCGATCCCAGCCTGCATAAAATACATCATCCCAAGTATCACTTATTTCATCTGTAATTTCCAGAAGAGTAAAATCCGGATCGATATCACCAGACGTTGCTATCAGGATAGAACCATATGAATAAGATCCATAACTGGCATTTGATCCTTCGCATGTTTCTGTCTCATAATTAAAATAGAATCTGAAAGTACTCTCATTTTGATCATCTGTGCAATGCCAGGCAGTCATATAATAGGGTGTAAGATCATTGCTGGTATTATTTACCATGGAACCACTGCAAATATATGAGCCCATATCAAGCCAAGAACCTGCATTAATTTGATCTATAAAATCCTCTCCCTCCGGACAAACCACGTTGGCTCCACACCTACTAGAGGGTGTATTTTGATTATTAAAGTTGAGAATGTCCCTGTAGTCATGAACAATCCTTTCGATCTCTATGGTTCCATTAAAACTTGCATTGTCCGGTTCAAAATATTCTAAAATTATTGTATCGCCTTCGATGAGAGGCGTAGCAAACAAGCCATCATCCTGGTTATTCAATGCGCTGTAGGCACCGTGGACCATTTCTTCACTTTCATTGTACACAAAAAATATTGCGCCTTCAGGAAGTAAATAATTATCGTAATAAATCCCTATAGCAAAAGCATTCCTGGAAATAATTTTTAATCGCCACACTCTGCCATGGTTTGGAATAACTTCCCAAGTACCTGAATTCTCTAAATTATAATCAACATAGTGACTTTTACCATATCGTGTAGGTGTTCCAGCTGGTGCTATAGCATCCTCATCCAATAATTTTTGGACATCTACAACTGGCATCTCAATCACATGATATTCTTCAGATAATTGATTATTAAAACTCATTGGAAGACCTTCAATGGTTTTTTGAGATAAGACAAACGACATTAAGCAAAAAGCGCTGAAAATATACTTTTTCATTATTTCTCCACTAACAAGCTCTTAAAAGACCTATAAAACCTCACTATTTTCTCTGATAAAAAAGTAGCTATAATTATGAACGTATGAATATAATAAAATACTTAAAATTCTTATTTCAACAACACCATTTTCCTGACCTGCCTGAAATCCTTTGTTTCCATTTTTACCAGATAAGTACCGCTGGCCCAATTCCCACCTTTTATATTTAAGTTGTAGAAACCTGCAGGCTTCATTTCATGCACTGGATGGAGGATTTTCCGTCCCCTTAAATCATAGATAATAATATCCACAAAACCCCCTTCTTTTACAGCATAATGGAAGCGGGTGTTTGGGTTAAAAGGATTAGGATAAGCCTTCGATAGTTCATACTGCTCAGGTATGACCTCTTTTCCTTTATAAACTGGATGAGGATTCTGAGGGTGCCTGTTATCTATGAGAGGAAGTTTATTAAACGATTGAAATAGGATTGAAGATTCAATTTCTGTAGGTGATACCTGAAACCAATCATCCAACAAAGTTGCATATAATTGTCTAAAATCAAATTGATGCAATAAATTTTCGTTTGAATCAAAATCATTTAGATTTGGATTATTTCCGTATATTCCTCCCCGCACATTTTTCCCAAATAATAACTGGGGTGCTCCAGCACCATGGTCTGTACCATCGGAACCATTCTCAAAGGGGCGTCTGCCAAACTCTGAGGTAGTAAGTAAAACCACACGGTCCTTAAGTCCAAGATTTTCAAGGTCCTGGAAAAATGCACCAATTGAATTTGACATTACTGTAAGAAGATTATTATGATCATTAAGCTGGTTATTGTGGGTGTCAAAACCATAATGGTGTGTCAGAAAAATTGGTGTGTAGAGTCCACCAGAAAGAAGCTTTGCAATAATACTTAACTGGGACCCAACACTGTTATTAGGATATTCCACTGTATTTTGACCCGCTTCTGCTGCTGCCTGAATAACACCAGCATAGACAAAAGAATTATTGTCAATCTGACGGACATATGATAGCTCATCTCCACCAGCGGTTTCCGGAGGATCATTATTGTATTCACTTTCATAGGTTTCATTTACCAGACTATAGAAAATGGACGGATCATCCACAATAACCCCGGGAACACCTTCATTACCTGTAAGTAATAAACCATCAGTGGAGCCCTGCTGTAGGGCCATGGGTTCCTCGGGTGGATTCTCCACGTAATCTGAATAAAGCGTTTCAAGGTATCGAGCCACCCAGCCGGTAGAAATGATCTGGTCTACATCA
>MPLZ02162313.1_pt1 | contig 12529 bp, 9 predicted proteins | sample 1617311 | NCBI WGS metagenome assembly MPLZ02 (sample SAMN05944806, study PRJNA350692) | marine metagenome | biome: marine; feature: ODZ; material: water; isolation source: 160 m water sample filtered on 0.2 um supor filter | place: Pacific Ocean | collected 2012-04-08 | depth 160m m | reverse complement strand
GCGTATACTGGTAGCGGGAAGGTGGTCATGGCTGACTTCACACGCGCAGAAGTAGTGGCGATAGCCCACAAACTAGAACAGGCCGACCTGCGCAAGACCAATCTGGACGGGGCTAACCTGCAAGGGGTCAATCTTCGGGGGAGCGACCTGAGCGAGGCCAACCTGCAAGGGGCCAACCTGTTCAAGGCCGACCTGCGCAAGACCAATCTGGGCGGGGCCAACCTGCAAGGGGCCATCCTGATGGATGCCAACACGAGCATGGTGGGCCTGCAATCCGCCAACCTGCCCTATGCCAACCTGCGTGGAGCGAACCTGAGCCAGAGTCACATGACCGAGGTCTATTTGTACAGAGCCGACCTGACCGGAGCCGACCTGAGCGAGGCCGCTCTGACCGGAGCCGACCTGAGCGAGGCCGCTCTGACCGGAGCCGACCTGAGCGAGGCCAAGTACGACGCTACTATAAAGTGGCGGCGAAAATTCCCTGTAAAGGTTTTTCGCCCTTTGTCGCCGGATTTTAGTTTTCGGCCTTTTTTATGGTCTAGCGGCTAGGTCATCTACGTTTTTGGCTTGTACCTCATGGCTTTCCTGAACCTCCGCAACAGTGCAGAGTTATGCTGAAGGTTGAATCTTGCAGCCCAATCCCAGTAGAGTTCCTCTACGTCATGGCCTTCGGCAAGTCTTGCCCTTGCCCACTTGTATTTGTTGTCCTGCCGCCTTCCGGGGCGACTTGCTGGTGAATCGTACTCTGGCTTTTTCTCGGCGGGCTTATCTTCCGCTAGGGCACCCTCCAACTTGCTTTTCATGCGTTCAAGAACGTTGCTTCTGCCCTGCATGGTCAGCGTGAATTCATGTTCCCACTCAGCGCCATTCCAGTCAATCTCAAACAGGCACTCTTCCTCTATGACATCCTCCACCCCTTGAGTGTCACCGGCGGTAAGAGCCGTCATGTATTCAAACTTTTTCACTGGCTGATAGTATGCGATTCTTATCCTAGCGCCTTCACCCCCCCCGATTTTCTTTTCAACATAGAAACTCACGCCCTTTTCATCACACACATCCCATATGTTGTCCAGCACTTCCTGCAAGGTTTGTGGTGGTGGATTCACAGAACTCATGACATCCCTAACTATACACCCGCCCCCAGTGGGTCAGTAAGCATAAGCTGCTACAACCTCCATCTATCGGCTGGGCTTGCCCTTTTGTGTGCCGCAGCAGCATCGGCATCTGCCAAAGCCAAATACTTCTTTACCATTTCGAGTGTTGAGTGGCCAATAATCCGTTGAAGAGTAAAAACATCTCCGCCATTTCGTAGGAACTGGATAGCAAAGGTGTGGCGAAACCGATGTGGATGTACACCCGCTATACCGGCTCTTTTACCTAAGCGTGAGACCAATTGATGAACCGCCCTCCGCTGCAACGGCCGTTCATCAGTAGTGAGGAATAGCGCGTCACGGCCCTCTCTGAACCTCAGGTAATTCCAGATTGCTTTTCTTGCTGTGCATCCGAGATAGACCGTCCTGCTTCGGCTCTTTCGCGAATTGCGGTAGGGACGTACCAGCAATTCTCCTGTCTCAAGATTAAGGTCTCCAGCCTGCAAACGGCAGAACTCGCTTACTCGCAATCCGGTATCAAGTAGTGTCAGCAGAATGGCTGTATCACGAGCAGCAGTTGGTCTATGCATGCGAAATGGTAGACGTGAACCTCTGATTGACGGAGAACTATATTTGCACGCCTTTAGTAATCCAACTACATCATCTTCAGTCAAGGGTTTCACTTCCGGAGACACAAAGCGAGGCATGGCGATGTGTTGCATAGGCGATGCGAGTTCTAGCTCCGCTTCTACCCAGTTGAAGAAAGCGCGTAGTGCACTCCAGATGCGACATATGGTGCTTTCAGAATAGTCCCTAGAACGAATCTCCACAAAGAATTCGGTAATATCGTCTGGCGACAGCTCTCTGAGGAGCTTGTCACCAAGGATATTCACCATTTTTAGCAAATGGTATCTATTCGTTTCTAGGGTAGTGGGGGAGAGGCCATTTGCACTTCCGAACAGCAAATAACCATTGATTGAGCCTGTCAACCGCATAACCAACTCCTTTCGTTTGTTGGGAACTACGGTAGACAGCGAGAAGAGAGCAACTACGTTGTTTTACATATCGGGGTACACAACAACTGTGGATTACCGCTTTGTTGTGAACTCCGATATTGGTCCAGTCGGGGCGGGCGGATTTGAACCGCCGACCCCTGCAACCCCATTGCAGTGCGCTACCAGACTGCGCCACGCCCCGATGTGAGGCGGATTATACCAGCGGCGGCTGCGCCGGTAAAGCGTTCAGAAATCGCCGCTCAGTAACCGATCGGCCAACCGGTCGGGATTGGCGCGGTAGTGCTCCCAGGGCGTTTCGCTGGAGACAATCGCGCCCAGCAGCCTCGCCAGCCCGGCGTTCACCGGCGCGGCGAGGCCGAGTGCCTTTGCGTGCCGTGCCACCGCGCCATTCAGAAACTCGATCTCGGAGCGCCCTCGCTGCGCCGCAAGGTCCACGTGCAGCGAGGGCGGCTTACCGCCGCGTCCGCGCGCCACTTTGCGCGCCAGAAAGCCGCGATAGCTCCACGCCGGCAGACGCCGCAGCGCGAAACCCAGCCAGTGCGAGGGCGTGCCCGGCAGGCGCACCACCGGCAGGCGCAGCCCGCTCATCACCGCAAGCACCTCGCGCAGCGCGGCAATCTCCAGATGAAAGAGCCGGTCGTGCGCGAAGACTGCTGCCGGAGAGATATCACAGATGGCCGCGCTGGCGTTCGCCAGCAGGTTGGTGAGCAGCTTCGACCATTTCATCGCGCGGGCGTTGGGATGCAGCAGCGTGCGGAACCCGGCCGCCGAAAAGGTTTGCTGCAGCTGCAGAGAAAGCGGGTGTCCGGCAGCCAGCCCGACCCCGCGCTCCCGCTCCACCACCACCGCGCCCGGTTGTAGACTGGAAACGGCTGTGGTCACCGTTCCGGGAATGACATTCTTCGCGCTGAACGCCTCAGCCAGCAACGTCTCATTGTCGACCCCGTTTTGCAGGCAGAGCACCGGAAGCGGTTGCGCGCCAGCGGATCGAAGCGCCTGAATTGCGGTGGCGGTGTGAAAAGATTTGACCGCTAGGATGACGAGGTCACAGCGGCCGTCGGCGAGCGCGGAGGGGAGGTCAGTGGAAAGGTGTGGCGCGGGAATTGAGAGCGTGCCCATTGCCCCACTGATGCTTATGCCGTTGGCGCGGATGTGCTCGGCCGCGCTCGGCCGCACCAGAAAAGTGACGCGCTCACCGGCGGCGTCCAGCGCGCCGCCCACCAGCCCGCCGACCGCGCCCGCGCCGAAAACCAGGAAAGAAAGTGGCAGAGAGTCAGCCCCGCTCAGGCGCTTTCGCGCAGCACGAAGCGGTAGAGCAGCGCGGCCCCACCCGCGCCCAGCAGCGTGCCTACCAAGTATACCCAGAACTGGCTCAGGTCACCGCTGATCAGCGCCGGACCGAAGGTGCGCGCCGGGTTCAGCGATGCGCCCGTCAGCGGGCCGCCCATCAGGATGCAGAACACCAGCGTCAGCCCGATCGCCAGCCCGGCAAGGTTGCCGGCTTTGCCGCTGACAGCCGTGTTCATAATTGTGTTGACGAGGAAAAACGTCAGCACGGCTTCAATCAGTAGGGCCCGCAAGGCCGGCATGCTGGCCACATCGAAAGTGGTCGCGCCCAGCCCGATCACGCCGGATCCGCGCAGCGCATGCGAAAGCGCGAACGCCCCGAGCGTACCGCCGGCGAACTGCACCACCCAGTAGCGCACGGCATCGGCGAGCGAGATTTCTCCGGCGACGAGCATGCCGAAGGTGACTGCCGGATTGATGTGCGTGCCGCTGTGGTGGCCGTAAGCATAGGCGAAAGCCACGATGACCAGGCCGTGTGCCAGCGCCACGCCCACTAGCCCGCCGACACCCAGCGCGCCCGCCCCGGCGCCGATGTAGATCAGCGCAAATGTGCCGATGAACTCTGCTGTCAGTGCTTGCTTAACCTTCATGGTGAAAAACCTCCTGTGGTTTTGGTGTGGGCCGCCGTTCGTGCGAGGCGGCCCCAACAAATTGTACCTTCAAGTTCCCGCGATGGGGTCACTCAAGTGTGTCTCCCACGAAATCAGGCGCGCCCCGGGCGTATTCCTTTGTGGCCATGGCGCGTTTGCCGGGCGGTTGGATGCGCTTCAGGCGCAGCAGCCCCGCGCCGGTTCCCACCGCGATGCCCCCCGAAACGAGCAGCACGCGCCCGGGCGGAGCCTCGCCCGCAGCGACTTGCGCGTGCAGCAGCTTCAACGGTTGGCCGCCACGTAGCGCGAACGCGCCCGGCCACGGTTGCATAGCGCGCACCTGTCGCTCTAGCTCGACCGCTCTACGGCTGAAGCGCAGCCGCCCGTCCGCTTTTTTCAGCATCGGCGCGTAAGATACCAGCGCGTCGTCCTGTGGTTGGGGCTTGACTTTGCCGCGAAGATAGGCGGGCAGTGTCTCGCGCAGCAACTGTGCTCCGAGCGCGGCAAGCTCGGCAGTGAGCGCGCCGGTAGTGTGTCCGGCATCGATTGCTATTTCGCCCTGCGCCAGCACCGGGCCGGTATCCAGCCCGGCGTCCATTTTCATTATAGTCACGCCGGTGCGCGCGTCGCCGGCAAGGACGGCAGCCGCCACTGGGGCCGCCCCGCGATGGCGCGGAAGCAACGAAGCGTGCAGGTTCAGGCAGCCGCAGGCGGGCAGCTCGAGCAGCTCCCTGCGCAGGATGTGCCCGTAGGCCGCCACCACAATCAGGTCGGGTTTCCAATCAGATATCTGACTGAGCGCAACGGCATCGCGCAGGTTTGCGGGCGTGATGACCGGCAGACCCAATTCATGCGCGGCGGTTTTTGTGGGGGCGGCTGATAACTTGCGCCCGCGCCCGGCGCGACGGTCTGGCTGCGTGACCACGCCCGCCACCCCGTGATCTGCCGCCAGCGCGCGCAGCGATGGAACCGCAAATTCGGGCGTTCCCATGAAGACGATGCGAGCCATTCCGGCATTGTAACGCGCGCGGGAATAAACTACAATGCGCGCGGGCCCCGATGGCGATGATAGAGAAAAGGTGGGAGGTAAAACCGGCCATGCCGGAGGCGGCGCGCGGGCGGCTTGCGCGCTGGCAGGATGAGCCGCTGCTGCAGCAGCTTTTCTGGAATCGCGAATTGCGCAGCGAGCCGCAGGCGCTGGCATTTGTGCGCCGCGAGATGCCGCCTGAGACCGACCCTTTTCAGTTGGCCGGCATGGATGCCGCGGCGGAGCGCGTTCTGGCGGCGTTGGACGAACGGGAGCGCATCGCCGTTTACGGAGATTATGACGTAGATGGAGTGACGGCCACTCTGTTGCTGCTCGAGCTGCTGCAGGCGTTCGGCGGGGACGTGGTTCCGTACATTCCGCAGCGGAACGATGAGGGCTACGGTTTGCACAATGCCGCGCTGGAGGCACTGGCGGCTGAGGGCGTGCGCCTTGTGATTACGGTCGATTGCGGGGTGCGCGCTTTGGAACAAGCCGAGCACGCGCGCGGACTTGGGCTTGACCTGGTTATCAGCGACCATCATCATGTAGGCGACCTGTTGCCCTCGGCGGTCGCGGTGATCGATCCCAAGCGCGCCGATTGTTCGTATCCCGAGCAGATGCTCTCGGGGGTGGGAATCGCGTACAAGATAGCTGCCGGGTTGCTGGCGCGGCGGACGCCCGCGCAGTCGGGTGTCTCGGCGCGCGGTTTCCTCGACCTTGTAGCGCTGGGAACGGTGGCAGACCTCGTCCCGCTGTGCGGTGAAAACCGCGGCCTGGTGCACGCGGGCCTGGAAATGCTAAATGCCGCGCCGAGGCCAGGCGTCAGGGCGCTGCTTCAGGCTGCCCGTAGCAACGGGCGTGTTACGGCGCGCACGATTGGCTTTCAGCTTGGGCCACGCCTGAACGCCGCCGGGAGACTGGGCAGCGCGATGGACGCGTTGCGGTTGCTAGGTGCAACGGACCTTGAGGAAGCCAACCAACTGGCGAGGGAATTGGAACTGCGCAACCGTGAACGGCAAGCCCTGACACGTGAAGTTTCTGAGCGGGCGCTGCAACTTGCGCTCGAACAGGCCGGAGAGGATGACCCGTTCATTCTGTTCGCTGAGCATGAGGACTTCCATACCGGCCTAGTGGGGCTGGCGGCGGCGCGCCTGTGTGAGCAGCGCAATCGTCCGGCGGTAGTGGCGCGGCGCAAGGATGGGCTGATAACCGGCTCGGCGCGCAGCGTGGCCGGGTTCCACATCGCCGAGGCTTTGCATCAATGCGCTGATCTCCTTGATCGTCAAGGGGGGCACGCGGCCGCGGCCGGCTTTACATTGCCGCAGCAAAACTGGCCGCTACTTGTGGGCCGGTTGGGAGAAATCGCGAGGGAACAGCTCAGCGAGAAGGATTTGCGCCCGACGTTATCAATTGACGCGCAGGTGCGCCCGGACCAACTCACCGAGCGGCTGGCGGAGCAGTTAGACTATTTCGAGCCGGCCGGGTATGGCAATCTGACCCCGCTCTTTCTCTGGTGCGGCGCGCAGGTTGTGGAAAGGCGCGCGGTGGGGAAAGGCAACGCGCACCTGAAATTGAAGGTGCGCGCGGAAAACAGAGAACCCCTGGATGCAATTGGCTTCTGGCTCGGCGACGTGGGGGATAAACTTCCCGAGAAGGTGGACCTAGTCTTTGCCTTTGAGGAAAATGAATGGCAGGGCCGGCAACACCGGCAGCTCAATCTGAAGGACGTGTGCGCCGCCGCGTGAGCTGCCATCCCCAAGCCCACAGCAACAACGTGACCGCGCTAATCCATAATCCCCAGCGCCAGCTCATCGGCTGATAATCGAAAACCACCTCGTGGCTCCCCGCTGGCACAACCACTGAGCGGAAGAACCCGTTTGCCGGACTGATGTCTGTGTTCTTCCCGTCCACGGTTGCGCGCCACCCGGGATAATGGGCGTCGGCCAGCACGAGCGTTGCGGTCGCATCGGACTCGGTTTCAATGACAATGTGGTTGGGGGTATGCGCGCGCAACACGGTGCCTCCGATGGGACGAGTGTCAGCCGTGAGGGGAAGTGCGCGCACAAGGTATGCGCGCGGGAAGACGCTCAAGTTTTCGTATATTTTCACGTCGCCGGAATGCACCATGCGGTACGGGCCCAGCGTGAGCGTGATGAACGAGCCGGTGCGGGTGTCTATCACCGCGGCTCCGCTCAGCTGCAGTCCTGCGGTCGCGCTCTGCAGTGTGACTGCTGTAAGGTCCATCGGCTCTCCCAGCGGCACATGGCCACCGTCCGCGGGCAGCGCCGCCGGAATGGAGACAGTGCGGGTTGAGCCGTCGGCAAGCGTGAGGTGCAACTGTCCGAGCGGGGCGCTGGCTGCGGACGGCGCGGAATAAACCAGCCCGACCGCCGTAGCCTGGAAAGCGGGCTTCACCGCCATTGTGGTGGTGGCCCCGCGTGGCAGCGCAACTTGGAACTGCAGGTCGTAAAAGACATCGTCGCGCCAGATATCCTCCACTTTGTCGGTCAGCAGCCAGCGCGTGTTGGTAATGTTGAGAAGCCAATTTGCGGGCGTGTTGGTGACTCTCTCGCGCAGCCGTCCGTCCTCGGGCAACGTATTATCAGGCGTGAATTGTTGCGCAAACTGCGCATAGGCCCGCAATGGGAGCACGCCACCATCATAACCGTCGACTGCGGGGACGCGCCAGGCAAGCGGAAGATTGGGGGAGAGCACTTCTTTGGCTTTCGCCGCGTCAACAGCGGTGATCACGCCTGCGTCTGGCAACACCATACGCAATCTGGCGCGCATGTCAGCTAGGTCGCCTTGGTCGAAGCGCAGCGCGGACATGGAAAACATGCGGCCGGGAACGGGCTGCTCGTCGCGATACAGCAGCAGCTGCGTCATCGGCGCTCGCACGCTCGCGTAGGCGTCGGATGTGGTCAGGTTATTCAGCGGAAGCTGGAATGAGGCCATGCCGATTTCGAGTGCAATCAAAACCGGTAGAGCAATGCGTGCACGAAGGGGAAAGAGCAGCGCCGCCAGACCAAACGAGAGCGCCAGCGCCCATGCGGTGATGTCGGCCGCAGCGGGGGCAGGCAGTGGGCCGGTTTCGCCGGCGGGCGTTGTGCCAGTGCTGGCGAAAGCGAGAAGGGCGAGGGTCACTGTGCCGGCGGAGAACGCCAGAGCCAGGCGGCGGCGGGCGTGCCTTGAGAGTGTGGAGATCCGCTCGAATCCCAGCCCGGCCAGCAGGGCCGCACCCAGTGCCCACAGCGCCAGGTAGCGTGCGGGCGCGCGAAACAGGTTGAAACCGGGCACGTAGCGGGCTAGCGCCCAGTAAAGCGGGTTGAATGCGCCCAGCGCGAGAAAGAGACCGAAGCCAGCAAGCGCTGCCGGTGCTAGCGCGCGCGCGCGTTCGGTGCCGCGCGTCAGTGCCGCGAGGCCGGCCAGCGCGAGCAGCAGCCCGGCTACGCCGAGGTAGCCGATGAATTCGCTAAAGAGCGGGCGGCTCAAGCCCGGCAAGAGCGCGCGCCCCAGCAACAGCGGGTGCAACGAAAAGGAGAGCGCGTCGCTTAATGGAAGGCCCGTGCTGCGCAGCGAATTGCGCGCGAGCTCGATGGCCGGAAGCAGCTGCGCGCCCGCGATTAGCGCGCCCATAATCGTGGAAGCGAGCAGCGGAAGCAGGCGGCGCAGCGCGGAAGAGCGATCCGAGGGGTTGCTTGTGCCGAGTGCTGTGCTCAGCGCCCACAGCGCCACCGCCAGCAGCGCAATGAACGTGGTCTGCGTGTGCCCGGCCAGCAATTGCAGCGCCAGCAGCCCGGCAAGCACCAGCCCCGCGCGGGTTCGTTCTCGTACGGAAGAACCGGTGACCTGGCGGTGGGCAGCCAGCAGCAGCCAGGGCATCCAGGCAAGGGCCTGCAGCTGGTTCACCTGTTCCACTTTTCCGGTCAGGTGGCCTCCCAGCGCGAAAAGAAGTGCGGCCAAAGTGGCCGCAATGGAGGTCAAGTTGAGAGCGCGCCGCGCGAGCTTGAAAGCCCCGGCAGCCGCGATCAAGGTATGCGCGATGATGGCGATTTTTACCGCTGTGGGAGCGACGAAAGGCGCCAGCGGCCAGTTCAGCGGGTAGAGCACCCCGGCCTGAGGGTTGGCCAGAAAAGGCGCACCCATGAAAAGATACGGATTCCACAACGGCAGCTGTCCCGCCAGCAACGCTCGCGCACGATGCTCCCAGTACGGATAGATGTAAAAGAAGGTGTCGCCGCGCGCGAGAATCAGGTTGGTGAAGGCGAGCTTCCACAGCAGCAGCAGAACGGTCGAGGCGATGACTAGCGCCGGCAGGAAACGGCGGATTCTCACGCGGCGATTATAGCTGAGGTCGCGCGGCCAGAATCGGCGACGTGATATAATCTCGCAGCGCCGAGCAAGCCTGCACATAACGGAGATGAATTTCAGCCTTGATGAACTGATTTGCGCCTGCATCGCCCGGCAGATTGATGACGGCGAAGTGGTCGCGCAGGGTATCGCCACCCCGCTGGTGGCGGCCGGGTACCTGCTGGCAAAATGCACTCACGCTCCCGACCTGATGTTCACATCGGCCATCGGGCAGGGGCTTTGCCGCGACTGGGCGCCGCTGGGGCTTGCGGGCGTAGAGGGCCTTTGGCTTGAACGAGCAATCACCGTCTTCGGTTTCGGCCGGGTAGTGACCGAGGTGTTGCCGCGCTACCATCTGAAAGAATTCTTTCGCCCGGGGCAGTTAGATGCGGCCGGCAATTTCAACAACATCGCCATCGGCAACAACTATCAACGTCCCCGATTGCGGCTGCCCGGCTCCGGCGGAATCGCGGATGTGACCCCTGTGACCAGCCTCGCCCATCTCTATGTGCCGCGCCACTCGCGCGCTGTGTTTGTGGAGGAATTGGATTTCCTCTCCGGGCTGGGGCATTCCCCCGAGCGCACGCGCGGCAGCGGACCGCGTTATCTCATTACCGATCTGGGCCAATTCGATTTCGCGCATGGGCAGCTACGCCTTACCAGCCTGCACCCCGGGGTAGAGTTGGAAAAGGTGCGCACGAAGACCGGATTCGAAGTGCAGCTTGCCCCCAGCCTCACCGAAACCGAGCCTCCCACCCCTGCAGAACTGCGCCTGCTGCGAACCGAGATTGACCCGCTCGGTGTGCGCCGGCTGGAGCTGCTCAGCGGCAGAGCACGAAAGGCGCTGCTGCGCGAGATTCTGGCACAGGAGCGGGTGCACTGAGTGGTGCCCATATAGCGCCTGCTCTCAAATGGTGTGCCTGAGTCGTTGCAAGCCTTGCAATTTTCGGGCAGTTTGTAATATACTGTAAGCTGCGGAACCGCATGTGTCGGCGCAGAAAGGCGGACGTCCGCGTCTTCTGATTCGCACGCGGTTTACCGTGGCGTGCCATATGTTCCGGTGCTTGTAACCGGTCTTCATTTTACTCGCTGGCGGCAGGAGGGAATCTCATGTCTATCTACTTGAGCAGACCGTGGACGAAGATGTATGACCCTGGCGCGCCCGCGTCACTGGAGCCTTACCCCACCGGCGCAATGCATCAGCAGCTGGAGAAAACCGCGACGGAGAATGGGCACAAGGTGGCCTGCATCACCTCCGCGCCGCTACCGCTGCTCGGCCGCGTGGGCGCCACGGTCACGTGGGGCGAGATCAACGCCGCCGCGGCGCGCATGGCCGCCGGTCTGGCTGCCGCTGGAATCGAGAAGGGCGATGTGGTCGCCATAATCATGCCCAATTGCGTCCAGTTCATCGTCGCTTTCTATGCCATTCTCAAAGCTGGGGGCATCATCTCGGCAACAAACCCCACCTATCCGCCCGCGAAAATGGCCGAGCAAATAAACGATTCGGGCGCGAAGTGCGTCATTGCGCTGAGCATGTTCTACCGGCCTTTCAAGAGCGTGCAGTCGCAGACGCAGGTGCAGACTGTAGTGGTGACGCGCTTCAAGGAATACCTGCCGGGCGCAGCGCGCGCGCTCTTCACGCTGGCAAAGGAAAAAAAGAGCGCCCATTACCTGCCTGCACTCGAGTCGGGGGATATGTGGTTTCAGGACTTGTTGGCGCAACACAGCCCCGCCGATCAGCCCAGTATCAGCATTGATGCCGCTGAGGATATCGCCATTTATCAATACACCGGCGGCACCACCGGGGTGCCCAAGGGCGCCATGTCTACGCACCGTGCGCTGGTGGCGAATACCTATACCATGCAATGCTGGCTTCCCAGCGAGGATCCCTCCGCGGAAGTGCTGCTGGCCGCGATCCCGTTTTTTCACGTGTACGGGCTGGTTGCCATTGTTGCCTATGCGGCCAGCGCGGCTGCCTCGGTGATAATCGTGCCGAACGCGCGCGATGTGGACGACCTGCTCGGCAACATGGTCAGATGGCAGCCGACGATATTCATGGGTGTGCCTGCCCTTTTCAATGCTCTGAACAATCATGCCGATGTAAAGAGCGGAAAGGCCGATTTAACCCTGCTGCGCGTATGTTTCAGCGGCTCTGCACCGCTTGCTCCGGACACCAAGCGCCGCTTTGAGAAACTGGCGACGACCACCATCGTGGAAGGCTTTGGAATGAGCGAGGCCCCCACCGCTAGCCATGGAAACCCGCTCGGGCGCCCGGGAAAAGAACAGTCTGTCGGGGTGCCTTTTCCGGACACCGATTGCCGCATCGTCAGCGTGGATGACGGGGTGACCGATATGCCCGTGGGCGAGGCGGGCGAATTGATTATGCGCGGCCCGAACACTATGAAGGGTTACCTGAACATGGCGGAGGAGACTGACAACGCGCTGCGCGATCTGGGCGATGGCGGCCCTCCCTGGCTGTACACCGGTGACATCGCCTACATGGATGAGGACGGTTATTTCTTTATCGTCGACCGCAAGAAAGATATGGCGCTAATCGGCGGATTCAACGTCTATCCCACTGCGGTGGAGAAGGTGCTCGCTGACCATCCGGATGTGCAGGAGGTGGGCGTGACGCGCATCCCACATCAGGAGAAAGAGGGCCAGGAAGCGCTGCTGGCGTGTGTGGTACTGCAGCCCGGCCAGTCGGTCAGCGTGGAAGACCTGATTGAATTTCAGAGCCAGAAACTTGCCCCACACGAGATCGCCCGGCGGATAGCCTTTCTGGACGAGCTTCCCAAAACTGCGGTTGGGAAAACACTGCGGCGCGACCTAGCGCAGGCCGCCGGGTAGGAGGCGCGACGCACTTTCCGAGTGCGTCGCGCCTCCTACCTGACTGGCGCTTCCCCATTGTAGCCTTTGAGACTGAGGCGGGCAAAGTTCTACTTGTTCGCGCCGTGCTCCCCTGTATAATGCTCGCATGAATCACTGGCATCAACGGGACAATGCGTGGTGACAAGATGGATCTGATTCTGACGCACGAATACGCTGATTTCGATGCGCTTGCGTCGCTAGTGGCGGCGCAGCGCCTCTATCCAGCTGCCCGCGCAG
>MPLZ02134520.1_pt1 | contig 12566 bp, 10 predicted proteins | sample 1617311 | NCBI WGS metagenome assembly MPLZ02 (sample SAMN05944806, study PRJNA350692) | marine metagenome | biome: marine; feature: ODZ; material: water; isolation source: 160 m water sample filtered on 0.2 um supor filter | place: Pacific Ocean | collected 2012-04-08 | depth 160m m | reverse complement strand
GAAAACGAAATGATGGTATGAATAATGAATATGAAAATAAAAAAGATTCTTTTCATGCTCTTTAGTTCCCTTCCTTTGAAGAATTGTTTATTAAAAAATTAATGTTTGTTAATGACATTAAATCTCTAATTTACAACTAAATTTAACAATATTTAGAATTCATTCTAAATATCAAGTAAAAAAGATAGACATCTATTATGAATAAAAAAACCAATAAATATTATCTAAGCAAATTAACATAAAATTGAACAATTTTAGAATAAGTTTAATTTTAAAACAGTGTTCAATATTAATTAATTTTACCCAATTCTTTTTGTCTTTTGATCACAAACAAGCCACTTAAAGATATAATAATGGCTCCAACAATCATATTCATACTTGGTATCTCATTAAAGAACACATATCCAAGAACAATTCCAAAAACTATTACTGAATAACGAACTGATGAAGTCAGAGATATTGGCGCAGAGAGAATAGTCAGTACAGAGAATAAATAGGCGAGAGTCAAAGCAATGCTCGAAAATGAAATATAAAATATAATATTGTAATCTATGTTGAAGGGAAAAAATATTGATGTTATTCCAAAGGCAATTGTCACAAGTAGAGAGGTAATAAATATAATTTCTAAACTATTAGATGAATCTTTATATCCTTTCGTTACAACATCTCTTAGTGTCAGAAAAATTGCAGTCATGATCGGCAAAATAAAAAAATAACCAAATTTTAAATTACCGGGATTGATGACGATCAAAACACCAATAAATCCTAATATAACTGCGGTCCATCTTCTCATTCCAACTTGTTCTTTTAAAAAAATTGCCCCTGTTGCTGTAATAATTAATGGAGCCGTATTAAGAAGCGAGTAAACATCAGCCATTGGCATTAAAATCAAACTTGATAAAAAACAAAAAGCAGCCATGACTTCAAACATTCCTCTCATGTAAGATCGCTTGTCATTGAATAATTTTTTTAAATTTATCTTTCCAAAAAAAAAGATTGATATCAATATTAACGAACTAGTAAAAATACCTCGCACAAAAATGATGTTAAACAATGAAAGATCACTTCCTGTTTGTTTCACCGCATATTTAATAAAAGTGTCACTGATGGAAAAAGATAATGAAGCCAAAAGCATAAAAACAACGCCTTTTAAATGATTAGCTTTATAATTATTTTCCATCATATTTCTTAAATCTCATTGTATCGTTAACTTACATTAGATTATCCTACTGCCAACCAGGAGGAGTGTTGAATAATAAAATAATACAATAATGCATTAAGTTTTTTTTGATAAAATTATTATGTTTCCAATTAAAACCATCACAACACCTACAAAATTTTGCATTCCCCAGACATATTCTTCAAACAAAGTTGATAAACTAAGGGCTATTACGGGGGTGATAATATGAACATAGGATGCTTTATCTGCGCCTATGTTGTGCAATAATTTAAGATAAAATCCAAAACCTAAAACAGAACCGAAAAAAGCCAAGAATGCCAAAGAAGAAAGATAGGGAATGTTTGCATCAATAGAAATATCTTGTCCTGAAAAAATAGCTAGAAGCATCATTAGGGAGGCGCCAAAAAACATTCCATACGCGTTGGTTTGGATAAAAGGAATTTTTCGTTCCTGGTTTGATCCCGAGTAAAGCATGCCTAGAGAGGCAGAATAGGTGCCGATTAAAATTAATACGATCCCTTTGATTAAATTATCGGGTTGGACGAGTTTCGTAAATTCTACTTGAAATATAAAAATTAAGCCGATGATCCCAAAAATACTGCCAATGAAAACATTTAAGCGAATAGGTTTTTTAAAAAAAATAAAACCATTAAATATTACAAAAATTGTAACAGTGGAAAAAAGTATAGCTACTAAACCCGTAGTAACATAGTTTGTGCCCAGATAAGTAAAAAAATAATTGATGGAAAAAAGTAAGAATCCCTGAATAGCGATATGTTTGAATTCGAAAAAAGAGAGTTTAAGCTTTCGTTGAAAAACAATGCAAAACATAAATAGTATAGCAGAAGCTAAAAAAAACCGCCAAGCGATAGATATCGACTCAGGAACTAAACCTAGTTGAAATTTAATTGCAAACCATGAAGAACCCCAAAATAATACAACTCCTAAATATAATAATATATTCATTTTTGTTTTGCTTTACCGCCAACCACGTGGAAATAACTATTTTCGATTAAAGCGTCGAATGGAATACGGGGATAAATCGATGCATGGTGTTTGACCCGCAATCAATTCAGCTACTGCCCGGCCTGTCCTAGGTCCGGTCGTTAAGCCAATATGATGGTGGCCTAGTGCGTAGAAAATATTTTCAAACTTAGTTGACTGCCCAATTACTGGAAGACTATCCGGTAATGCAGGTCTGTGCCCCATCCATTCGGTAAAATCATTTATCTTAATAAGGGGAAACATGGATTTCGCATGTGTAATCAACCTACTTGCAAATTTATAGTTTGGGTTTGCGACAAGACCGCCGAATTCTACTAATCCTCCAATACGAAGTCCGGATTCCATTGGTGTTGTAACGAATTTACCGGAACTGTTCATTATGGGATAGCGTGGAGCAATTCCAGGGTTCTTCAACATTATATGATAGCCGCGCTCAGCTTCCAGAGGTATCCGCTCACCAAGTTGAGTTGCAAATTTTGCAGAAAAAGCACCCGCAGCTATTACTAAGCGCTGTAAGGGAATACTGCCTGCATTGGTTATCAGGGAGCTAGGTTTTTGATTGAGGATTTTTATTTGCAGTACTTCGGACTGTATAACTTTTCCGCCATTACTTTGAAATTGGAAAGCAAGTGCCTTAACCATCTGACTAGGGTCAGTTGAAAAACCGTGCCCGTTTTCCATAACCACTGCACATTTAAAACGAGGATCTAGAGCTGGCTCAAATTCTTGAACCTCTCTACCTTTTAATACGCGAGTCGAAATGCCATGGATCCTTCTAAGTTTCCAATAATAATCTTCTTCAGCCAGGACTGCTTCAGATTCATATACATATAGGTAGGGTGATGGCCGAAACCAGCGGGAAGCTTCACCATTACCCGCAAGGTCCTGATGTTCTTTTAGAGCATTGCTTGTAAGTGCTGACAATCCATCAACAATTCTTTCAACATTTGATGCTCGGCCATTTTTCAAAAAATTGAAAATCCAAGGAAGCATCTGTGGAATATGTTTCCAACGAAAAGCAATTGGTCCCAATGGATCGAGAAGCATAGCGGGAATCTTCTTTATTAATCCTGGTGCATTCACTGGCACCATGGCAGAGGGTGCTATTATTCCAGTGTTTCCAGAAGAACATCCATCACCAGGATCGTTTTGATCAACAACTGTTACATTAAAACCTAAACGTTGTAGATTGATAGCACAGGCCATGCCTATAATGCCGGCACCCAAGACGGTTATCTCTCGTTGTTGTCTGCTCATATATTTACCGCCTATTTATGCAAGCCTCGGCGGCGAACATATTCGGTGACAAGAATAACGAAACTCATAAAAGCAAGTAGCAGACTAGCCAAGGCGGCAAGGGCTGGACTAACTCGCATTAAGGCATCGTCCCACATCTGTTTTGGTAAAGTGGTTACTTCACCACCGGTGACAAACAATGCTATGGTCAATTCGTCAAAAGAAATAATAAAAGCAAACATGAATGATGCGATCAATCCAGCACTTAGCAGCGGCAAGGTAACACGAGTCAGCGTTTGCCACTTATTCGCACCCAATGTTAATGCGGCCTGATCGAGTCTATGATCATAGTTTTTTAAAATCGCCATCACGGTAATAACAACGTAAGGAATCGCTAGTACTGTGTGTCCCAAAATAAGCCCAATATTAGTTCCTACTAAGCCCAGTTTGGCGTACAAATAAAACAATGCAACCGCAATAATAATATTCGGCATGATAATGGGTGAAACTAGGAAGGCAAATAGTGCAGCCTTGCCGAAAAATTGTTTTCGTGCCAAAAAAAAGGCTGCCGGTACCCCGATTGACATCCCCAGAAGCGCAGACGAGATAGCCACCACAAAGGATCGTTTTGCGGCTGCTGCCCATGCGGGAGAATTGATTACTTGTTCATACCATTGCAAAGAGAAGCCCTTTGGAGGCCAACCGAGGAATCCTTCCTCGGTAAAGGAAACAGGGATGACAAAAAATGCTGGGACACATAGAAAGGCGATAACTGTCATCGCAATAATCCAAAGTGTGATCCTGCTTCCTGAGCGACGTGCACGGTCAGCACGCGGGGGCATAAGCATATCAATTAATGCGCCGACTTGTTCACATAAATAACCCAACGCATTTACTATGCCACTGCCCAGCCACCGACCAATTTGTCCGATTGTTCCTTTCTTCTGCTCATGTGCAGACTCTCCAGATAGAGTGGACAAGCCAAGAAGCTGATCGTAGAGAAAAAAGATCACTAATACTGAAACCAGCAGCAGCATTGCAATGGCGCCTGCGAAACCCCAGTTCAGCACTTCATGGATTTGAAAAATAATCACTTGTACAATCATCGTCTCGCGAGCACCACCGAGTAACGCTGGTGTGATAAAAAATCCAAGAGCCGTAATGAATACCAACATACCGCCAGCCGCAACGCCGGGCAGGGATAGGGGAAAATAGACACGCCAAAATGCCTGTCCGCCACGTGCACCAAGTGTAGATGCGGCACTTACCAGGTTGCGGTCGATATTCTCCATTACTGCCATCATGGTTAACACGCATAACGGCATCAATGCGTGCACCATGCCAATCATGACACCTGTAAAGTTGAATATTATGCGCACAGGAGCATCAACTATACCCAATGCCAATAATAGTTCGTTGAGTGCGCCGTGACGTCCTAGTAACACGATCCAAGCAAATGTTCGTACTAGGAAGCTTGTCCAAAAAGGCATTAGCACCAATATCACCAGTGAGTTCCGGGTGTTGTTCTTTACCGTGCTTAGAAGATAGGCAATGGGATACCCTGCAAGAATCGCAAACACCGTAGTCCAGCTGGCTATTTTTAATGTAATTAACAATACTTTCACATACACAGCCTTCTCGAAGAGATGACTGTAATGCTCCAAACCCAGAGTGCCGCTGCGATCCACTAGACTCAATCCTAATAACAACGCTACTGGATAAATGAAAAAGAATCCTAGAAATAATATAGCTGGCAAAATCGGTAACAAACGACTCCAGCGTTGTGGCCTAGTTATAGATGCATAAGACGAAGCAGATAATTGTTCTAATTTAATGTTCATCTCAACTCTCAGCGGTGTTGGCGAGTACCACAGTGCTAGTTTTCGACCAGCTTAAAATAATTGGACGTCCAATCTCAACCTTGTCTACTTCGCGGCGTGTGAGTTGTAGAGACATCATTTCAGTGCCATCGGAAAGTTTAACGAAGTATTTAGTAATCTGGCCGGTGACAATCACTTCTTTAAGAATTCCCTCAGCGCTATTATCGCTCGGAACAGCCTTGTCAGTATAAACAGATTCTGGTCGAACCATAAATTTTACCTGTTCACCAATATTAACAGATCCGCTTAACTCTCCTTGCACAGTCATTCCTGCAGGGCCAAGTATCACCACACCGTCTTTTTTCACCTCTAACACCTCAGCAGTAAGTAAATTAGATTCACCGAGAAAATCAGCGGAAAATATGGTGGAAGGACGAAAGTACAGTTCGTCCGGTGTGCCAATCTGGTCTATACGTCCATCATTCATAACACAAATGCGGTTGGACATAACCATTGCCTCTTCTTGATCGTGAGTAACATAAAGCACGGTGATGCCAAGACTTTCGTGTAATTGTTTAATTTCGCGTTGAAGTGTGCCTCGAAGTTTTTTATCAAGTGCGCCCAGAGGCTCGTCCATAAGAATGATTGAAGGTTTGTAAACAATGCATCGCGCCAATGCGATCCTTTGTTGTTGTCCGCCCGAAAGTTCTCGAGGAAAGCGTTTTGCAACATGATCAAGCTCAACAATTTCTAAAACACGCGCTATCTCCTTGTGAATAAATGTCTTATCCATCTTGCGCATACGCAAAGGAAAGGCGATATTATCGAATATGGTCATGTGTGGAAACAACGCGTAATTTTGAAAAACCATGCCCAAGTCACGCTTAAACGGCGGAAGATAAGTAGCTAATTTGCCATCAATCCATATTTCACCGCTATCAGGATTGTTGATGCCAGCTATTGCCATAAGTAAAGTAGTCTTGCCCGAACCCGAAGGGCCGAGCAGGGTGAGAAATTCACCTTCGTTCATTTCTATGCTAGCCGCCTCGAGTGCGACTACGCTGCCATATGTTTTGCGAACATCTAACGTTCTTAGTTTGAATTTTTTCATTTATATTTCCAAAGAGTAAAGAGATATTTTCATATAGCAAATTAATCAATCAACTAAAAAGCATTGGATAATCTTTTTAGAGTGAGTTTAAAGTTATTAAGGGCTAGCTAGAAAACTAGCCCTTAATTTGTAAATTAACCGAGTAACCAAGCGTTGAAACGCTCGCCGATCTCTTCTTTGTGCTTACCCCAGAAATCACTATCCACAGAAACCATGTTCGGCAGATATTCTGGATTTGTTGGCAACACATTAGCTCGAGAAGCAGGAATATGATCAAAAGCGCTTGGGTTTGTAGGTCCATACGCAACGTGCGGGGTAAATTTAGCTTGTTGCTCACCTTGAGCACAAAATTCTATAAACTCCCGGCACACATCCTGATTTGGAGCACCTTTGAGTATTGTCCATCCCTCAAATGTGTAGAGCGCCTGATCCCAAACCAGATCAACTGGTGCGCCATCATCAATCGCAACCTGCGCACGTCCATTCCAAGTGAATAGACAGTCAATCTCGCCAGATTTCAGCAATTGTGATGTTTGAGCGCCGCCCGTCCACCAGATCAATACGTCATCTTTGATGCGGTCAAGACTTTTAAACGCGCGGTCAAAGTCCAGCGGGTAGAGATCTTTAGGATCAACCCCATCTGCCATTAGCGCAGCTTCCATGGTATCAAAAGGATGTTTGCGTATTGCTCGTAATCCTGGCACGCCTTTAACATCCCAGAGATCTTTCCAATTCTTTGGAGGATTGTTGCCCATGGTATCTGTGCGGTAAGCAATTAGTGAAGCGTACACGTCAGTACCCATGATGTACTCACCTCGCAAACCGTCGGGGATTTGGCTGAGATATTTGCCCGCTCCATTGGGTGCTATTGGCTCAAGATAGCCAATGTTAACTAGAGACTGGTGTGATGCCTTACTAAGGTGGGACATATTCCAAGTATAAGTTTCAGTCTCCACCATAGCGCGAATTAAACCAGTAGGTTCATGCTGACCTTGAACGCCAACTACAGTAACACCAGTTGCTTCCTTGAAAGGTTCGTAAAACGCTGCGGCAAATCCTGGAGTAAAAGGACCTCCTGGATCACGCACAACAATTTTCAAGTCCTCAGCGGATCGCACAATTGAAGGGAAGCCAAATGCTGCAACGGCAGCTCCGGCAACAGCTGTCTTTAAAACTGTACGACGACTGGTTTTGGATTTTAGCTTACCTATTTTCTTTTCTTTTTCTTTCATAATTATTACCTCCTGTTTGAATTAGTATTGACTTAAACAAAATGCCAATTCCAATCCAATCCAGTTTATTTATCTCCTTTTTAAACTATAATGTAAAATAGAAAAACTTTACCACTGTATAACTATTTGTTATACATTCCGGATAATATGACTTATTAATACAGCCGTTAAACTATGAAATACAAACAAATGCTTGCATTTCGCACGGTGATGCTCACTGGCAGCGTGTCCGCCGCAGCCGAGCGAATTCATATCTCCCAACCAGCAGTCAGCAACCTGATTGCAAATCTGGAAAATAGTTGTGGATTTTTACTGTTTGAGCGTCGCAAGGGACGTTTAGTTCCCACCCCTGACGCGCACCACATCTACGATAGCATCACCAAGGCTCTGTCAGCATTTGAAAAAGTGTCACAAACTTCCCATGATATTCGCGAACAAAAATCAGGCAGTTTACGAATAGCCTGCATGCCGTCCCTTTCTAATAAATTTTTACCAGATGTTATTTCCGAATTTCTAGTTGATCGCAATGATGTAACGATTTCCTTGCAGGTGCAACCGTCGTTAAAAATTCAAAGTTGGATTGCTACTGACCTGTATGATATCGGAATAGCCGAAATGCCCTTGATTCATTCAGGCATTGAATGCGATCTTTATACCTTCAAGTGCGTTTGTTGCCTTCCTGTAGGTCATCCGCTTCTTAAACACACAATCATTACGCCGCAAGAGCTTGACAACGAACCATTTATTTCACTCAGCAGGGACCATATGACCTTCCAACAAATAAAACAGGCATTTGCAGAAGCGGGGGCAAATTGGAAAGTGCGTGCCGAATCCCAGTTATTTTTGCCAGCGGCGAGACTGTCTCATAAGGGCTGTGGCGTAACTATTTTGGATCCTATTAGTATTGTAGGGATTGACGGTTTCAGTTTAGAAACCCGGCCATTTTTACCAGAAATTAATTTCAAAATTGGCGTCCTTCATTCGTCAGAGCATCCGCTCTCAATGCTGACAGAAGAATTTTCAAAACTGCTTAGGAAAAGATTAGTTGAGTTTTCCAATTTATAATTAATTTTATCCGCCGCCAACCATAGGAATGCTGAGGTTAAAAGCGGGAAATTATTCCCGCTATTTTTTTTCGGTTTTTTGTAACTGATTTTTTATTCAGTTTTCCTACTGTAATAGAAAAATGCAGCAGCTAAAATCAAGCTTATTACTATATTAATATAGAGAGGCTGTTGATTTGGAAGATAGCCTTGCGTCAGATGATAAAGAGTAAGTAAAACAAAGCCACTATGGATGTAAGCAAAATACCTGCCATAAGATGTAATCGCATCACCTGCGATACTAGCTGTGGCCCAAGATATAATTGCCGTACCAACAACAGCAACTCCCAATGATTGGGCCAGTGCGATAGTAGGACCAGTTGCTTCTATGCCTGCCATATTAAACCACATATTGTACATCAAAAGAGCTGACAAACCGTTTATACCAATAACTACTGCATTAATTTTACATAATAATTGTAAATTCATAAATCCTCCTCTAGATAAATAATGATACTTTACCACCAACAACGAGGGATGTTGAGAGGAAAATTCGTAAAGTTGTCGTATGTGAATAAAAAAAATTATGTTCCACAAAAAGTTTTATAAACTTGTTCGTTGGACTCGGGAAGATTTTGATAAGCAGTAATTTCTAGTTGGTTGTTATATGGGTTTTTTAAAACTTCATGCAGATCAAATATAGGCTGCAAATCTCCATTAATGCTGGCAGCCTCTAAAACTTCCTCTACCTTGTGATTGCGGGGTATGATTAATGGATTGTTATTTTTCATTAAGTCTAGGGATAATTTCAAAGGTTTTTTGTTTTGTTTTAAACGTTCCTGCCATTGTTGATTCCAATCAAGAAACATACTATTTTGAAACAATTCATCCTTTGAGATTTTTTCTTTCATTAAGTACAAAAAAGTATTCGTATAGTCAGCCTTATTTTTCTGCATCCATGATAACAATGCATTGATTAATGTTTCATCATTATTTTCTTCCTTGAATAAGCCTAGTTTTTTACGCATCATTTCAAGCCAATTCTTTTTATAAACTGCGCTAAAACTATTAATGTATTCCTCAACAATTTTGATTGCTTTGTCTTTTTTGTCGTGAATTAAAGGAAGCAATGTTTCTGCAAATCGGGATAAATTCCATTGAGCAATCGCGGGTTGATTAACATAAGAATAACGACCGTAATGATCAATAGAGCTAAATACAGTTTTTGGATCATAAGCATCCATAAACGCACAGGGACCATAATCAATCGTCTCCCCGGAGATTGTCATATTATCCGTGTTCATCACTCCGTGAATAAAACCAACCCGCATCCAATCTATTATCAGTTTTATTTGTTTTTCCATCACAGCTTTCAGTAAGGCTAAGGCTGGATTTTTTTCACCTTTCAGACTTGGGTAATGACGACCAATTACGTAATCAACTAAAACTTTCAAGGTTTGCAAATCACCACTCATCGCAACATATTGAAAAGTACCTACTCGGATATGACTAGATGCTACCCGGGTTAGTACTGCACCTAATAGAGGAGTTTCACGAAACACATTTTCACCTGTTGTGACTACAGCTAGACTACGTGTTGTTGGAACATTCATCGCATTCATAGCTTCGCTAATAATATATTCCCGTAGCATTGGTCCTAGCGCGGCTTTTCCATCAGCATTCCTTGCATACGGTGTTTGTCCCGAACCTTTAAACTGAATATCAACTCGCTTGTTATCTGGGGTAATATGTTCTCCCATTACAATCGCTCTGCCGTCCCCTAACATGGTGAGATATCCAAACTGATGCCCAGCATAAGCTTGTGCGATGGGCTCTGACCCTTTAGGTAATAAATTTCCTGCAAAGATTGAAGCAATATGCTCTTCCGTAAGGGTAGAAAAATCCAAGCCTAGCTCTTTGGACAATGCATGATTAAGAATAATTAATTTTGGTTTTCGTACTTGGTCAGGAGCAAGTCGTGACAACATCTTTTCTGGCAAACGAGCATAGCTGTTATCAAAATTCCAGCCAACGTTAGAAATTTCTGAGATAATTCTATCCATTACAATTAATAACTACTTGTTAATAGCTTTAATATATTAATTCTACCACCAACCACGAGGGATGTTGAGGGTTTGTTACAAGAAGTTTTCAACAAAATAATAAAATTCTTATTTCAATAATTTTAATTTTTAGCGGCTGATTGAATTTGCCTCTGATCACGCCAGCGATACCAACGAACCATGGCAGGTAAAAACCATGGCCGGCCAGTGTAAAATGGACGGGTTTGAAATTTTAGGTTATCGAAAGCTGTGGATCCTATTTTTTCTCCTAATGATTGTTGGCCAAGACGCATCCCCAAATAACTCGCCATGGCAACACCAGAGCCGCAATAACCCATAGCGTAATGGATTCCTTTATGTTGCCCTATGTGCATTAACTTATCAAAGCTGAAGGCAACAGTTCCAGTCCATGAATGGGTGAGTTTACAGTTTTCTAATTCAGGAAAAATTCGACACATGTCTCGTTTAAGTATTGGTCCGCTAATCGACGGATCGATCTCATCAGCAGATACTCTGCCTCCAAACAAAACTCTGGTTCGATCAGGAGAGGAGCGATAATAATACACAATCTTGCATGTATCAACTACAGCCCTGTTTTTTGGAAACAATCGATCCATTACCGATTTAGGAAGTGGCTCGGTTGCTATCATGTAAGTGCCGACGGGAATAACACGACGCTTCAACCATGGAACCAGATCCGTGGTATATCCATTTGTCGCAATAATAATTTTTTTTGCCAAAATTTCACCCTTTGGCGTATCCACAACAAAAACATCGCCCTTAGGTTTGATATTTTCAGCGGAACAGTTCCCTGTTATTGCTACTCCAGCCTGTTGCGCGACTTTCAATAATCCGGCATGATATTTGGCTGGATGCAACATGCCATTGCGAGTGAATATGACCCCGCCGTGATATGTATCAGTGCCTAACTCGTTGCGCTGCTCTGCCCGAGTCACAACCACGGATGGAAACCCCTCTTCTTTGCTAAGTTGCTCAGCCTCTTGAACCAACTTTATAAAATGTTGTGGTGTATGGGCTGCATTAAAACGTCCATTGCGCTGAAAATCGCAATCAATGTCCTCAGCTTTTACAAACTCTTCAATCCATTCAAGTGATGCATAGCCTTCTTTTCTTATGGCTAAAGCTTTTTCAGCTCCGTATTTTTTTGATAATTCAGCTAGAGAGAGTTTAATGCTAGGACTGATTTGGCCTCCGTTGCGCGTGCTGCATCCCCACCCAGGACTGTTTGTTTCAATAACTTGGGTAGTGCGATCGGCGCGGGCGGTGATAAGCGCGGCATGCAAACCAGTGTATCCCGAGCCAATAACAAGGACATCCACGCTTTTAAGTGGCGTGGTGTTACAATCAGTAAACGAGGATAAGTCTTCTTCCCAGTAGGAGTCACCAAAATTCTTTAAGTCAGCAACATCATTTGAATGAAAATTCGATTCTACCATGTGTTTGTCTGTCATTATAAATTATTTATCAAAAATAACTTAATAGCGAATTAAAGCAAATAACCACAAGAAATGTTAAGAGGTTGGTGATTCTTCAAATCTTTTCCGGCATCCTCATGATCGCTGACATAAGTTAAATTGATTATTTTAATTTTGCTATTTCTCTAATGTGCGAAGGTCTTATCTCGCAACAACCGCCTAGAATGGTTGCGCCATTTTCCATAAATTTCTTTGCATACTCATAAAATTTAGTTTCATTCAAGTCAGTATTTATCCCTAAAATATTTGCTGGATTGCCCGCGTTGCCTTCCTTTGTTAAACTAGAACCGGTTGATGGATCAAAATCATAAAAATCTTTAGAAGTTACGATATAATTTTCCGGTATTTTATTAAATGCGTTTAATTTGAATCCATATGGT
>MPLZ02106407.1_pt1 | contig 12581 bp, 19 predicted proteins | sample 1617311 | NCBI WGS metagenome assembly MPLZ02 (sample SAMN05944806, study PRJNA350692) | marine metagenome | biome: marine; feature: ODZ; material: water; isolation source: 160 m water sample filtered on 0.2 um supor filter | place: Pacific Ocean | collected 2012-04-08 | depth 160m m | reverse complement strand
CTAGTGTTTACATTAGTGTTTGCGTTAGTACTAGTATTAGTATTTGTATTCGCGTTAGTGTTTGTGTTTGTGTTTGTATTCGCGTTAGTATTTACGTTGGTATTAGTATTTGTGTTGGTGTTTGTATTCGCGTTAGTATTGGTGTTTGTGTTTGTGTTAGTATTGGTGTTTGTGTTTGTGTTTGTGTTAGTTGCGGTACTAGTATTAGTGTTAGTATTCGCATTAGTATTGGTTGCGGTACTAGTATTAGTGTTAGTATTGGTGTTTGTGTTAGTATTAGTATTCGTATTAGTTGCGGTAGTAGTAGTTACTAATGAATTCTGCTCGCAAAATTCATCTCCCGCAGTACAGTCGCCAGTCTGATCCGCCTGTGCAGTATTACCAAGCGTTAATAATATTAAAGCACCGAATATGGCTAATTTTTTCATGGTTCTCCATCAAGGTTTTTCCTTGTTTAAAAATTGATGTAATTAGTTATAAGAGAAACAAACAGATATGCCCACATCAAATACCATATTCCGAATAATCCTAACCTGATTGTTTGTTTCATATATACTATTTATAAAAAAAGGCGTGTCAAACACGCCCTTTTCTTGTATAAAGTCAATTTATTTTAAGGGATTTACTCTCCTTGGTATAAAGTCCATGCGCCATAAATTAACGCAGGCCATGCTAAAAATTTGACTATAGGAGTTGCAACTAATACCATTACACTTATTGCAATGATGGTAGCGCCATCCCATGATGTTCTTTCGGCCATTCTGGCCTTAATCCAATCGGTCATCTTTTTCATATTTCTTTCCTCTTTCTAGTTTGAAAAAATCCAATAACTAATTTGATAACAACTTGATATGGAATATACAACCAGCTGGAAAACTTATAATCTCTATTTTCCATATACTCTTTTGTACACCATTTCTTTTGAATGTTATCAATATATCTACCCTTATATCTAAGAACAGCGTGGCCGTTCCCTTTTATCTTACAATGACAAATTTTACTTTCTCTCGTAAGTAAACTGAGTAGAAATTTCTCCCACTTTCTATCCTTTAAATTAAATAGAAGGGTTAATGAATAATCTTCACAATCTCCATTATATGGTTCATGGTTCATAACATACCAAGCATCGCGAGAACCATACTGATCTCTATCGTATTGATACTTGAACTTTTTATTAAATTCTTCTAAAAATTCCATTAGTCTTTTATTATAGTAAATTTAGTTGTAATTACATACTTTCTATTTGGATTAACCATGACATTCATTCTAGTCATTGTATCTTGATTTAATAAAACATCTGTAGACATATCACTTCTGTCATCTAATCCAAATTGAACATCTTCATAAACTGTTCCGGCAAAGTCAACATCTAATTCAATTATAGGTCTTTTTTCTTCTCCACCACCAGTACGCAGTTCACTATAATCAACAATTCTTTTAGATATTCTTTTTCCACGCAATTTAAAACTAATTTTCTTACCAGCTATTTTTACATCTTCAGCATGTAAAACTGCTCTTCCTGAATTCCCTGTATCAAATTTAGCAACTAATTCTCCAAAAGGTTTTACATTTACAACCTCAAAATAACCACATTGTGTCGGAACGGATATTCTATTATCTGGGTCAGCATAATATTTAACAAGAGTTTTTACTATATTTTCCTTAGTAGCATCTTCAATACCTCTAGTGCCTGGCGAATGATTAACTTCAAGAATATAAGGTGGCTCTTTTTCTATATTCTCTGAAGGAATAAAATCTACTGCAGTCCATGAACCATCTATTGCTTTTGATGCTAACAAACTTTGTTCCATTTCTAATTCTGTTAATTTATATTCTTTAACTTTCGCACCTTGAGATACATTTGAACGAAAATCTCCTTCTATTACATCTCTCCGCATAGCACCTAAGATTTTTCCTTCGAGCACTATCACGCGCACATCATAAGGTGTTTTAATATATTCTTGAATCAATAAATCTGTATTTTTGTCTTGAGCATAAAGTAATTGAACTAAGGATTCTAATGAGCGTTCTGATTCAACAAACAAAACACCAACACCTTTTGATCCTTCCAATGTTTTCATTATGATTGGAAACTCACTATCTAATGTTTTTAATGCTTCTTCTACGCCATCTTTATTTGGTATAAGAACTGTATTAGGCTGTGTCAAACCAAAATCTTTTAATTTTAAATAAGTCCTATATTTGTCAGAAGCTAATTCTATAGTATTTCTAGAATTGACCATACATATCCCAATCTTTTCTAATTGAGAAAGCATGTCTGACCAACTCTTTTTTATTGTAACTGATCTACGAACAAATGCTACTGTATTAAGAGAACTTATTTCAAATCCTTTTTTATCATCTACATTATGAATAAAGAATGCATTATCTTCATATCTAATGTAAGCAGTTGGATATGCTACATAAACTTCATGGCCAGAGGCCTTTGCTTCATCTACAAATCTTTGAGCCGTATGGAAAAGTCCACCTTTTGTGGGTTCACCAGAAATAACTAAAACACGATATTTTTCATCTTTAGCTTCTGTTATAAATGATTTAAATTTTTCCACTAGTCTTCTTTCTTCCCTATAACTTGATTAATATAATCATTATCAGTATATATTCTTGCATCTTGTCTATTTTCAAGTGCTTCTATTCTTTCCATCATCAAAGGATAATCTCTTTCAAACCTTGATTGTTTTTTCATCAAAGTAATATCATATTTTTTAGCTATGTATTCTAAAAACTGATCTATACGATTTTGAAAATATATTCCAACCTTCGTACTTGCATACCATTCATACACTTGACTACTAAGGACAGTTGCAACAATACTTTTAATTAAAAACCAATACATAAGATGTATTTATGTATCTAATTCTTGCTGGGTTATAAAGCCTCTGCTATTTTCTAAATGTAAAATATAATCATTTATATTATGATCTGATACTAAATCAAACCTTCCTTTAAACATAGTCTTAATTAAACTCCAACCCTTGTCGCGAATTCTTTCAGAACTCCAACGACCAAGATTAGTCACCTCTCCTGTTGATTTGATATAGTTACATTCTCCTGAATGTCTCCAACGAAAAAATGTTGGGACACAAGGAACTACATCATTATTATTAACGAATCTTTGATGATTCAAGTGCTTGTCGCACCATGCTCTAAATTTAGGACCTCCTGCCCTAGGTGAGCCATAAGTATATAATGTGTCTACATCATACCCACCTTTGAATTCTAATCTCTGTGCTAATATAGTGACCATTGCACCACCCAATGAATGACCGCAACACCAAATCTTTTTAGCTAGTCCTCTCCTTGCTAATATTGATTCAACGTCATCATAAATTTTATCTACTTCTTCTTTGAAACCTTGATGAATTTTATTCCCTGTAACTGAATCCGCCTGAAAGACTTGTAAATCAGCATAAATATCGTTCATATCACCAGGTTGAGTTCCTCTACATGCTATAATTAAATCTGTTTTGTTGTAAAAAACATATGCTTGTGCACCATCAATATCAACAAATTCGGTTTTAGGAAAACCTTCTACTTTTGCTGCTGTTCGTGCTTCGTCTGGATTTAAATATGCGTATTTAGAAAACTTCGCGAATACTAATCTTCGTTGTTTCTCGTGCTCAAATTCTATCATTTAGCGTTCCCAATGTTGTACTTAGCGACTAAATTCCACTCAGGTTTTTCCTTGTGTGGTAATACTTTAATCTGACTCATTGGGGCTAATGGTGTTGATGATTGTTCTTCATCTAATATTGAGAGTAAATCCCATTCTTCTAATAATCTAGCAATTGCGTTTCTTCTGGCTAAATCATTTTCTGTGATTGATGATTCTTTACCGTCTAACGCGAACAACTCCTTAAAATGAACCAGATAATACTTGCCTCGTTTGTGTAGTATGTGACATGACTGATATAAAGTTTTGTCCTTTCGCGATGCCACACCAATTCTTGTTAATGTTTCTCTAATTTTTAGAAAATCGTCATTTTCCTTAAATGAAATTTCTAACATATCTTCTATGCCATAACTCATTTCACTCCACCTTTATTCATTTTTTTCCTGAGAATATTAATTTCCTGATCTGATAATATCGTTAAATATTCTTCTGCTTTTTCTCTAGATATTGAGTAATATTTCATAACGACTCTTAGATCATCAATTTGTGTAGGTTTGATCCATTTGGCAAACCTTTTTCTTTTTCTAATTGTATTTAGTAAATAATGATATTGTAAACGATTCGAAACCTCAAATCTACGATTCATTTCATTAGCGTATAGAATACAATCTTGATAATATGCGAGTGCACGGTTGACAAGAAAGGGTTCATACTCTGACTCATTCAAGTCATGCATGACATCTTTTTTAGTGTAAGTTATAGATTTAACAAAATCAAACGGATTCATCTTCTACCAACTTTTCAAAATCTTCTACATGGTCAGGCATTCGTAGAGGAACTTCCATGAACTCCCATGGAAATACAATCCATGAACCATCATGTTCGTTAGCGTAAGATACATTGAATTTATTTTCTTTTCCGAAAAGACAAAAGCCTTGAAGTCTGTCAGCAGAGTAATGTGCTAGATATCGTATGACTCCTGCCATTGTTTTTCCAGTATCATAGATATCATCTACAATAAGCATTTTCTCTAGGTGTGGTCCTGCCTTAATCATATAAGGTTGATCATCTTTTCCGTCTCTTGTTTGAAATCCTACTATTGACATAGGAACTTCAAATACATTTGATATATGAACTGCCATGGGTAAGCTACCTCGATAGATACCAACTATGTGGTCAAATTCAAAATCTCTAATCTGATGTATATCGGCTTCGTAATCGTGCCAAGTATAATATGTTTTATCGTCTTTTTTAAACATATACTATTAACCCCACAATAATAAGTATGAGCATTGGTCCAATAATTATTAAAAAATCTTTTATCGTCATACATCTAACCTCACCGGCCAATGTTCAGGAACCTTTTCTGGTGCTCTTTGTCTTGGCAACCAATATTTTGTAAATTCTTCATAATTATTAATATTTGATAAACCTGTTTCATCATGTGGTTTAACTATTCTTCTATTTAATTCGTCCATAAAATGTTGAACTGTATTCATAACCCAATACCAAACTAATAATCTATAAGCATCATTTCCATCAGGCCTAATAAATTTTCTTTCTTTATCTTTATTATGAACTGACCATTTCGTAGCTTCATTAATAATAAAATCTGAATCAGTTATACCATACTCAGCAAAAGCTGTTCTATGATCATTCAAAATATCATCTATTACAGGTCCTAAATCATTTTGAACAATATCTTGTAATAGTTTCTTTGATCTAAATGGAGCTTCTAATGTAATTTGTTTATAATTCTTATCTCTATATCTTGAAAAAAACCAAGATGAAGCATGTGAACTAGAATCATAAGACAAGTTATCTATGAAATTAAAGTATCTAGGAGACACTATGAACGGCATGAGAGCATTTGGATTGCCTACGCCTAGTAAGTGTATGTTCTTTCTTAATGAATCTGGCACTTGATACTCTCTTGAAGCATATATCATTTCCATCCTATGAGCGAAATGATTACCATTACATTGTGAACCAAGAGAAATTCCTGTGCACATTGTTTCTACTTCTTCATCATCTAATCCATCACAAATAACTTCAATGTATTTTCTCCACGAGTCAACATCTTGCCCTTGTGAAATTAACATGATTTTAGCTCTTGAGTTTTCTTTTTTAAATACTTCTATTTGTCTTTTGACATTATCTCTAGTCGCTATTGCTGTCTTTTCTAAATCTTCTCTAACAAATCTTCTACCAACAGTAGAAGCTTTCATAGAATTACCACCTGTGAGAGTTAAATCATACTCACAAGGTATTTCATCAAAAATCATAGCTACATCACAATACTTAGCTTGATGATGATAAATCTTATCTTTTACTGTATCAGTAATTCCACTTTTCATTCTAGCTAATTGTAATCCACCTGAATCAGCAAATATTCTGTGCCAGCTATGACTCATAGTTTCGTTCATAGTTACACCATGCGTTCTTTCAGTATGAGCATTAAAAAGTATAGACATATTCTGATTATCATATTTCTCATTCATGTCTATAATCTTTTGATTCATGTGATGAATATAAGGAGCCGCAACTTTGGGATTGTAATAAAGATCATCTATTCCCATAGTCAGTCCTGAGATTACATATTCAAATTTCATTAAGTCACTACCGCTGTAATTAAATTCTTTAACAACAACAATAGTCCAACAGAATTTAACATTATTAATGATCTATCTTCCCATATTGCAGCAACCACTAACCAACCTGAAACTCCAGTAATTGAAAAAATTAAATCATATAATTGTAATCCTTCTACCCCTCTCATTGACATCGCAACAAGAATAAAAATGCTAGATATCCATTTAATATACCAGTCTAGAGTATATTTAGGCGTAGCTGATTTAAACCATCTGTTGGAATTCTTTAATTCTTCTGGACTAGGATTTTGAGTCATTTTGTCGCTAACACCATAAATTCATTTCTAAGTTTTGAAATATCATAAAATCCACCACCAAGTTTTGAAGTTGTCATACCAGAATTCTGGTCATGTATTCCTCTTGACTTAACGCATAAATGTTCTGCTTGCATTAGAACAGCAATGTCTGATGTTCCTAAAATATATTCTAAAGCATAGAATATCTGTTCATTTAATCTCTCTTGTACTTGTGGTCTTCTAGCAAAGAAGTTTACAATTCTATTCAATTTTGATAATCCAACTACTTTACCATTTGGAATATAACCTACTTGAGCTAGACCATGAAAATTTACAAAATGATGTTCACACATTGAATGAAATGTAATATCTTTTTGTAAAACCATTTGATTGTATCCCATTTTATTATCGAATCTTGTAACGGCAGGAAATCTTTCATAATCCATTCCTGCACAAAGTTCATCAACATACATTTTCCCGACTCTTGCCGCTGTATCTTTAATTGAATCATCTGTTGTATCAAGTCCAAGAACTTCAATAATCGTTCTCATATTAGCTCTAATTAAATCTATCTTTTCATCACGACCCAATTTGACATCAATTATGGGTGTCTCTACACCTTTTTTAATAAGATATCTTTTAACTTCGTATCCTAATTTTCTATCCGTTTTCATTATTCATCATACCCTAATTCTTCATTCTATCTAAATCAACATACCTTGGAGTTTTTTCCAATGCATAAATTATATCTGTATCTTCATCTCCTCTATAACCACCGTTATAGATTTGATACATGACTTCTTCTAACCAAGGAGCATCCCATGGAGCTTCTTTCCAATAAGTATCTCTATTATGTTCTACTAGATTATTCTCTAATGCTACCCATTTTCTGAAACAAGCTTTACATTGTCCACAATGTTGTTCTTCACCTTCATAGCAAGAATATGAATCTAACAAGTATTGTGGTAGATTACCCTTTTCTAAATATTCTTCAACTAAATCTGTTTTTGTTCTATCTTTGAAAGGAGAACTAACTGTAAATCTTCTTTCTTCTGTCCAATGTTGTTTCTGCCACATATGGTTCAATAATGTTTCCATATGATAATAAAATATTTCGTCTTTATCAAAAGACCTATCTCCATTTACAGAACCCAACCATATTGTTTCTCCATAATGAGAAGCCAACAATACTAAATGAGCATTTCTATTTGGAACAATTGCATCATCTCTTTCATATCTACCCAAATCTAATTCTCTATCAAGATAAATTAATTCTTCAAACTCGCTTATTAAATTAGGAAAAGTTTCTCGTTCACGATCATCATAAGTAGAATTCATACATACATTAAGTAAAATATCTGGTTTCAATAAAGCGTTAATCATTAAACTATCCATTCCACCACTAAACAAAAGAACTGATTTTCCTCTAACTTGTTCTTTACCCTTTGTAATCATTTCTGCCATATTATCTTCCTATCTCATTTCCCCAAATATAACAATGAACTCTGGCAGCTACATTCCAACCTCTATCCATTGTTTCTTCTGCTATTCTTGCTACATGATCTTTATTCTGACTTTCTTCTGTAGCTCCTACTGGCATTATCCATATTGGATATACTACACCAGCGTCTCTAAACTGATTAACTGCATTTTCTATTTCACACCAACTTGTAAGACTTCCATTACAAACAAATTTTAATTGTCCTTGTGGGTCTTTAGAACCTTGATACTGTTTCGGTATTCCACAAGCATCTTGATATTCTTTTACAATGTCAGGACATATTCTATCTTTCTCTCCACTTGTACTCCATATCTTTGGACTTACTGAAAAGAAATATTCTGTTTCTTGACTGATACTGTCGTGCAAGATAGTTGTATATAGTTCATCTATAATTTTTCTTGTCCCATTAGTTTCAAAAGTAATATTTGTAATATTATTTTTCCATGTTGGTCCATAAAATCCATGTTCTGTTTTAAATAATTCTTTTATTTCTGTAATAACCTGAACAATATTCTTTTGTGCAGCTTTCATCATTGGCTCACCACCTGTAAAAGCTATATGAGTTTTATTGTCATACATCAACTGATGTAATTCATTTGCGACTTCTTCTGGAGTTCCTTTTCTTTGAAGTTTAGCAAATCTTTTTGACCAAGAATAAGAACTATCGCATCCATAAGGAAATACAGGTAATTGTTCTGGCACTGTAATATCTTTTAAATCTATTTCTTGATAAGGTAATACATAAGTTGAAGGATCTGTTGGATCTTTTTGTCCAAATCCATTACAATTTAAATTACAACCAAACATTCTCAACCATACAGTTGGAACTCCTGTGTAAACACCTTCCCCTTGAATACTTCTAAATATTTCTGAATATAACATTATGCTGTCGCTATATCTCCTGATAAAATTTCTTTGTTAAGTTCAACTAAGGTTTCAAAATCAAGTCTATCGCGATTTTCAAATGGATAATATATAGCACTGTTCTTCTCTGCTTCTATATGTTCACTACTAATAATCCAACATCTACCTTGATATTTTTCTTGAAGAACTGAATCAACATATTCTCCAGTCCATTCAGCCAAACCTTCACTACTAATTAATGGAAATGTTTGTAATTTACAATGGCCATCTTTTGTTAATCTTTGAAAATCTGGAACTAAAGGATCATCAGATTGAAGAATTACTGTATGGTCAAACCATTCTTGTAATTGTCTTTTAACATCTTTCAGTCCACCAAAGTCAACTACAAATCCTTGTTTATCTAAATGTTTACACCCAAATACAAATTTGAATGATCTACAATATCCATGTAGTAAATAACAATCTGTATCTGATTTCCAATTACGATAAGCGCATGGACCTATCTCTTTAAAATATTTTGTTGATTGATAAATCATTTGATCTTACACTCCATCATTAATTCAGTTAAACATGCTACCATGTTCACTTCTTGGTCAGCAACAAACGCTGACTTATATGTATAATCACTTAAAATAATAATGGCCTGTGGAACACTAGTGTTCTCAAATTTTGTAAAAAAGCTATCATATATTTTTCTGTAAATTGTTTGTGGATCATTATGAATGTTCAATGCGACCCACTTTCTCATTTTAGAGAATTCTTTCTCTTTGATAAAGCTTAACAGTTCGTTTAAACTTTCATCATCTAAATTGGCGAGAATACCACTGTCTATCTTTCCCGAAGCTGAGTACTTCTGAATCTCGTTGAGCATTCTACGAAAGTCAGGAAAGAATTTATTGACTACTTCTACAACTACTTTCTCGTTATAATCTACCTTTTCATCAGTAAGTATCTGCAGTATTCTCTGAAAAATTCCTGTGGCTATCTGTGGTTTTTGACTAGCCTGTATTGTAAAATCTATAACACTACATCTTGAATGTAATGGTTGTATGATTCTGTTCTTGTAATTACAAGTAAAAATAAACCTACAATTCTTTGAGAATTCTTCTATGAATCCTCTAAGTGCAGGTTGTGTTGATTGTGGGTTAAGATAATCAGCTTCATCTAAGATAACAATCTTTGGGCCGCCATCTACCGTAAGCGACACAGTAGAAGCAAACTGTTTTATCTTAACCCTAAGTGTATCAATGTTTCGTTCTTCTGAACCATTGATAAGAACAAAGTCTGCCCCTAACTCATTGCATAATGCTTTAGCTACTGTTGTCTTACCGACACCAGAAGTTCCACATAACAATAAATTTGGGATTTCTTTGTTGGCTACAAAGTCTAGAAATATTTTCTTCGTTTCTTGCGGAAGAATACAATCATCAATATGCCTAGGCCGATATTTCTCAACCCATAAAAATTCTTCTCTCATGCTTTCTACTCATTGTAGTTAGAATCAGGTTCTAAAGCGATGAAGTATTCTACTGGATATTTCCTATTTGTAAAATGTGCAATACCCTTAGAAGATACAAACGCTGTATAATCTCCAGGAATTAGTTTGATGTTTTCCATTCTAAGAAACATTTCGTATGTAGAGCCATTACCTTGAGCTACTGTTTTACTAAAGATGTTAGAAGTTGCATTCTTCTTATCTAAAACAGTTAAAACAACTGTATTTCCGTCACTAGTCAATACCATGTCTGGCAATGATAATACAGATGATGCCTTGAGTAACGAGTCTAAAACACCTTCATCTAAATCAAAACTGATTTCAGGATCAGGCATGTTTATCTCTTTTTGTGGAGATATAACCATTTGTGGATCTGCATAATAATATGTTACATTATTATCTCCTTCTGCCACGATTACTTTCTCTGCATTGAACTCAAAAGTTGGAGTATCAAATAAAGATATAGCTCCTAGATATTCTGATAAATCATAAATTGAATGTTCTTTATCAAAAACTTCTGGAACTATTGCCTTTGCATAAATGTTTTTCATGGCTGATACTGTTTTAAGTTCGTTTCCGGCCTTAACAGTCAACCCTGAATTGATTGATGAAAAATTTCTTAGTATATCAAGAGTTTCATTACTAATGTTCATTGGTTTCACTTTCCTCATTATTTAAATTGTGCACATGAAGTGCGATGATGCCATAATGTAAAACTTTCAATAGATCGTTTTTATCATAGCCATTTTTCTTTCCGTATCTCTGTGCATATTTGAGAATGTTCCCTAGAGAAAATCCCATTCCATGTCCAGAATCTACGATAAATTCTGTTGCTTGAAATTTGTTTTTGTTGTAATGCTGATGATATGTTTCATCAATATACTTTTTTAGCTCTGCTAAAATTTCACCTTCACTAAACTTATAATTCAAACTCATACTATTATTATAACAGCAATTGCTGTATTGTCAAGTTGTTTATGCCCCGAATGTTTTTTCTAAATTCGTTTTTTGATTATCTACAAAATGTTGTAATCTTGCACAAGCAATATCAAAATATTCTTCTTCTTTTTCAATTCCTATAAAATAAAATCCTTCTGCCAATGCAGCTACACCTGTTGAACCAGAACCCATAAATGGATCCAATACAATTCTATCTTTAGGTGTTACTAATCTACACAAATATTTCATTAATTCTACTGGCTTAACTGTTGGATGATGATTTTTAGATGGTGTAGTATCGTCTGTCCATTCACCTGCCTTATTCCATCTTTGTGGTGCACCATCTGGTAAATGATCTAAGCCTTCATTTCTTTCTTTTCGTGAAGTTTTAGCGCAATAGAAATATCTAGCTGCTGTGCTTTTTGTAATTGGAAATCCTTCTGTAGCTTCTTCACTTCCGTCATGTATTATATTTGATGGAAATCTGCCCTGTTCAGATGATGCTATGTTTTTACCTTCATAACCACCTTCATATACATTTTTTGCAGTTTTATCAGTCTTCCACTCGCCTTGACCACCTAGCCTTTTATCATCTATCTCTGGGTTGATACCAACCCTACACCCATCAATGTTAATCCCACCTGTGTCATGCTTTAATACATTCTCTACTACTGTTCCCTTAAACGGTTTCCTTGCCATAACGATTGGTTCGTGTGCTGGCTTGAGTGCTGTACCCCAACCTTTATATTCCTCTACTTTCTTACCTATGTTATGTGATTTAGGAAACCCACTTCCATATATCCACATAATCTGATCTCTTATATCAAATCCAGCATCTTCAATAGGAATAACTCCTCTATGATAAGTTCGCGATCCAAAAAATGAGAGTAAATGAGCTCCAGGTTTTAATGTATTATAAACTTGTTTCCATAATTCTTTACTTGGAACATCATAATCCCACTTCTTACCCATAAAAGATAATCCATAAGGCGGGTCTGTTACACAAGTATCTATACCAGTTAATTCTGATAAAACCTCTTCACAATCACCACAATATAAAATTGCGTTTCCTATAACTTTCTTTTTCACCTTACTATCGGCTCCAATTCATCTTGTAATTTTTCTGATTCAGATTTTCTATCATATTTTGTCTTATCTTTATGTGTGCGTGGCTTATGAAATTTATCCATATTCTTTTTTACTGGATTTCTTTTTTTCATTCTTGATACCTATGTATTTTTCCTCTTATCCATCGACCATG
>MPLZ02006237.1_pt1 | contig 12593 bp, 13 predicted proteins | sample 1617311 | NCBI WGS metagenome assembly MPLZ02 (sample SAMN05944806, study PRJNA350692) | marine metagenome | biome: marine; feature: ODZ; material: water; isolation source: 160 m water sample filtered on 0.2 um supor filter | place: Pacific Ocean | collected 2012-04-08 | depth 160m m | reverse complement strand
TTTAAAAATTCTGAATATTCTGTTTCGGGAAGTCCTATTGTATCTAATAAATGTGCATATGCCGCAACATGAACTGTCTCCATGGCAGAAAACACTGACAACATCATTTTAACTTCTGTGGGTTTAAATACATGCATGCAATGACCCATGTAGTAATTATTAACTTCAACATCTGCTTGAGTAAAAAACCTAAAAATTTGCATGAGTAAATTTTTTTCTGAGGGACTTATATTTTTTTGCCAATCACGTACATCGTCAGCCATAGGAACTTCTTCCGGCAGCCAGTGAATACGCTGTTGTGTTAACCAGGCATCGTAACACCATGGATATCTAAATGGTTTGTAAACAGGATTACCTACAAGCAGACCTGATTTTTTCTCCTGAATAGACTCTCTATCTATTTTAACTGATGACACTATAAATGCTTCTTTTATTTAATGATTCGTTCAATTCAAAGGTTAATAGTAATAAAAAATACATTCGTTGATCTATGTCAAAATATTTATAGTATTTTTTGTTAATCTTTGTTGTGCATTCGAGATGTGCCTTTTAATATTTTAAAGTGAAAGAATTGTATTTTCTCAATGTTGCAGCTCGATACAATAAACCTAGTCAATATACATGAACGTATCTAAAAAAGCCTCGTTCCCGAATAACGAAAAGAATATTTTACAACTTGTACCCGATTATTCAGTTCCTAGATATACAAGTTATCCAACAACTCCTAATTTTAATGAAAAAATAAATAGTGATATTTATGTATCTTGGTTAAAAAAACTTGATAAAAACAAAAAAATTTCACTCTATATTCATATCCCATTTTGTAATTCACTATGTTATTTTTGTGGCTGTCATACCAGTGTTGTAAATACGCATAAACCAATAGAAAATTATATTAATTCACTTTTAAAAGAAATCAAAATTATTAGTAAAGAATTAAAAAATAAATTTAAAGTTTCTCATATTCATTTTGGAGGGGGTACACCATCAATATTGATGGGGGGGCAGTTGCGAATGATAATGCAATCCATAAAAGAAAAATTTAATATTTTAAAAAACTGCAAGATTGCTATTGAAATAGATCCTCGTTTTTATAGAAAAAATCTAACAACAATTTTAAATGAATTTAGTTTTAATCGAATAAGCATAGGTGTCCAGGATTTTTCAAAAAATGTTCAAAATCTCGTAAATAGAGTACAATCATTTGAAACAACAAGAGAAATTGTTAATCATTTTCGTAAAAATAATATACCTAATATCAACATTGATTTGATGTATGGTCTTCCAGGACAAACTGTTGAAACTTTTTCTGATACACTAAAAAAAATTAATATTCTAGAACCTGAACGTATTTCAATTTTCGGATATGGGCATGTTCCTTGGAAAAATAAACGTCAAAAATTGATCAAAGGTGAACCTTTAAATAATAAAAACAGATTGAAGTTTTACCAACTTGCTTCTGATTATTTTCTAAATAAAGGATATGAATCTTTCGGTATTGATCATTATGCAAAAAAAACAAGTTCAATTATTCAAAAAGTAAAAAAGAGAAAATTGCAAAGAAATTTTCAAGGTTACTCTGAGGATAGTGCTGAGATTCTTATTGGAATTGGTGCATCATCAATAAGCCATTTACCCAATGGATATATACAAAACACAACTCAAACAAACAAATATATAAACTCTATAAAAAAAAATAAACTACCAATTTCAAGAGGACATGAATTTAAATTAGAAGATAAAGTATATGGTGCTATCATAAAAGAATTAATGTGCTATTTAAATACAGATATTAGTCATGTGGCAAAAAAATTTGATAAAAATATAAATATATTTTCACCAAATATTAATAAATTAAAACCATTCATTGATGCTAAATATGTTAGTTTTCAAAACTATATATTATCTATAAAACCAGAAGCACGTCTTCTAGTTAGAAATATGTGCTCTGCTTTTGATCAATATTTTGAACCAAAAAAAGAAAGATATAGCTTTGGAATATAAGTATTAATAGAAAGAAAAAAAATAAACTAAATTTAAAATAATAAAATTATAAAAAATACTCAAGATGCTTTGGTATTAATATTAATTACATTGCTCTTTTCTAACACTTGATTTCTTATCAATGCTTCCTTGAGTTTAGTGACCATATCGTAAATCATATCATCTGTATGAAATGGACCAGGCGTGAATCGTAACCTTTCAGTACCTTCAGGAACTGTTGGATAATTTATTGGTTGTACGTAAATATTTTCTTTGTACAACAAATCATCGCTTATTCTTTTGCACTTAACGGGATCACCAATGATAACCGGAACAATATGTGAATTATTATCTAATACTTTTATTCCAGACTTTGTTAACTCAAATTTTGTTTTTGCAGTTCTTTCTTTTAATTGATTTCTTAACTCGTTGTGTTCTCTTACATATTTTATTGAAGTTAGAGCCCCAGCACAAATTACAGGGCTTAGGCTAGTTGTAAATATAAAGCCGGGTGCTAAACTTCGAATAGTATCTAAAAAATCTTTTCTTCCTGCAATATAACCACCCTGAACTCCAAAAGCCTTGCCTAGAGTACCATTAATAATGTCAACTTCACTTTCTAAATTTTCTCTTTCAGCAATACCTCCTCCTTTTAATCCATATAAACCAACTGCATGTACCTCATCTAAATAAGTCATTGCATTATATTTTTTACATAATTCAACAATTTGTTTTATTGGACTTATGTCTCCGTCCATTGAATATACCGATTCAAAGACTACACATTTTGGTTCAGGTATTTTTTTTAACAGTTTTTCTAATTGATTTAGATCATTATGTTTCCATATTTCTTTTTTTGCTTTGCTATAACGAATACCTTGAATAATTGAAGCATGATTTTCACTATCACTTATATAGGTAATTTCAGGCAAAACTTTTGGGATAGTTTCAAGAGTAGTTAAATTTGCAACATAGGCTGATGTAAAAATTAGCGCAGATTCTTTCTTGTGTAAATTTGCTAATTCTTTTTCTAACTCAACATGATATTTTGAGGTTCCAGATATATTTCTTGTTCCTCCAGACCCTGTTCCAACACCATCTAATGCAGTTTTCATTGCATCAATAACAAATTGATGTTGACCCATTCCTAAATAATCATTTGAACACCAATTTATAATTTTCTTAACTCCGTAATTAGAATACCAAAATGCACTAGGAAATTTTCCTCGGTTTCTTAATATTGTATTAAAGACTCTATATTTTCCTTCATTTTTCAGAGATTCTATTGTTTTCTTAAATTTATCCAAATATTTCATATATTAATTTAATGATAATGAATTACATTTAAATTTTATTTGATACAAATCAATAATAAATGAAAACTAAGTTTTCAAATTTTGTTATTCAACTTCCAAGAACAAAATAAAAAAGTCTTGTAAAAACTGTATATTTTCCTTCTGCAACCATTAATCCAACAAAACATGCTATCGCTGTCATTGGCCATAAAAGAACATTAACAAGTGTGTAACGTTCCCAAAACAAATGCATAAAAAACATCATGATTAATCCTGCTTTTAAAAACATAAAAATTACAATCAGGGTCCATCTGAGCAAGCCTTGAAATTGTAGCCAGTCCACCATATAAGAACAAAAGCTAAGCGCAAATAGAAGACCCCAAATCCAAAGATAGATCCCTATTTTGTGTGTTGTAGTTTGTTCTTTTTTAGTTTCATCCATAATTTAATTTACCATAAATAAAAGAAAGCAAATATAAATACCCACACTAAATCGACAAAGTGCCAATAAAGTCCAAGAATTTCGATTGCCACATAATCAGATTTCATTGATGTAAAAAAACCTTTGTCTCCTCTATCAAAATTTCCCTTAAAAACTTTTCTGGAGAAAATAAAAAGAAAAATCACTCCAATTGAAACATGGGTCCCGTGAAAACCTGTTATCATAAAAAAGAAAGATCCGAATTGGACAGCTCCAAAAGGATTTCCCCATGGACGAACTCCTTCATGGAAAATCAATTTAGACCATTCAAATGCTTGCATTCCAACAAATGTAAGTCCACCTAAAGCTGTTAATAATAAAAATATACCACAGATTTTTCTATTTTTTTCGTATCCATATTTAACTGCAAGCGCCATAGTACCGCTGCTTGTAATTAAAACAAAAGTCATGATGGCAATTAACAATAAAGGAACTGGCACACCTCCAACCTCCAAAGCAAAAACTTCACTTGGATTTGGCCATTGATCAACTACAGATGCTCGCCCTTTCATATATGAAATTAAAAAACAACTAAAAATAAAGGTATCGCTTAAAAGAAAGATCCACATCATTGCTTTTCCCCAACTAACTCCTTTAAAAGCAGTTTGATCTGAACCTAAATCATTTGGTATACTTTTCCATCCTTTTGGTAGTTTGTTTAAAGCAGATTGATCCATAAATTCCTTTTATGTAAATAACATTAAACCAAATAATACAAACCAAACAATTAATAAAAAATGCCAGTAAATTGCACAAAGCTCAATCCGGTGTTGCAAATTTGATAATTTATAATTTCCTTTAAATAATATAGATATTGTGCGAGCCCAAAAAATTAATCCTCCGATTAAGTGTAAACCGTGTAAGGTAGTTAATAGATAAAAATAGGCATTAGCTACATTTGAAGTGGCATAATAGTCCTGACTCATAAGTTGATACCACACAACTAACTGCCCAAAAAGAAATAGGTAGGCAAGAAATCCAACAGTATAAAGTCCTTTCTTTATTTTTGGATAATCTATGTTATCTGAAGCAATTTTTGTTTTATGAAAAAAATAACTGTTTAATATTAAAACGGCAGTATTGATCCAAAGCAACCATGGTTCTGGCATACTTCTCCAATCATGAATTAACATTCGATCAGCATAAGTAACAACAAACAGAGAAAAAATTACAGTACTCACAACCATCACTGTTCTTACGCCTACTTTTTCTCCGCTCATCAAAAAAGCTTTACCATCATGTTCATTGTCTTTTAATGATTGAGATTCCTCCCAAGGTTTTTCAAAAATTGATTTAAAAATGTTTTTTCTTTCAATCATGTTTTTTCAACCTTAGCTTCTTTTACTTTACTTGATGGCACTGTTTGTGGAATGTAGTCTTCTTTGGCTCCAGGAACATTAAAATCATATGGCCAACGGTAAACTTTTGGTAATTCTTTTCCAAAATTTCCATGTGCTGGTGGCATCTCTGGAGTTTGCCACTCTAACGAATTGGCTTTCCAAGGATTTTTATCAGCTTTTTTTCCTGCTCTGGCACTATAAATTAAACTATATAAAAATATTAGTTGGGCTGCTCCAACAACCAATGCAGCAACGGTAATAAAAGCATTTAGAGTAAGTCCAGAAACCGACATATAAGGGCTATCATAAATTTCAAAATATCTTCTAGGCACCCCTACAAATCCTTGGTAATGCATCGGAAAATATATTGCGTAAGAACCAATAAATGTTATCCAAAAATGTATTCTGCCCATTTTTTCATCAAGAAATCTTCCTGTTATTAAAGGAAACCAATGATAAACAGCTCCAAATACAACAAGTACAGGAGCAATACCCATAACCATATGAAAATGTGCTACAACAAAATATGTATCTGACAAAGGTACATCTACCGTCACATTGCCCAAAAACAATCCTGTTAATCCTCCATTAAGAAAAGTAACTATAAAAGCTAATGCAAACAACATGGGCAAAGTTAATTGAATATTTGATCTCCATAGAGTTAAAATCCAGTTATAAACTTTTATAGCAGTTGGAATTGCAATAATTAGAGTTGTTGTAGCAAAAAAGAATCCAAACCATGGGTTCATACCACTTACATACATGTGGTGAGCCCAAACAAAAAAGCTTAGAGCTCCAATTCCTACAATTGCCCAAACCATCATTCTGTATCCAAAAATATTTTTTCTTGCATGAACTGAGATTAAATCTGATACAATTCCGAAAGCAGGTAAAGCTACAATATAAACTTCTGGATGACCAAAAAACCAAAATAAATGCTGAAATAATACTGGACTGCCTCCTTCGGTTGAAAGTTTTTCACCCATTGAAATTATAGTTGGCATAAAAAAACTTGTTCCAAGCAAACTATCTAGTGTCATCATTATACCGCCAACTAAAAGTGCTGGAAAAGCTAACAGTGCAAGTACAGTTGCAACAAAAATACCCCATATACTGAGTGGCAATCTCATTAAAGTCATACCACGAGTTCGATATTGTAAAGTTGTAACTATGTAATTTAATCCACCCATCGTAAAACCAGCCACAAACAATACTAAAGAAATTAACATAAGGGCTATACCCCAAGTATTTCCTGGTGTGCCAGCTGTAATCGCTTGAGGAGGATACAAAGTCCATCCAGCTCCTGTTGGACCGCCTGGAGCAAAAAAACTTGCAAGCAATACGATAACTGCAAGAACAAACATCCAATAACTCAACATGTTTACATATGGAAATGCCATATCTCTTGATCCACACATAAGCGGAACAAGTAAATTTCCAAATCCCCCCAAAAACAATGCAGTCAATAAATAAATAACCATTATCATTCCATGCATTGTTACAAATTGATAATAAGCTGCAGGATCAAGTATTCCCAGTCCCGGAAATGCAATTTGTAATCTCATTAACCATGAAAGGATAAGACCAAGTAAGCCAGTTCCTAATGCGGTAAGAGCATATTGCATTCCTATATATTTTGCATCTTGAGAAAAAACATATGTAGTCCACCAACTATGTGAATGGTAAAGATCTTGATCTGGAATCTCTTTAGGTGGAAGATAATCTATACCTTCTGAAGTAGCAGAGCCCACATCTGAAACAGAGCTAGATTTTGCTTCTATTTTATATTCATCATCACGCATAATATCTTCCTCTTAATTTTTTCATAAATATTAGTTATTATTTTTTACTAATTTAATTGTTTTATTTATATTTATTTTATTTTTTGCTAAAAATTTTTCAAAAGTTATTTGTTTTGCCATCCATTTATCGTAGTCATTTTTTTTTTCAACTATTACACTTCCCCTCATTGCATAATGCCCTGTTCCGCAATATTCAGCGCACAAAACATCAAATTCCCCAGTTCTTGTAGGGGTTAACCAATAATAAGTTACAAGCCCAGGAACTATATCCATTTTTCCTCTAAACTGAGGAACATAAAAATTATGAAGAACATCTAATGATCGAAGTTCAAATTTTACAGGTTTGTCTATTTCTAAATGAAGAACATCGCTATCCACTAATAAATCATCCTTTCCATTTTTATCTTCCGGAATTAAACCAAAAGGATTCTCGTCGTTGATATAATTGATATCAGTTTTTCCAAGCACACCATCGTTACCTGGCAACCTATATTTCCATCCCCATTGGTATGCGAGAACTTCCATTTTTAGGGCGTTTTCGGGAACTTTAACATAATCGTTCCAAACAACTAACCCTGGTGCAAGCAATGCAACAACACCAACAGCAGTAATCCAGGTTAAATGAAATTCTAATTTTTTATCTTCAGGTTTATATTCTACTTCTCCTTTTTTTGTATAACTATATTTCCAAACACAATAAGCAACAAATAGACAAATAATTATAAACACTGTTCCAGTAAGCCAGAATGTTAACAAAATTGTATTGTCCATCCCACCCCAATTTGAAGCAACTTCAGTCCACCACCAAGGTGACCAAAAATGAAAAACAACTGAACTAACTACAATTAATACAATTACATGTGCAACTATCAAAGGTCCCATTTTTTATTAAGCATTTTTTGCAATAAAGATTGCAAATAATATTACTCCCAAAATTATTATGTGATTTCCTAAATCAAACCAACCTAGTTCCTCATTTTTTTTATCAACAATATTTTTCCATCTTATTTTTTTTTTTGGTTCAGAAGATATTTCTTCTTTTTTCCACACATATTTAGCAGAAATGTAAATCCATGAAGAATATAAAAAAAGTAAAAACAAACCAATAATTGCCGCTAATATTGAATAAGAAGAGTTCATATTTTTTTATAATTGATTTAAATCAAAATTTTTTGCTATACATATCTATATTTATAAAAATATACAGTTATTTATTTGCGACAAAATTGTCCAATTTAATTAGAGATTTAGCTGATAATTAACAATAGTTATAGCTGCTATAGCAGCGGTTTCAGCGCGTAAAATGTTTTTAGCTAATGACAAAGAATAAGACTGATCAAAATCAATTATAAATTGTCTTTCATTTTCAGAAAAATCACCTTCGGGACCAACAAGTATGCAAATAGGACCTTGTTTTTGTTTTAATAAAATATTTTTTAAATCACTTTTTTTTGAATTAATATCGCAAAAAATTATAGATCCATTCTTAGGAAAAGAATTTAAAAAATCTTTTAATTTTTTAATTTCTGTTATTTCAGGTACAGAGATTCGATTCGACTGTTCGCTAGCCTCAATAATAATTTTTTTTATTCTTTCATAATTAATTTTTCTTACAATTGTTCTATCTGCAATTAAAGGAATAAATTTCGTAATTCCAAGCTCTGTAGCTTTCTGAATCATAAAATTAAAATAATTTGACTTTATCGGAGAAAAAGCTAGCCAAATATTTTTTTCATTTTCTTTGTTTCTTACTTTTTCTAAAATTTTTATACAAACAACATTTTTTTCATAATTTTTGATAACAACATTCCACTCACCCTGTTCATTAAAAACTGAAAAACTTTCCCCTATCTTTAATCTCATAACATCCTTTACATAATGAGATTGATTTTTTGTAAGATGTGATATTAAATCACATTGAATTTTTTCAGAAAAATATAATCTTGTTTTTGCACCCATGAAAAAGTATTTCCTAATACCATATTTGTTGTTAATAATATTTTTTTCATTAAACTATAATACTTTTGCAAAAACTATGAAAGATTTACCTTATCATCATTTACCAGATGGAACTTTTAGAAATCCTGAAGGCTCTCCTAGGATAGAAGATTTTGATTTTAAATGGAGTTTTAAGGTATTCAATGAAGAAAAAAAGAAAATTAATATTGATGTTCCGCCAGACCATATCATAAATAAAAAAGAAGTTTTAGAAAATCTTAAAAAATATAAAAATAATGATTATGTAGCTTGGATAGGACATGCCACATTTTTAATTAAACTTGGAAATACTACTATCATTACTGATCCTGTTTTTGAAAAAAATATGGGACCTTTAATCTTTGGTCCTAAAAGATATGTAGACCCTGCAATTAATCTTAAAGAAATACCAGAGGTAAATTTATTTTTATTAACACACAATCATTATGATCACTTAAGTACTAGAACTATACAAAGATTTCCTTACAAAAAAGCCAAAGTTTTGGCTCCTCTCAAACTTGGAAAATATTTTACAAGAAATGGTTTTTCAGATGTAAACGAAATGGATTGGTATGATGAAATAAAAGCAAATGATTTAAAAATTACTTTGGTGCCTGCGGTGCATTGGTCTAAAAGGAGTCTATGGGACACAAATAAAACTTTATGGGGAAGTTTTTTAATTGAATATAAAAATAAAAAAATATTTTTTGCTTGTGATACAGGCTATGGAAATATTTATAAGGAACTTGGAAAAAAATATGGTCCTATTGATTTAACTTTTATTAATATAGGAGCCTATAATTTTTACCCCATGTCACCACGAAAAGATAAGTCTATTTATCATGCAAATCCTGAAGAGGCATTAAATATTGGTCAAGATTTAAAAAGCAAAAAAGTCTTAGGTATGCATTGGGGAACCACAATACTTTCACTTGAAGATCCTTTTGAGCCTCCAATTAGATTTAAAAATGCAACCAATATGTATAGTTATCATAGAGATGATGTTATTATATTTAAAATTGGAGAAGTACAAAAATTTGAAGATTTGTTGTGAAAATACAAAATATTATAGCTTGCGTGTTTGATGCCTATGGAACTTTATTTGACGTAAATTCTGCCGCCGCAAAATGCAAAGAAAAACTTGGAAGTAGATGGGAAGGTTTTGCTAATGCTTGGAGAACCACTCAACTTGAATATACGTGGTTAAGAAGCCTTATGAAAAAACACAAAAACTTTTGGGAAATTACTGAAGACTCTTTAGACCACACCATGGAAACTTTTAAAATAAAAAAAGAAATGAAAAATGAATTATTAAATTTATACAAAGAACTTACCCCCTACCCTGAAGTTAAAGAATGTTTAGAAGGTCTTAAATCTAAAAAAATTAAAATAGCTATTCTATCTAATGGAACTCCAGATCTCCTAGAAGGATTAGTGGAAAGCAATAATATTAAAAATTATTTTGATGATATTATGTCCGTTGAAACTGTTGCAATCTATAAGCCAGATTCAAAAGTTTACGAAATGCCAATAAAAAAATATAATTGTAAACCTGAAAATATTTGCTTTATGAGTTCAAATACTTGGGATGTTGCTGGTGGAGGAGGTTTTGGTTATAACGCAATATGGATCAACCGTTTCAATAAAGTTTTCGATAAATTGAGCTATAAGCCACAGTTTGTTATTAGTAATTTAAAAGAACTGCTTAAAATAATCTAATATAATATTTATATGAAACAAGTGGAAGTAAGTAAAATTATTGAACCAATACAAACATTTGATGGTGCTGGCGTTAAATTAAAAAGAAGTATTGGAACGCCACTTATTAATTACTTGGATCCTTTTTTAATGTTAGATGAATTTGGGTCTGAAAATAAAGATGATTATATTGGCGGATTCCCTCCCCACCCCCATAGAGGAATTGAAACTGTTACCTATATGCTCAATGGAGAGTTTGAACATGAGGATAGCACAGGAGCAAAAGGAAAGATGTCTTCAGGTGATGTTCAATGGATGAAAACAGGAGGAGGAATAATTCATTCTGAAATGCCAGCAATGTCTGAAGGGAAACTTCATGGTTTCCAATTATGGGTAAATATGCCTGCAAAATTAAAAATGAGTAAACCAAAATATATATACATCAATTCTAAGCAAATGAAAGTTTTCAAAGATTCTGAAAAAAAATTAAAAATTATTGCTGGAAAATTCAATGATGTTGAAGGACCTGTAAAAGGTCATAATATTGAGCCGATTTACTTTGATGTAGAACTTGAAAAAGATAAAATATTTAATTTTAATCTTTCTTCGACACACAATTCTTTTGTTTATTTAATTAAAGGAGAAATTAAAATTGGAGATAATCATCATGATAAAGTCAACAGCTCGAATTTAATTATTCTTACAAAGGGTGAAAAATTGAAACTTAAAGGTATAACTAGGTCAAAATTTTTACTAATATCTGGAAAACCAATTGGGGAACCTATAGCTAGAGGTGGACCTTTTGTTATGAATACAAAAGAAGAAATATTTCAAGCTATTCAAGATTATAATAATGATACATTTATAAGAAAATGATTGCTATAAAAATTGATAAATTTGGTGGACCGGAAGTATTGAAAATTGAAAAAGTAACTCTTGGTAAACCAGGACCAGAAGAAGTAGTAATTAAACATGAGGCAATAGGATTAAATTTTATTGATACATACCATCGTTCAGGTTTATACCCCGTTGAATTACCATCGGGAATTGGAGCAGAAGCTTCTGGTATAATTGAAGAAATTGGATCCAATGTAAAAGACTTTACGGTTGGTGAACATGTTGCTTATTCAGGAGCGCCTCTTGGTGCTTATTCAACCAAAAGAATCTATCCAACAAAAAATCTAGTTAAAGTTCCAAGAGAAATAAATTTAGATATTGTTGCAACTTTAATGATAAAGGGTTTAACTACTTTTTATTTATTACACAAAACTTATCCAGTTTCTTCAGGTGAAACAGTTCTATTTCATGCTGCCGCAGGTGGTGTTGGCCAAATTTTTTGTCAGTGGGCAAAAAGCCTTAATTGTAAGATTATTGGTACGGTTGGATCGGATGAAAAAATTAATATAGCCAAAAAAAATGGGTGTGATTTTGTAATAAATTATTCTAAAGACAATTTTGCAAAAAAAGTATTAGAATTTACCGGTGGTAAAGGAGTACCCGTTGTTTATGACGGGGTAGGAAAAAATACTTTTGAAGGTTCAATTGAATGTTTAAAAATGAAGGGCATGATGGTGTCCTTTGGAAATGCATCAGGACCAGTTGAAAATATAGATGTAAAAAAAATGATACAGCCAAAGGGACTTTATTTCACAAGACCTAGCATGGCTCAGTACTTAACCACTAAAGAAGAAATTAATGAAGCAACAGATATGTTATTTGAAAAAATAAAATTAGGTAAAGTTAAAGTAAATATTTTTAAAAAATACCAATTAGAAGATGCTATTCAAGCTCATACTGACTTAGAAAACAGGAAAATAATTGGTCCAGCAATTTTTAAACCGGCTAAATAAAAAACCACAAAATAACTCCAACAACTCCTAAAATAATTATTAAAATTCTTACTCCCTTTAAATATGTTGTAAGATGCTTAGAATCTTCTATATCTTTTTTTTTACCTGCGCCAAGTCTTATGACAAAATAAAATATTATTAAAAGAATAAATATAATTAGAAGAATT
>MPLZ02221305.1_pt1 | contig 12595 bp, 14 predicted proteins | sample 1617311 | NCBI WGS metagenome assembly MPLZ02 (sample SAMN05944806, study PRJNA350692) | marine metagenome | biome: marine; feature: ODZ; material: water; isolation source: 160 m water sample filtered on 0.2 um supor filter | place: Pacific Ocean | collected 2012-04-08 | depth 160m m | reverse complement strand
TATGAAATCCCTCCAAAACCACCGGCAGGTGCATTTGATGTGCGATTTGCTGATAACATGAAAGTTGCTGAGAATTCAGGTGCTATTGAAATAATGAACAACTCTGAACAGCTTGTGATTGCCTATGACATTAAGGATGATGCTGGCTGGATCCTGGCGAGTGATGAAGAGTACAGGTTATCAGGGTATGGGGAAATTGTTGTGAGTGGAGATATCACCGGTTTTACCCTGAACAAAGTTCCTGAGATACCATTAACATATTCTGTTTCACAGAATTATCCAAATCCATTCAACCCGACAACAACTATACGCTACGAGCTTCCTGAATATTCACATGTGTCAATAATAATATATGATCTTATGGGTCGAAGAATGACAACCCTGGTTAATGAGCCTGAAGAACCTGGATATAAAACTATTGTCTGGGATGGAACGGATAGTTTTGGTAAGCAAGTAAGTGCTGGGGTGTATTTGTACCAGATTAGGGCAGGCAACTATACCAGGGTGCGTAAGATGGCACTTCTCAAATAAAACTTGCCGACTGTAATCCTATTGACCGGTGGAATCTATTTATAGGCTTAAACGGTTGGTGGGTTGCTGTAGAGTTGGGCATTTTTTCATTTTCACCCCTACAATATTCTGCTTTATTTTAAGCTAAATTATGTAATTTCATCGTCGGTTTTTTAAGAATAAGCCGTAATTTATTACCTGTTACAGGGCCCTTAGCTCAGTGGTTAGAGCAGCGGACTCATAATCCGTTGGTCCGGGGTTCGAATCCCTGAGGGCCCACATGATTGTTTTTACTTCGGTATCGAAGAGAGAGCGGGATTTATTTCCCGCTTTTTCTTTATCCGTAACTTGTTAAACAATATGACAAATTAGGACAATTATAACGTAATTTACTGCGTACTGGTGTAATACCGATTTATTCACGGCAATCATTTCCATCACTACAAATTGATTCCTCTGGGTAAATTGAAGAGATGAAAAAGACAGTATTACTTATAATTCCTCTATTGTTGGTTGTGTTTGGATGTGAGGATAAAACTTATTTGAGTTTTTTTAGAAAACATTTCACTTGTTTCCCAAATATTATATAATATTTCATATACTTAAGGAGATGCTATGGCAAATTTATTTTTCATAATAGCACATATATGTGCTATACTATTTGGTTTTGTATTTCTTGTACTTACTGTACCATTACATCTTTTGTATTTAAATAGTAAGAGAAGTAAAAAAGAATTAACAAAACAGACAAAGATTCTTGAAAAACAAGATAAGGAAAAGAAAAAAGAAGAATCGAACCTTGTTAAATGCCCTTTTTGTGCTGAAAAAATTCAAAAGGAGGCTATGGTTTGTAAACATTGTGGGAAGGATATTGAAAAAAGTTAATCCTTCCCAAAATTTAATCATCAAGCCCCACATTCGTGGGGTTTTTTGTCTATCCACCTCTTTGTAAAAAAGTGGGGAGGGGGTAAATTGAAGAGATAAAGAAAAAGAATTTATTTTAAAGAAAATAAAGGAGATAATTATGAAAAGCATAGACATTAAAAGTATAATAATTGGAGTATTAGGTACGATTTTGGTCTTTGTTTCAATAGGTGCTAAAAGCCAATATGAACACTTGAGTGATATAGTGTGTAATTCAATAACAGTTTTGGATAATGGGACTGGTGGATATATAAAAATCTCCAACTCTGATGGGAAACAGACATCCTATCTTGGGACTGCTGAAAATGGTGATGGTTTTCTTTCAACCTCCAACTCTGATGGGAAACAGACATCCTATCTTGGGACCGCTGAAAATGGTGATGGTTTTCTTACAACCTTCAATTCTGATGGTAAAAAGACAACCTTTCTTGGGACTGCTAAAGAAGGTGGTTTTGGTTTTCTTACAACCTTCAACGATGGTAAGGAGACAACCTTTCTTGGGACTAGTGAAGGTGGTTCTGGTATACTTGAAACCTTCAATAAACACGGAGTAATGGTTGGATATTTTGGTTCAAACTAAAAACAAGATAGAATAACAGTACTGGCTGATCGCTATGGTGATATAGGGTGGAATGCATCAGGCAAAGAATAATCTTAGCTAAAAGAAGGTGATTAAAAAACTACATCTATCTTTTTACAAAAAAGCCGTCCTCCAAATTGATTCCTCTGGGTAAATTGAAGAAAATATTACTTATAGTTCACTAATTGTATATTAATTGGTTTTATGGTAATTTTAACTGATTCTATTTAGGAGGACAAAATGAAACAATACACAATAGGATTTATTACAGGTGCTTGTCTTATAGCAAGTGCGATCATGTTTATGGGTGCCCAGAACCAACATGAAAATTTGGGTGATATAACGGTTAATTCGATAACGGTATTAAGTGATGGGAGTGGTGGATATATCAAAACCTACAACTCTGAAGGGAAACAGACATTCTATCTTGGAACTGGCAGCACTGGTGGTTTTCTTGAAACCTTCGATGCTACTGGTCAATCAACATTCTATCTTGGAACTGGCGACACTGGTGGTTTTCTTGAAACCTATAATATTTATAGTAACAAGACAGCATATTTAGGCACCGGGACAAAGGGCTATGGAATAATAAAACTTTCAGACCAAAACGGTGATTTTGGTTGGGGAAGGTCAGGCAAAAAATAATCCGCCTGTTTGGGTAACACTGCAAGCTGATTTCTCCGAGTAAATTTTATCAACCGTCTTTAAAAGACTAAAATGAAAAGAACATTATCTGTTGTCACTTCACTTGTCTTTATCACCTCTCTGTTTTCACAGGTTCTATGGAAAGATTTAGATACCCGTGGCGGTTTAGTATATGCACTTGGAAAAGAAAACCCTTACACAGGTATAGTTGGAGACTTTTATGATAATGGAAATCCAAAGTTAAAAGGTAGATATAAAGATGGGCTCATGAGTGGAATGTGGACGTATTACTACCCTGACGGCATTACAAAAGCAAAAGGTCGGTTCCTCAGGGGTGATGGAGGCAATATCAGTCCAATATTAGAAATTCCTCAAAATGGGAGAAATGGGAAATGGATTATTTACTACCCCAGCAGGAAGGTGAATGCGGAATATCAATATGTGAGCGGTAAATTTGATAAGGAAAGGGTGGAATGGTATGAAAATGGACAGAAGAAACGTCATTATTTCTACAATGAAGGGAAAAGAGACCAAACCTGGATAGCATGGTGGCCCAATGGCAACAGAAAAATTGAAGGAAATTACAAGAAGGGGCTAAAGGACGGTCAATTTACTTTTTGGTATGAAAATGGACAGAAGAAAATGGAAGGAGTTTGTCGTAATGACAAATTACTGGGAGAGTGGACTTATTACAATAATAAAGGAAGCATAAAAAAAGTAATCAAAGCAGACATCAAAAAAGAATTGGAAACAGAAATAAAAGCTGAGGTTCAAGAACAAGCTAAAGAACATCTGGAGGTGAAAAAAGCTGCTGCTGAGAAGGCTGCTGCTGAGAAGGCTGCCGCTGAGAAGGCTGCCGCTGAGCAAGTAAAAGCCGAATCAGAAAAAACAGAAGCTGTAGCAAGAACAAAGGCTGCTGCTGAGAAGGTTGTTGCTGAAAAAACTGCAAAAAGAACGAAACATATGATACTTGCAGGCGCTACCTTAATAATTATCTTCCTTGTGTATTGGGTTAGGAGGTCTAAATCCTTAGGCAAAAAATAACCTACCCGTTTCAGAATAGCCTTAAAACTAATTTTTCTGGGAAAATTGAAATGAAGAAATACAATAGAGAACCTGTTTATTAGAATCATGCATTTCCTATTTACCATATTATAAAGTTGTAACTAATGATTTTGATGGTAGCTCACAAATCTGTATTTCAAGTGTTTCATGAATTCTTAATGAGGGTTACACCCTTCGATAAATGATTAAAGACCAGTGTTAGCAAGAATATTCACCTCTATCCTGAGAATTTCTCCGAAGGTCCGGAAATGCCTCTGGAAATGGTGGTACCAGCGTTTGGCCAATCGAGGCCAAGAGACAGGTTGGGCTTTTATGAATTATGGCTACACACCTTTAAATGGTAGTCCAAAACTGGATTTGGAAGAAAAAGATGAAAATGATCGTCATTTTATTCAATTATATCACTACGCCGCCTCCGCTGTACCAATTGAAAATAAAAATGTATTAGAAGTAGGATCAGGGAGAGGAGGCGGCACATCCTTTGTTGCACGATATCACAGTCCAGCAGAAATGACCGGTTTGGATTTTTCTCCTACAGCCATCAGCCTTTCTCAAAAAATGCATGGGGATATACCTAATCTCACCTTTGTTCATGGTGATGCGGAAAAACTGCCCTTTGAAGATCATAATTTTGATGCAGTAATAAATGTGGAGTCTTCCCATTGTTATGGAAATATGGATGCTTTTGTGAAAGAGGTTTCCCGCGTTTTAAAACCGGGGGGATATTTTAGCTGGGTGGACCTTTGTGGCGCCGATATGATCCAAGCTTTAGAAGTAGTCTTAAGTCATCCCCAACTGCAATTAGTTCGAAACGAAATTATTACTGAAAATGTGATTCAGGCTTTGGATGAAATCCATGAGCGTAAGATCGACCTAATCCGTGAATATATCCCAAAATGGATTCAGCCAGCGTTTAAAGATTTTGCTGGTGTGAAAAATTCAAAAATCTACAATGCCTTCAAGGATGGCAGTGCCGTATATTTGGCCAAGACATATCAAAAAACTAGGCATTGAATTCTCTGGGTAAATTTTATCAACCATATTAAAATAGCCAAAATGAAAAGAACATTATTTTTTATCATTGCACTTGTATTTATCGCCTCTCTATCTTTTTCACAGACCAAAGTTAATATTAATAATCTCGAAGAATACGGCGGTGCTATGTTTAAGATTGACGATGACAAACCTTACTCGGGAAGAGTATTTGCCTTGTATAAAAATACGGATAATAAAAAGCTGGAAGGATTATATAGAGACGGATTAAAGAATGGTAAGTGGACCTGGTGGCATAAGAACGGTGATATTTATAGTAAGGGCAGCTTCAGGGCTGGATTGATGAGCGGCCAGTGGGAATTTTATTATAGTAATGGTAAAATAATGGCTGTGGGACATTATAGGAATGGAGATGGCACGAATGAAGATAAAAACGGAATCCCTATACACGGTCGCCAGAGCAAGTGGGCGTTTTGGCATAAAAACGGTTTCAAAAGCGACGAACAAACTTGGAAAAACGGTAAGAAAGATGGTGTGTTCACATCGTGGCACTATACTGGTGTGAGGGCCTCTGAAATAACTTATATTAATGGAAATATAAATGGTATGTGGACTTATTGGAATGAGAGGGGTGAAAAGGAACGGGAAGGAACTGTTGAAGAATATAATATATTAGTCAGACTCGAAGAAGAGGCAAAGGCTGCTGAAGAGATGGCTGCAGCAAAGATGGCTGCTGAAGGCTGGTTTCAGAAAGGCTACAACGCTGGAATGAATGGAGAATACAATGCAGAAATTTCACTCTATTTAAAAGCCATTGAGTTAAATCCTGATTATGCTAATGCTTATATCAACCTGGGGATTGCTTATGGGAAACAAGATAACTACACTAAAGCCATACAGATGTGGGAGAAAGCCATTGAACTAAATCCTGATGATGCTGATGCCTATACTAACCTGGGGAATGCTTACAAAGACCAGGACAATCTCATCAAAGCCATACAGATGTGGGAGAAAGCTATTGAGTTAAATTCTGATGATGCTGATGCCTATACTAACCTGGGGATTGCTTATGGAGAACAAAACAATTATACTAAAGCCATACAGAGTTATGAGAAAGCCATTGAACTAAAGCCTGATTATGCTTTGGCCTATTGGAATCGCTCTATAAGCAAAGACTCTGTGGGCGATAAAAGCGGGGGTCTGGAGGACACTAAAAAAGCAGCAAGACTGGGACACCCAGGGGCTCAGGACTGGCTCAAGGAGAATGGATATGACTGGTGATGTGAAGAAGGTAGTACTGTTGAAGTAGCTACTACAAATTGATTCCTCCGGGTACATTGGAGAGATGGAGAATTAAGAAAGAGAATATTAAAATGAAAGAAAGCATCTTGCCTTAGCCAATAAAAACTATGTCCGAACAGAAAACACCAGTGTCAGAATATTCACCCTTAGAATTAATTACATATCTATTTTCACACCTTCAATTAGCTGACAATCAGATAGACTGGGAAGAGAAGGAAGTGTGGGAAGAAGCGCTTACAAAATTCTTTCCCGATCATACACCTGAAAGAGCTCAGGAAATCTTTCAACGCGCATGCCAATTGATTATTTCAATGGATAATTTTGAACGAAAAAATCATTTAATCACTGTCTGTGACCAGCTTAAAAAACATTTCAGCAAAGACAACCTGCAGAGCAATCTTTCCCCAAGACTCACAAAATTGATCGATGCAGATGGTATAATTTTATCTGCCGAGACTGATGTGGTTTCCCTTATTGAAGAAAAGCTGGATATCAAAATTGACATCCCAGACGAATAAGAAGATGGTGCTGTTGAAGTAAGGAAATCTCTACAATAATATGAAGCCCCGCTTTTTAGCGGGGTTTTTTGTTTTTGTTACGCATAGATTAGTGTAAATTTCTTTATATGAAGAAAACATTACCCATTTTAATGAGTTTTGGATTATTGTTTTCGGCCAATTTGAAAAATGAAGCCATTTCATTTCCATCAAATGTAATATCCTCTGAAGGAAATAAAATTAATGTTGGAAAATTAACCGAAGGCTCAACGGTAATTATCATAACAATAAAATCTTCTTCCTGTCCTGTATGTCAGACACAATTAATTCGAATTGGAAAACAACTGGATATCTTCAATAAATGTAATGTTACTTTTCTTGTCCTCTCACCTGGTTCCAGTAAAGAAGTACATCAGGTTAAACTCAATACTGGATTTCCATTTCCGTTTATACCCGATGATGACTTATCAATTGCTAAAGAACTTGGACTGCTTCTAAACCCACAACAAATACTTCCTTCCATTATAGTCTTGAATGATAATTTAACTATTAATTGGATCCAAAAAGGAAGAAACAATATATATTTTGGGGACGATGAATTATACGACTACCTTGATTGTGATAATTGGATTTAATCTCAACTTTTAATAAATAAACAGATAAGGGAAAAAAATCAAGGCACAAATCGGACGGAATGATCCCTGCTACTGTGGAAGTGGTAAAAAGTACAAAAATTGCCACCAGAAATCAGCAGAAAAAATCGGAAAGGGTTGGATGTACCTTATGGGTGCTGCGGTTCTTGCAGGTATAATTTTCGTCATCTATAGTGTATTTTCATCTGGCGGTATTAATAATCCGCCCTCTGGAAAAACTTGGTCTCCGGAACATGGACACTGGCACGATGCACCAACAGCAATCAATCCAAATCCTTCTGAATCATCAGCAGGGATTACTCCACCACCCGGTCCAGCGCCAGAGGGAAAAACTTGGTCTCCGGAACACGGACACTGGCATGATGCACAAACAGCAATCAATCCAACCTCGCCCGAACCATCAACTGAATTAATTCCCCAGCCTCCTGGTGAAGTACCTGATGGAAAAATTTGGTCTCCGGAACACGGGCATTGGCACAACGCTCCAAATACTTCAACCCCTTAAAATTCTTCAGTCTCACTTAGTTTCTTTGTAGTGCTTATTTATAGTGATGAGATACGGCATAGGTGTGGACTTACGCTGGGCTCAAGGGGGTTTTGAACGTGTATATATCATCAATGCTAATTGATTGCTGCTTGATATATGGATATAGTTAGTCTTTTGCTGGTAAAGATTGCAGCATATTACATTGGTCTTTAAAAAGTGCTAACATTTCTGTTATTTTTTCATCACCCTTTAAACCGTGACCAATGAAGGCTTTATGGTCCAAATTATATGTTTTTATATGATACCATTGACCAGGGATCAATAATTCACCAGCTTTATAAGCTACGATGTGATCTTTTCCATCTGTTCCTGTTGTTGGGCCTAATTGTGAGATTGTATTAACGATCCCATCGTTTTCATACCATGTAGAATCTGTAGCTGTACCATCCGTCCAATAGGCTTTTTTTCTACCCATGATCCGGGCGTTGGCCCGTAAGATCAAGTTCATACTTTTATGGGGAACGTGAAATCCGCTGGCACTATCTAATCTGGTGTTTGATGTAGCATAAGAAAAATAGTAAATATCAGAACTCACTGGTGCCAGAGTGTTTAATGATTTTGCACCTTCCAGGCTTACATCCCAGGCACACATATTCCTTGTTCCCCAGGCTTTATGTTTACGCATGCGCCTGAAGTAAGCTACCCACGTTTCTTCTCTCCTTTTTTCAAAACCCCATTGCTGTAGGTCAAAGTCAAAAAAATCATTCCCCACTACAGCAGCTACACCCATAACATCCTGTAGAAAAGGGATGCCTTTCGTAATAATGTCAGACAGGGTTGTACCATTGTGAGGAGTAGAAATTGTAGTAATAGAAGTGGTCCAGCCGATATGAACGTAACCTAACAAGGTACTTTCTTCCGGTTGTTCTTCCTCTTCTTTCAAATAGAAAACACTTTCAAGTAAATACTGCAGCATTCTGGCTGTTTGCCCTCCCATACTATGCCCAATAATATGTATTGGATGGTTCTGGTCCCAATCAGGATATAGTCCTGGAAAGTTCTTTGCTTCCGGTTTTTGAATTAATCCATATGTTTTGGCATGATCCTGTCCATAATCAACTTGTCCGCCTTTGATCTGATAGAACAACTCCACAGCCCTGTCCCAATTCGAAGATACTGGACCCACTGATGCTGTATATACTTCAAATCCCTGTTCTTTTAGATAGTTCGTAATATCGTTCTTGCCACCCCAGTATTTATAACCAGCCATTTCATCCGGCCCCCAGCCCATGAAACCATGAACAAAAATTATAGGATATTTATTATCAGCAAACAGACAGGTGCACAGGATTAAAAATAATATTGTCCTGCGGAGCAGAGCATTATGGAGCAAAATCATTTTTATCCCGATCACTCATTAATTGTTCAGGATCATCTTTTGCAGCCTCTTCCTCACAACAACCCGTTTGATTTTTTGCTTTCTCAAACGCTTCTTTCCCCTCACGAAAAGCAATCCCGGCAATGATGAGCGAACCTATTGCATCGATGCTTCCAATCTCAAATAATTCATATCCAAGACTGGCAACCAATAAGACAAAAGACAGTTGCATACAGACTTTTGTACAATTGGCATCAGCAATAATCGCACTTGAATTCAACGAGTTTCCTACTCTTCGCTTATTATGAATCAGCCACCACATAACTAAAATGGATAATACTGCAATAATAATGCCCCAGGATGTTGTTTCCGGGTGAGAACCTGTGATTAAATTATAGATGGATGTGATGATGAGCCCTGTTGTCAACAGGTAAAATGCCGTCCCTGTAACCTTCAATGCTCCTTTTTCAAAATGATCCCTGTGCTCATCCTCATTCCTTTTTATTCGCAATACCATGTGCCAGATTCCGATCCCGGACATCACCTCCACAAATGAATCTAATCCAAATCCAAATAATGCCAGCGTTTCATCTTCCAAGCCAAAATATACCGCTGCAACACCTTCAAAAATATTGTAAACGACCGTGATCACTGCCAGTATAATGGCGAATTGAAACAATGACTCTTTTGATTTCATTTGATCCTGCTTTTGCATGGGGTTATTTGTTGAAACATATGGGTTCTCATTCTATCGGGCAATACTGCACTGCAGAAAATGGTCCTCAAATACAGATCCGATCAATAGTGTATTCTTATAGATTGAAGCAACACTTGACCCAGATAGTTCATCACCAGTATCAAGATATATTTCCTCAACCGCATATTTATCATTTTCCACAGTTGATACTTTGAAAACCTGGGACGGAGATAATTTTTCTGCATTCTTGGCATGCCTGGTAAAGGTCAATAACTTGGGATGTGAGCCAATCCAGAGATTTCCTTCGGAATCCAGCTCAATATTATCAATACCGGAGTCCATATAAAGCGACTGTTGGAACATAAGTTCATTTGTGTCAGTATCTCTGGTAAACAGAGCGATCTTTTCCCCAACAGTCTCTGCCACATACAGTACAGTTCCGTCCCTGCTGATATTGATACCATTGGCGTAGGCTAAATCCGAGGCAACAACAGTAAAGTCTTGACCATCATAGAACACTACATTGGAATTTGCCAGTTGCAGATACTCTTCCAGCGTTTTTCCCCATTCGGTGGAACTGCCATGATCATTGGTCACATACATCTGGCTTTCATTGACCATCACCAGATCGTTGGGACTGACAAGCAGCGAATCAGAAATTGTTCTGTTATGAACCAATGCGTCATTCCGCAGATCAAATAGTTCAATATAATGCCCACTGCGGGTATGATTGACGGCTGCCAGCCGGATTTCACCGTTTTCATTTTCAAATATGGAAATGCCGTGGGGATGAAATTCAAACTGCACATCAGCCGTAAGATCCATTAACTGAGGGGCTGTGTGCTGTAAATCATAGGCATAAATTGAACCCTGAACAGGAGTGCCGGCCAGAGTTTTCCATCTATCATCGCAGGATATAACAGCTGTCCCGTTTTTCAGGACCGTAATGTCTTCTGCTCCCATTACACCCGGAATGGATACACACTCCCCTTCAAAATGAGGAACAAGGGATTTAAATTCTCCAGCGTCATTCAGTGATTTTATAGCAAAGCATAAAATCACAACTGCAATGCAGATAACTATATATTTCCCTTTGTTGCGTAATCTGACAGGTTTTTCCATTGTCAAAATAAGTTGATCTGTTGTTTCATAATAATTGATCCATCAATTTTTTCGCTCTGCTCTTCATTGCAGGACTTCCATTTTTTAGGCAGTCATTAATAATAGATGTCACTTCAGGCATTAAATTTTTATTGAGCTGTGCAAGATCAAAAAGTGCCTGCACGGCAAACGTTTTTACTATACTGCTGTTATCATCAAGGTATTCTTTAAATAACGTAAATACCTGGTCAATCTCTTTTGTATTCAGTTCTAATCTTGGAATGATCTGGCATACATGCCAACGAACTTCTTTCTGATTAATTCTTGATACTTTATACAGCAGTTTATTTTTGTATGGGTTCAAGTATTCAGGATGTTTGGATGTGAATTTTTCTATCACATCGGCAGAACGCATTCTTACTCCTGGTGTATCACTGTACAGGCAGTCGAACACTTCATTAAATAAAGAAGGATCTTTATGCAGATCTTCAACGACTGTATCCGCTTCTCCTATGGATCGGAGGTCGCCACCTTCCAGTCTCTTATGGATTGAATTCATTATGTAATTTATAAAAAAAGAATCCTTTTAAAAGAAACATTCAAAATCCTGGATAACCTGCCAAAAGAGTCCTTTTTCCCCTTGCCTGTCCCGCATTGTGAAAACCATCAAAAGAACGTTTTTTTACTGTATTAAACTTAGCGCTTTTCTGCAAATTTCTTTTTGGTGAGTAAAATCATCAGGATCACCTAGGGGATATCCAAGTTCATACGGAACGCTTAGATACCTCCTGATATGTAATTTTTGAGTGAGTTCATCTATTATGCTGATTGTTGCACATTGAATTTCTACCTCTTCACATGCTTTTTGAACCAAACCGACCGTTTGGGGGCACATGGGTCAAACCGGGACCAACAATACTGCATTTACCTTATCCCGGACCAATTTCTCAACAATCTCAGGTATTGTATATTTTATCAGTCTTAACGGCGCCAGTATGGAACCCATTAAAGAAAAATGCCGATGGTTCAAAGAACCAATAAAACCTTCTTCTACCAAGCTTTTTAGCTGTGGAATTGGCATACCTGTTGATGGATTCTTTTTTATTCCAGAATGATCAAAAGACCTGCTGCGATGACCATCGATTAATTGATCGATCTCAATATTCCTCTGTATAACTCTATAAGAACAATCCCCTCCTTTTATAGTGTGATCAAATGTGTCATGCAATTCTCTTACATACATGCCTGCAGATGAAACAATTGCGATATTTGACTCAAACAGGGGCAATGTAACAGAAGATGTTTTCCCTGGTTTACAGTCCTTCCAGGGATAAATGCTCAATGCGGATTTATCTACGAATGAAAGATGGCTCAACTTCTTAATTCTAAAGATATCCAGCATATCAAAATTTATTGAATTAAAATCACTCCTAAATATTAATAACGATTTTCGAAAGAGTTCACTGAGATTCTTTCAACCGGACAGACAGGGTACATTATTATTCCAACTTCCTGCTTAGTATGAGGCTATGAATCCCCAACAGTACAAAGATCAGAAAAAATCCCCCGTCCATATAATAAAGCAGGTTTAAGAGCACAATCGCCCACCCCTGCTCCCCAAAAGACAACAGACTAAGCACCGGATACATCAGGATCAAAGCAGAATTGAAATACAAAAGCAATCTGATGATCTTCCAGTTACGTGCTATAAACAATAAAACAAAAGGTATCCAGAAATTACCTCCGAAAGGAATAACGAATGC
>MPLZ02193552.1_pt1 | contig 12651 bp, 15 predicted proteins | sample 1617311 | NCBI WGS metagenome assembly MPLZ02 (sample SAMN05944806, study PRJNA350692) | marine metagenome | biome: marine; feature: ODZ; material: water; isolation source: 160 m water sample filtered on 0.2 um supor filter | place: Pacific Ocean | collected 2012-04-08 | depth 160m m | reverse complement strand
TAACTATCACATGTAAATCTTGATCGATTTGTGATGCTGCTGTAATTGCATTAAGTGTAAATGGTTTAATTTCTTTATTGTTGTGTTCTGCTATTAATAATGCTGACATTATATTACTTTTGCCTCATTTTTTAATTTTTCAACTAGTTCAGCCGCACTCGCTACTTTAATTCCTTCTTTTCTTTTTGATGGTTCTTCAACTTTAATTTGTTCTATTCTTGGTTTTGTATCAATTCCTAGGTCTGAAGCGTTAATTTGTTCTAAAGGTTTTTTCTTTGCTTTCATTATATTTGGCAATGATGCGTATCTTGGTTCATTTAATCTTAAGTCGCATGTTACTATTGATGGAATATTTGTCTCGATCGTTTCTAAACCTTCGTCTACTTCTCTTGTTACTTCTAAAGATTTGTCTTTAACTTCTATTTTTGATGCAAAAGTTGCTTGCGGCCAGTTAAGTAATGCAGCTAGCATTTGGCCCGTTTGATTACAATCATCATCTATTGCCTGTTTTCCCATAAAAACTAAATCTGGTTTTTCTTTTTCTACAATTTTTTGTAAAATTTTTGAAACTGCTAATGGTTCTATTGTACCTTCAGCTTTGACATGAATTCCTCTATCTACACCTACAGCTAATGCTTTTCTAACTGTTTCTTGTGCTTTGTCTTCTCCAACTGTAACTGCAACAACTTCTTGAGCTTTACCTGACTCTTTTATTTTAACAGCTTCTTCAATTGCATTGTCATCTGGTGGATTAGTTGACATCTTAACATTATCTGTAACTACGCCTGTACCATCTTCTTTAACTCTTACTTGAACGTTGTAATCAATAACTCTTTTAACTGCGACTAATATTTTCATTATGCTCTTAATAATTTATTTTCAGGATCGTAAGGACTTTCTTCTAAAATTGTAGCGTCGTGCATTTTTCCTAAAATATCAATTTGTAATTTTTGACCAGTTGTCGCAAACTCAGGTTTAACCATTCCAATAGCAATTGATTTATTTAGTCTAAAACCAAAATCTCCTCCTGTTGCTCTTCCAACAACTTTTCCATTTTCATAAATTGGATTATTTCCTAATACATCTGCATCTGTAACGTTGTGCACTTCCATTGTTATTAGTTTGTTTTGGAATCCTTTTTCTCTCCATTTATTTAATTGTTCTAAACCAATAAAATTTCCTTTGTTTGGATGTATAAATCTGTCTAAGCCTGATTCGTAAGGAGAATATTCAATTGATAATTCAGTTCCAACTAGTTTATAAGATTTTTCAACTCTCAAACTGTTCATTGCTCTAATTCCAAAAGGTTTTAGTCCAAGATCTTTTCCATTTTCCATTAACTTATCAAAAATATGATTTTGATATTCAATTGGATGATGAAGTTCCCATCCTAATTCACCAACAAAATTTACTCTAATAGCAGTACATGGTGCATAACCAATATCTACTTTTTTTGAACTTAACCATTTAAAGTTTTCATTAGAAAAATCATCCTTAGAAACTTTATTCATTAAATCTCTTGCTTTTGGACCGGCAACAACTAAGACACCGACTGAATTTGTAATATTTTCGAATTGAACCGAACCATCTTTTGGCATCCATTTTTGTATCCAATCATGATCCAACCTTTGAAAAGCTCCTGCTGAAACTAAATAATAACTATCATTTGCTTCTTTCATTATTGTAAATTCGGAGTGAACTCCTCCCTTTGTATTTAAAGCATGACATAAATTAACTCTACCAATTTTTTTTGGAAGTTTATTTGCTACTAAATAGTCTAAAAATTCTTCTGCTTTTGGTCCTTTAATTCTACATTTTGCAAATGCAGACATATCTAAAACGCCTACATTTTCTTTTACATTTTTACATTCTTTTTCTACAGCCTTAAACCATTTAGATCTTCTAAATGACCAATCATCTTTTTGTTCCATTCCATCAGTTGCAAAAAAATTAGCTCTTTCCCATCCAAACTTTTGACCAAATACTGCTCCCAAATTTTTTAGTCGATCATAGCATGGTGCTTGTCTTAGTGGTCTTGCAGCTTCTCTTTCTTCATCAGGATAATGAATTGTAAATACATTTCTATATGCCTCTTCATTTTTTTCAATCAAATAAGATTTTGATGCGTAATCTCCATATCTTCTAGGTTCAACACCAAGCATATCAATTGTTGGTTCTCCATCTATAATCCATTCTGCAAGTTGCCATCCAGCTCCACCTGCTGCTGTAATACCAAAACTATGTCCTTCATTTATCCAAAAGTTTTTTAATCCCCACCCTGGCCCTACTATTGGATTTCCATCTGGTGTGTAACAAATTGCGCCGTTGTAAACTTTTTTAACTCCTACTTCTCCAAAAGCAGGTACACGATGAATAGCTCCTTCTATATGAGGTGCTAATCTTTCTAAATCTTCTTGAAATAATTCGTATTCAGAGTCTTTTGAAGGACCGTCTACATAGCAGCATGGTGCTCCTTTTTCATATGGCCCTAATAATAAACCTCCAGCTTCTTCTCTCATATACCATTGGGTATCGCTGTCTCTTAATACTCCCATTTCTGGTTTTCCTTCTTTTTTTCTTTTTACAATTTCTGGATGAGGTTCGGTTACGATAAATTGATGTTCTACTGGAATAACTGGAATTTCTAATCCAACCATTTTTCCAGTTTGTCGTGCAAAATTTCCTGTACAAGAAACTATATGTTCGCATTCAATTGTGCCTTTGTCTGTTTCAACTACCCAGCCATTTTTTGTTTGTTTAATTCCTATAACTGCAGTGTTTCTATAAATCTCGGCACCTTTGTTTCTAGCTCCTGTTGCTAAAGCTTGAGTTAAATCTGCTGGTTGAATATATCCATCTTCAGGATGTTGTATGGCACCAATTAATCCATCAGTATTACATAAGGGCCAAATTTCTTTTACTTGTTCTGGCGTTAAAAATTTTACTTGTACTCCAATTGTTTGAGCAACACCTGCATATTGATGATACTCTTCCATTCTATCTTTAGTGCTTGCTAGTCTAATATTAGACACAACGCTAAAACCAACATTTTTTCCTGTTTCTTCTTCTAATGTTTTATATAGATTAACTGCATATTTATGAAGTTGACCAACTGAATAACTCATATTAAATAGAGGAAGTAGTCCTGCAGCATGCCATGTGGAACCCGAAGTTAATTCTTTTCTCTCAACAAGAACTACATCAGACCAACCTTTTTTTGCTAAATGATAAAGTGTACTAACTCCTACGGCTCCACCACCTATAACAACTACTTTTGCTTTTGATTTCATCTTGGGATTTCTACTAAATTTTTATTATTAACGAAACAAAATTTTTTCATATTTGTTATTTTTTTAGCAATAATAAATTGCCTAAATAAAACCCAATAAACATAAATAAAACAAATATGTATACATTTATATTTAAAAAAGAAATTGCAGAAATAGCTGGGCCTGGGCAAAGTCCAACAAGTCCCCATCCTATTCCAAACAAGATTGCTCCTAAAATTAAACTTTTATCTATATCTTTTTTTGAAGGAATTATAAAAGATTGAGCAAAAAATGGTCTAGATTTTCTTTTAAAAGTAAAATGAAGTGGAGAAAAAATTATTATTGCCCCAACCATTACAAACATAAGAGAGGGGTCCCAATCACCAAATATATTTAAAAAGCCTAAAACTTTTTGAGGGTTAACCATTCCTGAAATTGTCAGACCCAAGCCAAAAATAATACCAGATAATAAAGAAGATAATTTTGTCATTAAATACCAAATATTAATACCGTAACTACACCTGTTAAAATAAAAGAAATTGTTGCTATTATTGATCTTATTGAAAATCTACTTATACCACATACGCCATGACCACTTGTACAACCATTTCCTATTTTGGTTCCAAACCCTACCAACAAACCAGCTACAATTATTAAAGGTAAAGAATTTGTTAAAACACTTTCAACTTTATTTCCTGATAATGAATATAAAATTGGACCAATAATTAAACCAAATAAAAATAATATATTATCATATCTATTCTCATTTTTAATAATACTGTCGGATGCAATTGAACTTACTCCACTTAATCTACCGTTAAAAATAAAAAATATAAAAGCTGCAAATCCAATAAGCAAACCACCCGTTAAAGCTGAATATGGAGTAAAATTTATAATATTCATTAATTTTTTAAGACAGGAAATACAGGATTAGATTTTAAAAATATTCTTTGATATTCTTGTTTTATACATCTGTTTGAGATGAATTTAATATTTGCTTGATTTGCAATTTTTTCTGCCTCTTCATTGTGTATCCCGTACTGTAACCACAAAACTTTACTTTTATTATTAACTGCATTACTTGCTATACCTGGTGCTTCTTTAGAAGGTCTAAACACGTCAACAATATCAATAGTATCAGAAATTTCTTCTAAACTAGCATGTACCTTTTCACCATTTATTACTTCCCCTTTAGCAAAAGGATTAATTGGATACACTTTGTAGCCATAATCTTGCATGTATTTCATAACTACATTTGCAGGTTTTCTTTTTAAATTTTTAGGGTCTTCTCCTTTTTTTTCAGAACTAACTCCAACCATTGCAATAGTTTTTGAATTTTCAAGAATATTTTTTATTTGATCATCGCTCATTTATTTTTCCATTTAGGTTTTCTTTTTTCTAAAAATGCAGATATTCCTTCTTTAGCATCTATTGCCATCATATTTAATGTCATCATTCTACTTGTATAAGCGTAAGCTTTTCTTAAGGGCATTTCTAATTGTTTATAGAAAGCTTGTTTTCCAATTTTTATTGCTAAATTTGATTTTGATGCAATTGTTTTTGCTGTCTTTAAAACTTCACTATTTAATTTTGCTTTTGAATAACAATCATTAATCAAACCTATTTCTTTAGCATAATTAGCTTTTATAGGTTCTCCTGTTAAAAGCATTTTCATCATTCTTTTTCTATTTACTTTTCTACTGACAGCAACCATAGGTGTACTACAAAACAGTCCAATATTTACACCTGGAGTAGCAAACATTGCATCATTTGTACTATAAGCTAAATCACAACTTGCTACCAATTGACATCCTGCAGCAAATGCTGCTCCATGTACCTTTGCTATAACTGGTTTTTTTCCCTCAACTATTTGCAACATTAATTTTGAACAAAGGTTAAATAATTTAAGATATTTAAATCTTTTCTTTAAACTTCTTACTTCTTTTAAATTATGTCCAGCGCTAAAACCTTTCCCCATGCCTTCTAAGATTATTACTTTGGTATAGTTGTCTTTATCAAGTTTTTTAAATGCATTTAAAAGAGATCTTAAAGTTTCAAAAGATAATGAATTATAAGTTTTTGAGTCATTGATTATTATATTTTTTATCCCATTACCTAAATTTTTAACTAAAACATTCATATTTTTTTAACCCTACTGCTAATACCTTCTTCTTCTTTTAAATTAAACTCTTTAGAATTTAAATCATATAATTCTTTAATTCTTAGACCATTGGTATTAACCGTTGGTATATCTCTTTTTCTCATACCTTCATGCCTTGCATAAACTGCTTTTTTTCTATTAACTTGATGAGGTTGAAAATCGTTAATATCTTCAATTTTTAATTCATTGCCTATTTTAATATATCCTGCTTTGGTAGCTTCATTTAATAAATCCAATCCATTTTTTGTTCTAACAATTGCTGCATTAAAACCTTCATCTTCACCTTTAGGAGAGCCCCCTCTCCAAGTATCTAATGCCGCAATGTCAGAGCTTTCTCCAATTGCATCTGGACAAATTTTACATCTAAAATGAACTCTCCAAGTAGATTCCTCTCCCCAAAAAGAATTGTACTCTCGATCATGTTCTCTTCCATCTTTTGTTTTAATATACATTTTTCCTGGATTTCCAAATCCTCTGTATCTAAAAATAGATAATTCTTCTTCTTGAACTTTAAAACTTTCAATAAAATCTTGTGATTTTGTAAATTCTGTTGAACCTCCACAAACTAAAGTTAATAAATATTTACACAACTTGTTAACTCTTTCATCTATTTTAGATAATTGTCTTATTGCGCTAATATCACAAGGCTTACCAACAAATGCGAAAGGTTGATTTAAATTTAAAGCTTCATGAAATTTATCTAAAGGAGAAGCAGGTCCATATCTTGAACAACTATTAGAATTTAATAATTCATTTTTATTATAACTAAGTTTAGATACACTTCTCATTGGCTTATCTGGGGTAGCAACTGTATGTAAAATAAATTTTACTTTTTTTGATTCTAATAAATAAAGTGATAAACCATTTAATAGTCCACCTGTTGAGCTTTCAAATCTAATTTTGTTTTCAGTAGACCATGCATAAAATAAAGACAAATAGTAGCCCCAAACCAAATCATTCTTCGTTTCAGCATTCACTTGTTCTTTTGGAAGACCTTCTACAATAACACCAGGACAAACATTTAATATTTTATTGAATGTTTCAGATGTTATTTTTTTTACTTCTTTAGGTTCTAACCTACCTTTTGAGGACATTGAAATTTCGATATAATCTTTACCGGTAATACTTTGACAAAGTCCACAACCAATACATAGACCTTTTTTTATTATATCGTTTAGATTGTTTATTTGTGCCATTTCTATTTTTTTGAGTACTTATTAAATTTTGGAAGTTTATCAGTAATTTTATAAAAATCTGATTTAGTACCGACAAATATATTTCTCATGGTCTTAAGTTTAGTAGGTTTATCAAACATGCCAGCAGCTATTGAAATTTTATCGGTATTCTTAATCTTAAAAAAAATACTAGCTCCACATTTGTTACAAAAACCTCTTTTTGCATTCTTTGAAGATTTAAACCATCTAAGAGTTTTTTTATTGAGAAACTTAATATCTTTTTCTTTTACATTTGAATATGCTCCATAAATTCCATGTGTTTTACGACACTGAATACAATGGCAGTTTGAAACATTTCTATGTTCTCCATTAGTTTTAAATTTTACTCCTTTACAAAGACAGCTTGCTGATAAAGATATTTTCATTATTTTCTTATTTTATTTTCGTATTTTTTTCTTAACTTTTGAAGATTAACTAAATATTCGTCTCTTATGTTTGATATCATTGCAACAGATTTTCCTTTTGCTTGTTGTCTTGTTCCTGCAATAACTCTTGATGATAATTTTTTAGAAAGTTTTGGAGCTTTTAGTTTAGTCCAAGGTAATTTTAGAGCTGGTCCAAATTGTTTCAACATATGCTTCATTCCCGCTTTACCTCCTGCCAAATGAAAGGTTAAAAAAGTTCCCATTAATGACCATCTTAGTCCTGGTCCATCTTCTATTGCTCTATCTAAATCTTTAGTAGTAGCATAGCCTTCATTGATTATATGTAGAGCTTCTCTCCACAAAGCTTCTTGTAATCTATCAGCTAAATATCCAGGAAGTTCTTTTTTTACCATAATTGGATTCATTGAGATAGATTTATAAAATCTATTAGCTTTGTTTAAAAATTTTTTTTTTGTTTTTTTTCCAGCAACAATCTCAACTCCAGGACATAAATAAACGGGATTGAAAGGATGGCCTATTATTGTTCGTGACGGGTTTCTACATTTAGAATATATTTTTGTTGGAAGTAAGCCTGATGAGCTTGATGAAATTATTGCATTAGGTTTTGCAAATTTACTTACAGTATTCATTAATTTTATCTTTATTTTATAATTTTCCGTAGCACATTCTTGAATAAAATCTGCTTCCTTTGCAGCTTCTTCTATAGAAGTTACATATTTAAAGTTTTTAAGATTAAGCTTTTTTTTATTGAATAATTTTTTTATAAAAGGCCACGCTCGTTTTATTTCTGAAATTAATTTTTTTTCTAATCTTAAATCTTTATCGTATGCTATAACTTTTTTATTATGTGCTAAACATCTAATGATCCATCCGGTGCCAATAACTCCAGTGCCAATTACAGCAATTTTTTTGATCATTTAATCAGCTAATCCGTCTGATCTAGCTATATTTCTTTCAATATGAATTGGTAACACTTTTCCATATATAGCTTTTGAATGTTCTGGCGTGTTTACTCTCCACGGATCTAATACATAAGCTGGAATACAAATATATCTTGAAGTATTTCCTTCTACTTTTGTAACTCTGTGTAATGTAAAGCGTCCTTTAAATATTTGTAAATCACCGGGTTGTAATTTTAACTGACGCACTCTTGTGCGATCTCCATTTATTACTTTTTTAACTTCTTTAAAATTTTCATTTCCTGGTCCACGTATATTTGGACAATATTCAAATATTCCACCTTTATCTGGTTTTTGTATCATAAAACTTAAAGTAAATTCGCAACTATCAAAATGCCATGGAAGAATTCCCTTGGGTCTCATAACATTATAAGCGTGACAAGCTAGTGGATCAGCCCATCTATAAATTGGAGATATTCCTAAACAAGAAGATACAAAATTTAAAAGCTCTTCTTGTTCATATAGAAATTTCATCTCTGAATCTTTTGCAAATAGATCTGAATTTAAATATCCATTATCTCTATTCGCAAATATTCTTTTTGGATGATCTTTTGGTAATGAAGGATCGTCTTTAGAATACAAATAAGCATTTATACTTTTTTTTGACATATAAACTTTATTGATTTGTTTTTCTAACTCATCATTCATTATTTTTAATGATTTGGGTAAAATAAAATTAGGTATAGTTGTGCAACTAAACTGTTCTAGATCTCTTTTACATTTTTTTATTATTTTTCTTATATTTGATAATCTTAAATCTTGAATTGGATACTTTTCTAAGTTTACAATAGTTTTAAGTCTATTGTTCATTTTTTTTACTTAAGCTTTCCTTCTTCTCTCATTTTAGCTCTAATTTTTGTAGCTGAAATTTTTTGTATTTTTTCAGGCATAACAATTTCTTCTATTTTGTAACCTACTCCTCTTCCATAACAAACATTTGTTATGTTGGGGACCAAGATGATTTTAAATCTACCTTCGTATTTCAGATTTAATCTTTCTGCTATATTTTTTTTAACTGTTTTAAAATCAAAAGGATTGTCGTCAACTCCTTGAACATCTCTTATTTGAATACAAACTTGACCAGTTTTTTTTATTATTTCTTCGAATAAAGCGTAATGACCATCATGAAATGGCTGCCATCTTCCTAACATTTGTGCGGTTGGTTTTTTATTATCCCATTGATATGACATTATTTTATATCCTGTACAATTTTAGGTGCCCATAGCTTAGCATCTTGTGTGGTCACGTGAAAATTGTATTTTTCTGGTTTTACAAACATTTGATTTGTATCTTCAAATCTTCCTTCTTTAATTGTATCAACCCAAACAATATAATCAGCTGGAAACAATTTTCTTGCTTCTGGTGTTGGACAAATAAAATCAGCAATCACATTATTTCCTTCACTTTTTATTTTAAGTGCTGCTTCTGCCATTCTTTTAGATTGCCTTGTTCTTCCTTCTTCTGAAAAATCCCAATCATTTGCGGCACTCCTTATTTCATCAGCATTCAATCTTTTTGAATTAATTAAAGTAGCTAATTCATTGGCCAAAGTTGTTTTGCCAGCCCCCGGCAGACCCATAATTAAAATAATTTTCATTTTATATATCCTTACATATTCTTAATGAATCGTAAATAGCGGCATGAATATTTCTACTAGATACTGCGTCACCGGCCCTATAAAGAAAATAATTTCCCTTATCATTTTTATTTATTTTCTTATTCATTCCTCTAATTAATGATTTGTAATCAACTTCGCCTAAATTTTTTGAATTTGCTTTTAGTTTAAAGTACAATTCTTCTAAAGGCAAAGTTCCATGTTCTACAATTACCTGGGATGTTTCTTTTTCAAAAGTTTTATCAGAATAATCTGAACTAACGACAACTCCCAGCTGAAAAAGATTAAGATTCTAATAAAAAAACTGCGTAATATTTTTTTGGATCTGTCCAATATTTTTTTAAATTCCAACCAGCAGATCTTATTATATTTTTAAATTTTAAAATTGTAAATTTGTTAGATATTTCGGTTTGAATTTTTTCATTTTTTTTAAAATAAATTTTTTTATTTTTAATATCAAAAGATTGATTTTTTTTAGATATTATAAAATTTTCCATACTTTTTTTTTTTATTATAAGTACTAATGTATTTAAAATCTTTCAATTTAATTTTTATTTTAAGTTTATTATTAATTACATTTAATAAATTAAGATTAAATTTTTCAGTAAATTTTTTTTTGTCATTGTAAGCTCTTTCAAATAATTCAACTTTTTTTATTAAATCAACACCCACAAATATAAAGTTATTTTTTCCCAAAGTTTTTCTTGCATTTTTAAGGAATATTTTTTCTTGTCCATTATAAAAATTGCCAATTGAGGATCCTAAAAAAAAACCAATTTTTGTATTAGTTGTGTTCTTAGGTAAGTTAATATGGTTTATATAATCGCAATATTTTGGAATTATTTTCAAATGTGGAAATAATTTTAATAATTTTTTTGATGATTGTTTAATAAAATCTAAAGAAATATCTAGAGGTATGTAATATTTAATATTTTTATTAATTAATATACTGATTTTTTCAATAGATCCGCTGCCAAATTCAACAAATGTAAGGTTTTCACAAAAAATATATTTAATTTCTTTGACTATTTTTTTTAAAATATTTTTCTCTATTCTTGTTATATAGTATTCTTTTGTTTTGGTGATTTTTTCAAAATATTTACTGCCTTTATAATCATAATGAAATTTTGATGGTATGACTTTTTTTTTTCTTAATAAACTGAAAAATAATTCTTTTGAGTGAGAAATATTCTTATTCTTTAACATATAAAATCTTACCATTGGCAAAGCTTTAAACAACAAATTTGAATTAAGCCAAATACAATTTAAGAACAATATAAAATCAATATTTTGCTATAAGTTTGATTATCAGTTTAACCATAGTAGCTTCGACGATAATATTTTATAGAATTGGTCAAGAATAATATCGTAGAATACAAAAGCACAAAGCAATAAAAAGGTAGTTTCTTAACTCTTTTTAAGCTCCGATTTTTATGGACAGATATTTCAAAATAAATAAATATCCCTAAATGAATTTTTCTATAGAAATTAGTCCAAAGACAAGTCTTGATACTCTTCCCAGTTTAAGGGATGTTTATATTACTTTTTTGCCTGAAGGAGATTTTAAAGAAACCGCTGATAAAGCTGAAGAACTTGTTAAAAAAGGATGCAACCCGATTCCTCATTTTCCTGCAAGATCAATAGAAAATGGCTCACAATTAAAAGAATATGTTTCAAGATGTAAAGATGTAGGGGTCAAACAAGCTTTGGTTATCGGAGGAAGTCGAGAACCTGTCGGAGATTTCGATAGCTCAATTCAGCTTTTAGAGACAGGTTATTTTGAAAAGATGAAGATAGGAATCGCTGGACATCCTGAGGGGAGTCCTGATATATCCGATTCAAAATTAGAAAAAGCTATGAAAGATAAAAAGCCTTACGCTGATTATATAGTAACACAATGGTTATTAGATCCTCAGCCAATCGTAGATTTTATCTCTAAACAAACAGTACCAGTTCATGTCGGAATTACTGGACCACTAAAAATAATTAGCTTAATTAAATTTGCTAATATCGTAGGTGCAAAAAATTCCTTAAATTTTCTTAAATCTAACTTTAGTAAGGCATTAGATTTATTGAAACCTAAAGACCCAAATGATTTAATTGGGAAAGTTAAATCACATACTGATTTCTTCCACATTTATACATTCGGCGGCTTGAAGGAAACTAACAAGTGGTTGATGGAGAACAAATATGTCTAATGAATTTGACTATACTAAACTAAAACATGTAACTTCAGTTGATCAATCTGATCGTGAAGTTCCATATAATTTAAGACAAAGTGGGCCTACAAAAGTTGAAATGTTGATTTCAACAAGAGTAAGAAAATCACCGTACTGGCATTTATCAATGCAAGCTGGTTGTTGGAGAGCAACAGTTTATAACCGTGTTTACCATCCAAGAGGATATGTAAAACCTGAAGATGGTGGAGCAATGGTAGAGTATGATGCAATTGTTAATCACGTTACAATGTGGAATGTTGCTGTAGAAAGACAAATAAGAGTTAAAGGTCCTGATGCAGAAAAGTTTACTGACTACGTAATAACTAGAGATGCAACTAAAATCTCACCAATGAGAGCACGATACGTAATTTTATGTAATGCTTATGGTGGAGTTTTAAATGATCCAATTCTTCTTAGAATTTCAAAAGATGAGTTTTGGTTCTCACTATCGGACTCAGAAATTGGTATGTACCTTCAGGGTGTTAATGCTGATGGAAGATTTAATTGCACAATTGATGAAATTGATGTGTGTCCCGTACAAATACAAGGACCAAAATCAAAAGCACTAATGAAAGATTTACTTGGTGATCAAGTTGATTTAGATAACATGCCTTTCTATGGTTTAGCTGAAGTTAAGGTTGCTGGAAGAAGTTGTGTTATTTCACAATCTGGTTTCTCAGGAGAAGCTGGGTATGAAATATATTTAAGAGATGCAACTTTATATGCGGATGATATGTGGAACGCTGTTCTTGAAGCAGGAAAAAAACATAAGTTGATGGTAATAGCACCTGCTCACCATAGAAGAAT
>MPLZ02010320.1_pt1 | contig 12777 bp, 9 predicted proteins | sample 1617311 | NCBI WGS metagenome assembly MPLZ02 (sample SAMN05944806, study PRJNA350692) | marine metagenome | biome: marine; feature: ODZ; material: water; isolation source: 160 m water sample filtered on 0.2 um supor filter | place: Pacific Ocean | collected 2012-04-08 | depth 160m m | reverse complement strand
AGCCTGCTTCCCCTGATAAAGTAATAATTTCTAAACGTTTCCACTGTCTGTTCCCCCATCAAACCACTTGGGATCTGATTTTCCATATACGCTCACAGTATTGGTGTCTCCTGCAGAGCAAACACCGTCACAGAATACTACAAACTTTACAGTAGCAGAACCACCTTTTGACAATGATACCTGATTTCCAGATAACGGATTGTAATTGGTATCGAAGAAATATGTGCTCCAAGCCACGCCACTAGCCCAACTAGAAACCAAATAAACTTCCATTGTCCTGTACGTCGTATCGGCACTTGTGAGTGTCAGAGTGGCTTCGACCCAATTATTACCACTACCATCATCTTCTAAAATATCCGAAGATGAGATATCAGACGATAACGTAACGGGAGATGCTGCTGCATCAACATTAGTAACCATGGTCCCAGCAATTAACATTACGACTATTGCAAGTGCGATAGAAACACTTCTTATGCTAGACTTAGATATACGGACTTCATCCATTTTTATTCCTCATGTTCCTTGACAGAACACAGTCCTACACAAATCGGGTAATAAAAAGACTTCCGATGATACAATTGAGACCTTTAGGCTTATTAACCAACAAATATAGAAGTGTACAGAAGCATGAATATTGAAGAGGATACCGAGAATTTTTTGAGGATGTGGAAGTCTGTAGACTTTGATTTATCAAACGTTAATAATAAACAGATAATAATCTCAGGAATGGGAGGGTCTGGTATTGGCGGACAAATATTATCTGCAATTAGTGATACTGAAGGCTTTGCACAAATAACCTCTTGGAATAATTATAATCTTCCCAAATGGACTACAAAGAATTGTTTCGTAATTTGCGTTTCCTATTCTGGCAATACTGCTGAAACTTTATCGGCAGCCAAAGCGGCTTTAGAGATTGGCTGTGATTTAGAAATTATTACTACTGGCGGTAAATTAGTGACTCTAGCAAAAGACAACAACCTCCATACAACTAAAATAGAAAAAGGACATCAACCGAGAGCTGCACTTCCTCTGCTTTTGAAAGCATTAATCTGTAGAATTGGTCTACCGAATCTTGAAGAACAAATTAATGAAGTTAATCGTTTTACATTACCTATTGATAAGGCTAAAAACATAGCTTCTCAACTAAAAGGATCAATTCCTTGCATATATTCCAGTGACCTGATGAACCCAGTAGCATACAGATGGAGATGTCAGATAGAAGAAAATGCAAAACAACTGGCATTTAATCATCAAATACCTGAAATGAATCATAATGAAATCGTTGGTTGGACCCTACCTAATAATCAAATGTCTGTGATTCTAATTCGAGACTGTAATGAAAAAGCACAAATCAAGAATAGATTTGAAGCTACCAAAAACGTTGCTTGGGATGAATTAGAAATTGTTGAATGTGTAGCAGAGGGAAAAACACCTTTGGCAAGAATGATAAGTATGATAATTTTGGGAGATTTAGTTTCAATTGAATTAGCGAAATTAAACAATGTAGATCCGACTCCTGTCGAGGTAATTGAAAACTTGAAAACTGAACTGGACGGAAAGTAATGAATCTGGAGGATTACTCCTTTGTTCAAAGTTTTTTCATAGTCCTATGGATAATGATGCCCGCATACTTGGCCAACACAATTGCTGTTGTCACAGGCGGGCGATTCCCAATCGATCAAGGTAAAAAAATGGGAGATCGGAACAGAATTCTGGGAGACGGAAAAACTTGGAGTGGACTTCTAGGAGGGACTATAGGAGGAATTGCTGTAGGATACTTACAACTGAACTTTGGAAACTCTATTATTGATGGTATAGCTGGGACAAATAACGAAACCTTCTGGGGAGATACACCCTTTCTAATTTTCTTTCTTTTGGCTTTTGGAGCATTATTTGGGGATTTGACTGCATCGTTCTTTAAACGTAGACAGAATCTGAATCGAGGTGACAAATATCCTCTATTAGATATGTACGACTTTATTGTCATGTCCTTGCTCCTGACACTGATTCTAGGAGGGGGCTGGTTGCAGACCTGGATTCTTGATGGAATCGTGCCCCTGTTTACTTTACTGATTGCAACCCCAATCCTTCACCGAGGAGTTAACATTATCGGATTCAAGATAGGTTTGAAGAACGAACCCTGGTAACTAATCTGTTTTTCGGAGGTCTTTGAGACCCTGCCCAATGCTATGTAAAAGAGATGTCTTACTTCCATCATAATTCACTTTCAGACTTCCTGAATTGGAGACCCAATTGCCTGAGTAAGATTTTTCACTCTTTTCAACGCTGGTTACTAAAGGTTTGCTAACTATAAAGAGTTCATCAGTGGTCGGTTTCTTTACAGATTGAGTGAGTGGGACCTTACGGCCCTGAGAACGTTTTAAATTAAAATCAAAATATTCCGGATATATTACTAAAGGTCGCCTTTCTGACATCAGTCGGCCACAAGAACCGCATTGACAACTCCATGCTGCCCAGGTCTGGAAGTCACTTTGGCTTTACCTTTCTCAGTCTCGATAATAGATCCCTTGGTTATTATATTCTGTCTAACATAGTTTGGATTGGCACTATTCTCAACAACCTCTATGATTTTAGAAGACGAGCTCTTGCCAGATTTTGGATCGGTAATTGACACATATTCTGCTCTTAATAAACGATTCTTACGTCTGCCACCACGTGCACGTGCCGTTTTCTTCGTTGTACCTCCAACCTTAACTTCTTGTAACTCCCTTCCAATCTCGAATCTCTTTTTTCCTCTATGAAGTGATAAACGTCCACCCGTTGACTTGCGTTTTGCTCTTCCTTGCCAAAGTGCCATGCTACAAACCTGCGTCACAAGAGTGTTGTATATAAGATTTGATACAGACGTCGTTATGAAAATATATAAACCCGTAGGTAAACTTAAATAAGAATAACCAGAATTCATAAGCATGTCCGTAGAGAAGATGGCAGCAAAGGCCACAGAACTCAAGGAGAAAGGGCAAAGCAATAGAGAAATCTCTCAGGAAATGCACCTTTCTCAGGCAACCGTGGAATGGCTATTGGCAAAGCAAGCCTCGAAAAACTTTGACGAGGCGCCTCCTCCTGATGTCAAAGTAGGATGGAGAACGATTGGAGTGTCAGGATCCAGAATACAGGCTATAGCCGAGATAATGGCTGACGTAATTCTTGAGGAACAGGATAACATAGGATTCGAACTGGACATGGTGGCAGGAGTAACAAATAATGGGGTTCCTCTAGCAACTGTAGTCTCTGATCTATTAGGTATTGATTTTGGAATGATAAGACCCAGTCGTGAGGGAACGCAAATCAATTATGCCTCTAACTATGCGGGCTTGAAGGGAAAAAATGTAGTCCTTATAGATGACGTTGTAAGTTCTGGATCAACCGCTAAAGAAGTGATTGAATTTGTCAGAGCAAGAAAAGGTGTACCTGTTCTAGCGGTGGTTCTAATAAATAAAAAGGCTGAAAACAAAATAGATGACGTCCCACTCAGGGCGTTAATAAGGGCTAGACCGGTAAGAACTTAATGCACTGGGCAGACGTAGTCGCAGAAAAGTTATTAGAATCTGGAAGTGAGCATGTCATCTCCTCGGGGATAACACCTTCTGGCCCAATACATCTTGGTAGCATGAGGGAGATTCTGACAGCAGATGCGATTGTTAAGGCTGTAAATGACAAAGGTGGAAAAGCTAGGCTCCTGTACGTTGCAGATAATGCAGATCCGCTCCGTAAGGTCTATCCTTTTCTGGATGAGGGAAAATACAAGGAACTAGTTGGTTTTCCTTTAGCCGAGATTCCTGCACCCAAAGGTGATGAAAGCTATGACCAGTATTTCCTAAGACCTTTTTTTGAGGCATTAGAAAGAATCGGGATTTACCCAGAAGTAGTAAATAACTACCAATTTTATAAAGAGGGAAAATTCGAAGAATGCACGAAAAGGATAATCGACCAGACGAAAACTGCTAGAAAGATTCTTGAAAACGTTTCAGGGAGACAACTACCTAAGGACTGGTTTCCTTGGACCTTCAAAGACAATGATGGAAGACTGTGCACAGGTAAAGTAACTAAATATGATTGGCCTTACGTCACCTTTGAAAACGATAATGGTGAAGAGGTTACCAACAATATGGCCAAGGGTGAGGGTAAACTACCTTGGAGACTTGATTGGCCCTCAAAATGGAAAGTTCTGGAAGTGACATTTGAAGCATTTGGAAAGGACCATGCGACCAAGGGAGGAAGCTACGACACTGGTAAAGAAATAATTGAGAAGATCCTAGGAAGTAAGGTCCCACATCACATAGTGTATGAATGGATTAATCTAAAAGGAAAAGGAGCTATGCATTCCTCTACTGGATTAGCAATACCTGCTGAGGAAATGCTAAGAATGGCGCCACCCGAAGTGATAAGATGGCTCATAATGCAGCCTCAGCCCAACCGCCATATTGACTTTGATCCAGGACTAGGATTGCTCAATTCAGTTGACAAATACGATAGAACTGAGAAGGATTTCTATGACAAGAAATTAGAAGAGAATTCTGCCAGAGCTTTTGAATTGAGCCAGATTGAATCTCTATCGAAAAACAAACCCCAAGTGTTGCCATATAGACATTTAGTGACTCTAACACAATCAAAGGATGGAAACGATGAGATTATTGCGACGCTTAGAAGAACGGGATACATCGATAAGCTAGATAGAAACGGACGAAAGAGACTGGAAACCCGCACGAAGTGTATTGAAGAATGGCTTGAAAAACACGCTCCTGAAAGTGTTAAGTTTGTAATTCAAAAAGAACCGCCTAAGATTGAATTCAATAAAGAGGACCTGAAGCGGATTAATCAACTGAGGGAAAAGATGAGCGAAGTAGGATGGACGCCAGACGAAATCCATGATTCCTTCTATGAACTTCAGGAAGCAAGCAAAACCCCTGCTAAAGAGTACTTCAGAATTATGTACAGTGTCATACTTGGGAAGGAGAAAGGACCGCGATTAGGTTTCTTTCTGGCGACTATGGAAAGGGACTTCGTTACAGAAAGACTGGGTACCTACTAAGATACCAAACTGTATTAACAGCCCAATTTGTAAACTACCGTGAATCAACTCGTAGAATGTGTACCCAACTTCTCCGAAGGTCGAGACAAAGACAAGATAAAACAAATAACAGACTCCATAGAAAAAATATCCGGTGTCGAATTGCTTGATGTGGACATTGGTTCAGATACTAACCGAACCGTTGTAACTTTCATTGGTTCACCAAGCAGAGTTGAGGAAGCTGCCTTTCAGGCTGTAAAGAAAGCCTCAGAAATAATCGATATGAGAAAACATGGGGGTGCACATCCACGAATGGGAGCGACTGATGTATGTCCCTTTGTCCCAGTCTCAGATATATCCATGGAGGATTGTGTCAATATTGCCAATAAAGTAGGTAAAAGAATTGGAGGGGAACTAGAGATACCGGTTTATCTTTACGAAAATGCCGCCACAACTGACCAGAGGAAAAATCTAGCTAGTGTGAGGGCTGGAGAATATGAAGGATTAAAGGAAAAACTAGGCGAGGAAAACTGGAAACCGGATTATGGTAGCACAAAATTCAATGCCAGATCGGGAGCAATTGCGGTGGGAGCCAGAGAATTCCTGATTGCTTACAATATCAATTTGAATACGACTGACAGAACCTATGCAAACGAAATCGCATACGAAATCCGGGAAAGAGGCCGTTGGAAACGAACTGGAAACATAGAACCTTTCTACTACAAAGGAGATGTAGTACACTTCGAAGAAGGAAAATATCCCGATGGAAACAGTGACTTTGTTGGTTCCAGCCTAGATGAACTGGCCAAACACTACAAAGAAACGACTGGGAAGGATCTAAGAGAAAGATATCTTTCATTAGGACTTGACCCAAATAACCTGATTGGCAAACCCGTTTACAAAGATGGGAAATTCACGAATGTGAAGGGGCTGGGTTGGGTAATACCCGAATATAATAGAGCTCAAATCAGTATGAATCTCACAAACTATAAGATTGCACCTATACACCATATCTTCGACGCGGCTTGTGAAGAGGCCAAGAAGAGAGGACTCAGGGTCACAGGCTCTGAAATTGTTGGCCTTATTCCATATGATGCCATGAAAATGGCAGCTGAACACTATCTCCTGAAAATGCACAAGTCATCTGGACTTCCAGTACCTGATCTAATGAATGTTGTGGTACAGAGCCTAGGCTTATGCGACGTTGGTGATTTTAACCCCAAGGACAAGGTGTTGGGCATGCCTAAGGTTGACGGGGATTTAGCAAACCGAGTTACGTTCGACTTCGTTGATGAGGTTTCAAGGGACTCGCCGGCACCTGGTGGAGGTTCTGTAGCTGCATTATCTGGTGCACTAGGAGCTGCTCTTGGAACTATGGTAGCCAATCTGAGTACCAGTAAAGCTGGATTCGAAGACCAGAAAGAAAGATTGAACCAGATTGCCAGTAAAGGACAGGCTGTAAAGGATGCATTAATCAAGGCGATTGACGATGATACTAGTGCATTTGATCAAGTGATAAAAGCCATGAGAATGCCAAAAGATACTGATACAGACAAAAAAAGTAGAGAAACCGCAATGCAGGAGGGTTACAAGATTGCAACCCAAGTTCCACTTGAAACTGTAAAACATTGCAGAGATGCACTACAGATATGTTCTGAGATATCGAAATTGATGGATGATGGAATGGCCAGTGATGTGGGTTCTGGAGCACTAATGGCAAATGCAGGAGCTAAAGCCGCGGCGTATAATGTTAGGATTAATCTAAAAAGCATTAAGAATGAAAAATTCTGCAAAACCACTGGAAACGAACTCGGGAAACTGATCGGTGAATGTAACCTGTTGACTGAATCAGTCACAAAAAATGTCGATAAAACGCTATAATTCTATTTCACAAATATTTTTACCACAAAATAAGTGACGCCTAGGGCAACGATGACTAACATTATAGTATCCAGAGAATAATTACCAGCTAGAGGAACATATTCTTGATCTGATGGGGGGAGTGCCCGATTTGGATCCTCAGGATATTCATCAGAATTATCACCATACCCGTCGTTGTCGGTATCTAACCACTCATTCGGATTGTCGGGGAATGCGTCGTTGTTATCACAATAACCATCTGAATCAGTGTCAAGATAATCCTTGGGGTTTTCAGGGCATGCGTCGGAATTGTCACCATATCCATCGCTATCTGTGTCTGTAGTCTCATTGGAATCTAATGGAAATTTATCATCATAGTCATTAATCCCGTCAGAATCAGTATCATTATTCTGTGGATTGGTTCCTATACTATTCTCCATATTGTCTCCAATTTTATCACCATCACTGTCAAGTGTCTCATTGGAATCCAATGGAAACACATCTGAATTATCACCTACACCATCATTATCAGTATCATTCCATTCTGCTGTATCCAGAGGAAATAAATCAATATCATCGGTGAAATTATCACTATCAGTATCATTGCTAGTAGGATTTGTGTAGTATATGAAAACCTCATCGGAATCATTCAGTCTATCCCCGTCTGTGTCAGGATTAGTGGGATCTGTGATATATCCATCAATGCCAAAGTATGATTCTTCAGAATCGCTAAGCCCATCACTATCCGTATCATTCGAAGTAGGATTTGTCGATAATATGCCATCATCGTTCTTGAAAGAATAATAATTGCCAAAACCCAACGGTTGCTCATACACATATTGTATCTCATCCGAATTGAGAGCTCGACCCCATACCGCAAGGTTGTCAATTGTTCCATTCAGATATTCTCCATTCTGGCCGCGGCACATGTAATTGAAATTTGTTGCTGTTTGAATGCTATGGTTGGGTGTTATACCCATCTCTGAAACCAAAGTACCATTTACATACAATCTCAAGATATCCTGGGATTCACTATAGGTCGCAGCCAGATTATACCAAACTCCAAGTTCAGCCTCAATACTATCATTTGTTATGGGGGAGATGTATAGCTTATTACCAGAAAAAACCCTAAATTCAAAATAATTTTCTGAATTAACGCCCAACCAGGTCCTACCGTTATCAACTGTACCAAATACAGTTCCAAAATCACTGGTGTAGTTTGTAAGTTTGACCCAAGAATGTATAGTATATTCAGTAAACTTAGAATTTTGTAGAGAATCTAATTCGGCATAATCATCAACACCATCACAATACATGCCATTACCAAATGATGCTGGGACCCGAATCGGCCCATTCATTGAAATGCCTAAATTCGAATTGGTTGTCATATCTAAGGCTGTGAATGAATCGGTACCGTCAAATTTCCAATAAGCTCGCAAACTAGGTTCGTATAGTGAAAAGATTTTACTTTCAACAAGCATGTTATCATACTCGTAAATGTTTGAAAGTGTATCGTTATCCAGATCCTCTTCGGAATCTGGTGAAAGAGGATCGAGACCCCAGTAATATTCCCAACCATCATACATTCCATCAGGACAGCTAGTGCCATCTTCACATAAGTCTGAATCTGAAAAACGTGGATTTGTGCCTTGGGAATATTCCATTGCATTGGTGTAGAATTCATCCTCTGAAAGGTAACCATCAAAATTTCTATCAAAACCGTCATAATCTGAATCAAGCCAACCATCAATTTGCTTCATAGGGTCAAAACCATTCGCTAATTCATAGGGATCTGGCATAGTATCATTATCACTGTCTATTTTTGTGGGATCACTATAAGACAGATTGAATAAATATGCAAAAATCTCATTGAAATCTGATAAGGTGTCACCATCTGTATCCTGACTGGTTGGATTAGTAAAATAATCGTTTATTTCCTCACCATCCAAAAGACCGTCATCATCAGTATCATTATCGTTTGGATCTGTCACAAAGCCGGTATCATTGAAACCGAGGCCCTCTACCCAATCACTAAGGTCATCGTTATCCGTATCCTGAACCAGTGGACTTGTCCTATGCTCGGAACCAACATAATCAAGCCAACCGTAGAACTCTTCACCGTCCAGAAGACCATCTCCATCATGATCCGGATTGTCAAGGCCAGTACCTATAACTGATTCAGCATAGTTTGGTAGTCCATCCTCATCGTTATCAGCTCCAGCAGTTCCATAGAAAGTCAGGTTCCAATAACGGAATTCTGGAGAGCCTATGTCACCTCCTTGCACAGTATCATTAACCTTTAACGTCCATTCACCAAAAGAGTTCTCACCCCAATGTACTACTGATGAAAATATCCAGTTATCATAATCGTGTCCAGGATCTGAGTGTTCGCGAACAAGTTCGGACACTATACCACTTGGCGAAGTTAAGAAGAAATTCAAATCTCCTCTAAACTTATGACTAACATCAACCAGTACTTCTATACTTTCAATATTTATGCTTTGATTCACGATAATCGTAGATGAGACACCGCTATCTCGGTCATCAAAAATATAATCGTTGACCGTGATTTCCCCCATATTGACGACTATCTCACTATCAACCGTTTGCCAGGATTTAGCCATGTTGACTGCTTCTGTCGCGTCAACTAGCCCGTATCCATACGCATGATTGTACCAATAACCTGCCTTTGTCTGGAACCAGCCAGAATGATCTGAATCGACTTTTCTCGAAGTCTGTACCAGAATATGTTGTACATCCCTCCAGGTCAGATTCTGATTTGCCTCAAGCATAAGAGCGACGACTCCGGCCACCATCGGAGTAGCCGCAGAGGTCCCCCCCATATTGGAAGTGTAGTCACCATTCTGGTCTCCATTGCTTCCAGATACATCTGTTGTAAATATAGCTGGATCTTCTCCATAATTGTTTGAAGGTGCAGAAACTAGCATGTTAGACCCTGTCTCTGAATACCATGTCTGTTCACCTTGCCAATCCACAGCTCCTACTGATATAGTATATCTGCTGTTCGCAAAGCTGTCTTTATTGGATTGATCCTTGTCATCCAAACCATTACCATTGGCCCAAGTATAGATAGTTCCAAGTCCATCTCTACCTTCTGACGTGCCCGTTTCAAGTGCTGCAATGGCCAAAGGTCCAGCTCCACCAAGTATAGTCCCTGTATCAGCCGGTCCCCAACTATTCGTGTAAATATCAATTACATCCATTTCATGCACAAAAGTATTGGCAACTGCTTCATCATTAGGCATGTAATCTTCTGCATACTCAAAACTACAATCACCTGCCACCAGCCTCAAACCGACCAGACTGGCGTTGTATGCTACGCCTGCAATTCCGATGTCATTGTCGCCTTTTCCAGCCACAATTCCTGCGACGGCAGTTCCATGCCAATCAACTTCATCAAAACCATCATCATATGAATCAACAGGCATGACATTGGTGTCATTTCCACAATAGTCATAACTGTACTGACTTAGAAAATTAGGTGAGAGGTCTGGATTATCATAGTCGATACCATCATCGACCACTCCGATTACAATACCATTACCAGTGAACTCATTCCAGGCCCCCTGTGTATTGAGATCGATTCCGGAAGTTCCCCCATTTTGACCATAATTATCAAGATACCACTGATCTCCAGATTCATAGTAGGGGTCATCTGGTTCATATCTTAAATCCAGATGTTGCTCAACCATGGGATAAAATTTCCATACATAATCTGAGACGTGCAATTCGTTCAGATACTGAAGTGCCAGGTCACCTGTTTGAAATTCAATTATCCACGTCCCACTCAAGATATCAAAGTCATGATAGGATTCAATTCGGCTATTATCTACTATCATACCAAGATTATTCAAGCAATACGGTTCTTTGAGAACAACTACCCATTCCTTGGTCAAATATAGTTGGGGTGAAGAATATTTTTCTAAATCTGATTCTCGAATGAAAGCAGATCTCACACTATTGGAAAAAGTCTTAGGGCCACAAATATGAGGCTCTTCTACAAAGCTTGGAACAATAATTTCGGTACTATCCTGAACTTTATAACTTCCTGTATCTACAAGGCTCAGAAGAATTGAACTTGCGATAAGCAGGGCTACAAAGTAGGCCTTCATAGTGTTGTTAGAAGAACACCGTTCTAAAGGCTTTCAGAAAGATAAAGTCGAGTATTGTTTTAGAGATTCTGGATTTGCCAGCACATCCTTGTTACCTACTTTTCTACCAGTAATAGTTTCCAAAACTGCCTTCTCGACCTTTTTACCACTAATAGTATAGGGTATGTCGTCAACCTCAAAAATATATTTAGGGACATGACGGGGGGTCGTTGCACTTTTTATCAATCCCCTAATATCAGACTCTAATTTTTCATCGAAATCTGTGCCCTTAGTCAATTTAACACAGAGGACCACATCTATATCTCCTTCATTTGGCCTACCAACAACGACTGCATCTACAATCGGTTTCATATTCTCGACAGCGCGATATATCTCAGCTGTTCCTATCCTTACGCCGCCTGGGTTCAAAGTGGTGTCACTTCGGCCATAAATTATCGCACCACCATTATCAGTCATCTCCACGTAGTCACCATGGGTCCAGACCCCCCCAAAATCACCGAAATAGGCTTTCTGATACTTTGAACCATCTTCATCATTCCAGAAACCAAGAGGCATTGAGGGGAACGGTTGTGTACAAACCAATTCACCACTCTGCCCAAAGACCGGTTTTCCATCAGTATCCCAGGATTGAACATCCATTCCCAGTTGAGCACATTGTAACTCGCCCCTATGAACTGGTAAAATGGGTGAACCTGCTAGAAAGCAACCAATAATGTCAGTACCTCCTGATATTGATGCCACCTGAATATCGGAATGGACATTTTCATTGACCCAATCGAATTGCTCCGGGACCAGTGGTGATCCTGTTGATAAAAGAGACCTGAAATTTGATAGATTAGCTACATTCTCAGGTACTAATTCCGATTTGCTACAGGCTGCCAGAAACTTTGGACTTGTGCCAAAATGTGTGATCCCCGTTCTCTCGGCCATTCTCCACAGAGTTCCTAAGTCCGGATGCCCTGGACTTCCGTCATAGAGTACTATGGTTGCACCTGAGGCCAAGCCCGAAACAAGCCAATTCCACATCATCCAGCCACAGGTTGTGAACCAGAATAATGTGTCTCGCCCCTTCTGTATATCGCACTGTAACTGATGCTCCTTCAGATGCTGAATAAGTGTACCACCCGCACCATGGATTATGGATTTTGGTGGTCCTGTTGTTCCCGATGAGTACATAATGTACAATGGATGATCAAAAGGTAATTGAACAAACTCTGGAACTGTTGCATCATTGGAGACGAGATTTTGATAATTTGTCACCGAAGAATGGTTTAGTTTACACGCAGTGTCCACAAATTCTATAGAAATAATATGGTCAATCGTATCTATAGCTTCCAGGACGCCATTAATCTTGTGCTCCAATGAAAAAATCTTACCATTATAATTGTATCCATTCGCAACTATCATTACTGAAGGCTTGACTTGTCCAAACCGATCAACTACTCCCTGCGATCCAAAATCCGGGGAACATGAGGTCCAGACTGCTCCTGTAGCTGTAGCTGCCAGCATTAGGATTGCTGTCTCTGCACAGTTAGGAACGAAGGCTGCTATTCTGGTTCCTCGAGTCACTCCCATCTCTTTCAATCCATGCTGCGCTGCTGCAACTGACTCGTTCAGCTCCCCAAATGTCAAAATCTTGTCTTTCCGGCCTTCTCCAGTACTGATTATTGCAACCTGATCCTTATTCCCTGCCAGAAGGTTCTCAGCATAATTCAATTCAGAGCCTGAAAACCAGCGCGCCCTTGGCATAGT
>MPLZ02193230.1_pt1 | contig 12817 bp, 13 predicted proteins | sample 1617311 | NCBI WGS metagenome assembly MPLZ02 (sample SAMN05944806, study PRJNA350692) | marine metagenome | biome: marine; feature: ODZ; material: water; isolation source: 160 m water sample filtered on 0.2 um supor filter | place: Pacific Ocean | collected 2012-04-08 | depth 160m m | reverse complement strand
TACAATCAGGCTTTCAATTTGTCGGGTCAGTGGTCAGGTAGTATTCAAGATGCCACCAACCCAGACCGAAGCCTCAAACTCACACTCTCGGACAACGCGGGAACCGTTACGGGCACCCTCATCGTAACCGATCATAGCTGCTTGACGAGCACTAGCCTCACAGGCACTTCTGTTCAGGCGTCTGCAAACAGCAGTGGAGACAACTCACTCACAGGTGATCAAGAAAACAGCAATGAAGGTACCGCCAGCTTGAGCATGACCACAACAGAGACTGTTGATGAGACAGAGACCACCTTTACCGTGACCTTTACTCTTTTAAGTACCTCGAAATCACTGAGTGGCCAATATGCAGGAACGTGGCCGAGTAGCGGAAGTGACTGTCGCAGCGGCTTTCAGGGTACGATATCAATTACTCTCGACTGACCAGAGAGGCGATTCATCCAGTAACCTTATTGCGAACGTAGGTCAGTTCAGCAGTCGATGGGATAGCTGAATCTGTGCACAGTAACCGTTGGGCAATCTCAATCAGATCCCGGGCGCTGGGATAACGGTCCGGGTGCCAATTTGTCGGTCGATTTCGACTCAGTACCTCCGCGTAACGGTCCCAGCCACTGCCCACACCGATTTCTTCAATCCCTGGCCCATCGACAGCCTCCGGATCGGTCACCTGGGGCATCTGCTGCCAGCGCCAGCCGGTTACTTCCTGAGGATCGCGAACCAGGCACGCCCAATAAACCTGGCCCATCCGTGCATCGATCGCTGGCAGTACGGCCGTACAGCCTTCAACCACACGACTGACACCCTGGGCAAGGCCCATCAGGGAGGAAACCGCCACCAGCGGCAGATCAAGGCCCAGAGCAATCCCTTGCGCAACGCCTGCGCCAATCCGAATGCCTGTAAAAGAGCCTGGCCCCGAATCAAACGTGATGGCTTCCAAATCGGCCCGCAGAACACCTGCCTCACTCAGAACCGATTCCACCATCGGCAAAATGCGCTCTGAATGCCCCTTCGGATCGATCTGGAAACGCTCAATAATTTGGTCATCATCTGCGTAGGCTGCTGAGCACGCCTCAGTTGCTGTATCAATCGCCAGTACCCTCATCGCTGTCGGTCCGACCCCTACAGACTATCGATGCACCGGGCCAGTGCGTCACGCCAACTCGGCAGCGTCAATCCAAATACCCGCTCCAGTTTGGAACAATCCAGTGCGGTATAGGCCGGCCTCGGGGCAGGTGTGGGGTACTCTTCAGTGCTGATGGGTTGCACGACCACATCCTGATGTGCCGCCAATCGAAATATTTCCTGAGCCAAACCATACCAGCTGGTGGTACCGGTATTGGTCACGTGATACAGCCCGAAACAGTCCTCACGTCTGCTGTTCAACACTTCAATTATGCCCCGTGTTACACGGGCTAGATCCTGGGCATAGGTAGGAGAGCCAATCTGGTCTGCCACGACGCGGATCGGCTGACCAGAATTGGCCAGCTTCAGCATTGTTTTCACAAAATTGTGCCCGACTGCTGAATACAACCAGGCCGTGCGAAGTATTACGTACCGCTGGGTCGCGCTGGCCACCGCAATTTCTCCAGCCAGTTTGGATTGCCCATATACCCCGGTTGGAGCCACTGCCGCAGTCTCGGTGTAAGGCATCGATGCCGCGCCATCAAAAACATAGTCCGTTGAATAATGTATCAACACGGCGCCGGCTTCGTCACAGGCATAAGCTAATGATCCCGGTGCGCGGGCATTGATAATATGAGCGAGCTCTGGTTCCGTTTCAGCACGGTCAACGGCCGTATAAGCGGCGGCGTTGATCACGATCGAAGGCAGGTAGGTCTGTACGTGATCACGAACGCTCTCCGGCGCAGTCAGATCGAGTTCCGGCTGATCGATGAACCGTGTTTCATACCGATCTGATAAGACCTCAGCAAGCGCTGATCCCAGTTGTCCTATCCTGCCGAAGACCAGTATCTTCACTGCGCAAATACACCTCAGACTGCAAGGTCTCCGATTTCGCTGAGCCGCGGGGCCCGGGCATCTTTTTCCGATAGGATGGGCGCAGACACTGGCCAGTCGATTTTGATTTCAGGATCATTCCAGCGAATGCCGGCATCGTCTTCAGCACAATAGGGCGTCGTACACTTATAGATCATCTCCGCAACATCGCTCAACACACAGAAGCCGTGCGCATAGCCCGGCGGAATATATAACTGTTTTTTGTTCTTGGCCGACAAGACGATTCCAAACCACATGCCGAAAGTGGGAGAGCACCGACAGATATCAACAGCCACGTCGAAGACCTCACCGACAATAACTCGAGCCAGCTTTCCCTGCCAGTTGGGGTGCTGATAATGAAGACCGCGCAGCACACCCCGGGTTGAACGAGACTGGTTATCCTGAGCGAACACATGAGGCAGCCCTGCCTCGGCGAAATCATGGCTGTTGAAACTTTCCATGAAAAAACCGCGGTCATCGTCAAACACCGTCGGCTCCACGACGACAACGCCATCCAGTGGTGTTGGGGTAACAACAATCATCCGGCTTGCTCTGACAGATCAACGGAATTGCATTATACGCAGCGTGAACGATCTCCGTAGTAGGACAGAACGGAAAACCCAGGCCCTAACAACGCGGCGAGTCAGTTCACGGTCAGGACACAAAATCCTCAAAAAAGGACTTCAGCCGATCTGACCACGAATTTTCTCGCGGGCGATGCCGCTCCCCCCCTTCCAGGGTCAGTCGGTCAAACTCCATCAGCAGATCCTTTTGCTTGCGGTTGAGGTTAACTGGCGTTTCGATCTTGATCTTGCAGTAAAGATCGCCCTGTGCTTTGTTGCGTACATTACGCACCCCCTTGCCACGAAGACGAAAAATCCGCTCTGACTGACTTTCCAATGGAATCTTGAGGTTGGCCCGCCCTTCAAGCGTCGGAATATCAATGTTGCCCCCCAACGCTGCTGTAGCAATACTGATGGGCATCTCGCAGTAAAGGTTATCTCCGTCGCGGGTAAAGATTGGGTGCTCTTTAAGACGCACCTGAACGTAAAGATCGCCCGGTGGTGCACCGGCCGCACCAGCCTCTCCTTCACCAGACAGACGGATCTGATCACCTTCGTCTACACCAGCCGGTATCTTGACCTGCAACGTTTTGGTTTTCTGAACACGGCCACCCCCACTACAATCACTACAAGGCGAGGTGATCACGGTGCCTTTACCCCGGCACTGGGGGCAGGTCTGCTGAATCGAGAAAAATCCCTGCTGCATACGCACTTGTCCCTGACCACCGCAGGTGGAGCACGCACCGGGCGACGTGCCGGGCCTCGCACCTGATCCGCTGCAGGTCTCACAGCTGACCAGCGTGGGCACACGAATACGGGTCTCCGTACCTCTTACGGCATCTTCCAGGGAAAGATCCAGAGAATACTGCAGATCGCTGCCGCGATTCGAACTTCGCCTGCCCCCGGAGCCGCCGAAGATGTCGCCAAAAATATCACCGAAAATATCACCGAAACCAGCAGCACCGGGACCGCCACCCATGCCCGAGGAACTGTCGACGCCAGCGTGTCCAAACTGATCGTATGCGGATCTTTTCTGGGGGTCGGACAGAACTTCGTAGGCTTCTTTTGCTTCTTTGAACTTCTTCTCCGCCTCCTGGTCACCCGGATTTCGATCCGGATGAAACTTCATAGCGAGTCTTCGATAAGCCTTTTTCAGGTCGGCATCAGGACTGTTTTTGGAGGTGCCCAAAACTTCGTAGTAGTCGCGCTTGTCCATAATTCCGTATGCTTAGACTAGGGTATCTTGCAACAAATGAAAGCCGGTCCTGATGCCGGCTTTCGAACAATTGTCGTTGTTATAGCCGTTTTCACGGCGCCTGACAAAGTGATCAGTTTTTATCTTTATCCTTTACCTCTTCGAATTCGGCGTCGACGACATCGTCTCCACCAGGACCTGAGGACCCCTCACCGCCATCGGGACCGTCCGGACCGGCCGTGGGATCTTGAGCTCCCTGCTCCTGATACATCTGCTCTGCCAACTTGTGACTGGCTTCCATCAGAGCTGTTGTTTTCTCTTTGATCTGCTCGACGTCATCACCCGCTAGTACCTCTTCAAGTGACTTGATCGCTGATTCAATATTTTCCTTGTCACTTGCTTCGACCTTATCACCGGCTTCAGTAAGTGTCTTGCGAACCGTGTGAACCATCGCCTCCGCGTGATTGCGTGCATCTACCTGCTCACGAGCCTGTCGATCTTCTTCGGCATGTGCTTCTGCATCCTGGACCATGCGTTCAACTTCTTCATCAGATAGACCAGAACCTGCCTTGATGACGATTTTGTTTTCCTTACCGGTCGCCTTGTCTTTGGCTGAAACATTGAGAATGCCATTGGCGTCAATGTCAAAGGTGACTTCAATCTGTGGCATACCGCGAGGTGCCGGTGGGATATTCGTCAAATCGAACCGACCGAGTGACTTATTGTGCTGGGCTATTTCCCGCTCACCCTGCAGAACATGGACCGTTACTGCTGTTTGGTTGTCATCTGCGGTCGAAAATACCTGGTTTGCCTTGGTGGGTATGGTGGTGTTTTTGTCGATCAGCTTTGTCATCACCCCACCGAGGGTTTCGATTCCCAAGGACAACGGTGTGACATCCAGTAACAGTACATCCTTGACCTCACCGCCCAGTACGCCGCCTTGAATAGCGGCACCCACCGCAACGGCCTCGTCGGGATTCACATCCCGTCGGGGTTCGCGTCCAAAGAAATCCTTAACTGCTTCCTGAACTTTTGGCATTCGAATCTGACCACCGACAAGAATAATTTCATCGATGTCTGAAGCGCTAAGACCGGCATCCTTTAAAGCAGTTTTACAAGGTTCGATAGTGCGAAGGATCAGCTCTTCTACCATCGCCTCAAGCTTCGCCCGACTGAGCTTCATATTCAGGTGCTTGGGTCCACTTTGATCTGCCGTGATATAGGGGAGGTTAACTTCGGTCTGTGTACTTGAAGACAACTCAATCTTGGCTTTCTCGGCTCCCTCTTTGAGGCGCTGCATCGCAAGTGGGTCGCCACGCAGATCCATGCCGTTGTCTTTCTTGAACTCGTCAGCGAGATAATCAATCAATCGGCGATCAAAATCTTCCCCACCGAGAAAGGTGTCACCGTTGGTTGCCAGAACCTCGAACTGGTGCTCACCGTCGACATCTGCAATCTCGATAATGGATATATCAAATGTCCCACCGCCCAGATCGTACACCGCAATCTTACGGTCTCCCTGCTGCTTTTCCATTCCATAAGCCAATGCAGCGGCGGTCGGCTCGTTGATGATTCGCTTGACTTCAAGACCAGCAATTTTGCCGGCATCCTTCGTCGCCTGACGCTGTGAATCATTAAAATAGGCCGGTACTGTTATGACTGCTTCCGTGACTTCGCTACCAAGATAATCCTCGGCAGTCTGCTTCATTTTCTGCAGTACGCGGGCAGAGATCTCCGGCGGCGCCAGTCGCTTGTCGGCAACTCCCACCCAGGCATCGCCATTATCGGCCTTGACGATCGAATAAGGCATCAAGTCGATATCCCGTTGTACCAGTTGATCGTCGAATTTCCGTCCGACCAGGCGCTTTACAGCAAAAACCGTATTGTGGGGGTTGGTAACGGCCTGTCTCTTGGCAGACTGTCCGACCAGCACTTCACCGTCCTCCGCAAAAGCCACAACAGATGGCGTGGTTCGGTCGCCTTCACTGTTTTCGATAACCTTGGCCGTGCCGCTTTCCATAACTGCGACACAGGAGTTGGTTGTGCCCAGATCAATTCCGATAATATTTGTCATGCTATTTCCCTAAAAGTTCTTCTTGACGATCTTGGATCTATGTTCCAAAAATGGGGGTGGCTGGTCATTTTTTCAACCTTTTCCTGCAGTTTCTCCGGGTAATTTTGCCACCAGCACCATCGCAGGTCGTAAAAGTCGGTTGTTGAGCGAGTAGCCTTTCTGAATAACTTTGCTCACACAATTGGGCGGAATGTCCTGTGACTCTTCCACGCTCATAGCCTGGTGCTGGTCCGGGTCCAACTTATCGCCCACCTCGGGTTCAACTGTTTCAACCGAAAAATTGGCAAAAACGCTCTCCAGTTGCCTCAGAATCAGTTCCAGCCCCTCACTGACACCACGATTGCCCGCCTCCGAATCGGACTGCTGATCAACAGCCAGGGCCATTTCCAGGCTGTCTTTCACAGTCAGAAGTTCCCGTATAAACCCCTCCAGGGCGAATTTGCGGGCGTTGGCGACCTCAGTCTCAGCCCGTTTGCGGATGTTGTCTACTTCCGCCTTGGCGCGCAGATAACTGTCTTGATATTCGGCAACCTGATCAAGCAGAGCAGTAATCTGGTCGGCAGACTCTGCAGAGCCTTCTGCAGCCAATTCGGTACTGTCCTCCGCTGGCGTACTCTGGGCGTCAGCCTCTGCAGCAGGCTCGGGTGTCGCTTGAACCCCACCGCTGGAGACGGCGCTGACGTCGGCGCCATCCTCGGTTCCGTCAGCCTGGGGTTTATTCAATTCCAGCTCATCAACGACCTCACTGGAAGCTATTTCATCGTTCTTCTGGGAATTGTCTTTGCCGGTTCTAGTCATGGTGAATTGGGTCTTGCGTGTTAGCTCCTGGAAACAATATCGGTTCTGTGCTTAAAACTGGGGCAATATTCTAATTTTTCAAGGGCATGCCATGCATGCGTTGCCCTTGGACCGGTTCGGGTCGACCGCTAGTGAAGAGACTTAAGGGCAGTGCCCAGAAATCGGGCCGTGATATCAACGACGGGAATCACATCCTCATAAGACATACGCGTGGGGCCAACCACACCCAACACACCAATGCAGCGGCCATCTGATTCATAAGGTGCCGTGACAACACTACAATCCGTCAACGCGTTGTACCCTGATTCTTCTCCAATAAAAATAGATATTCCTCGCGCGTTCATACTCTTATCGAGCAACTGGAGAAGATCCTGCTTCGCTTTGAACGCATCGAAGATTTCCCGGAGTTTTTCAACTTGGTCGAAGTCCGGCACGCTCATAAGATTGGTTTCACCGCTGACCACTACGCTGTCTGACGCGGTCTCATCGCCGAAAAGTTCCTTGGCCATGTTGACCGCAGTGCGCATTATTCGATTCATCGAGATACTGTCATGTTCCATGTCCTGAACCAGTCGTCTGCGCACCTCATTGAGTGCACGACCAGAATAGCGTTCGTTAAAAAAGTTCGCTGCTTCAACGAGTTCTACGGGCGTATATTTTCGGTCGACAAAAAGTACGCGATTCTGAACACGGCCGTCCTCGGTAACGAGGATCGCCAGAATTCTATCGTCAGCCAGCGGTAGAAACTCAATCTGGCGCAGATTCGCGTGCTCACCACCGGGCAGCAGAACCACACCGGCAAACTGAGTGATCTGGGAGAGTAGTTCCGATGCCATCGACATCAACTCGTCAGGGTCGCGAGCAGACGCGAGTCCGGAGTTGATTTCGTTGACCGAAGCCGCATCCAGTGGCTTAACTTTGAGCATGGTATCGACAAAAACCCGGTAACCCAACTGTGTCGGCACTCGTCCAGACGAAGTATGCGGCGATCGGATCAGTCCAAGATCCTCAAGATCCGCCATGACATTGCGGATTGTCGCGGCACTGAGTTCAAGCCCGGACTCACGTGAAAGGGTTCTCGAACCGACTGGCTCTCCATCGCTGATATAGCGTCTAACGAGCTCTCGCAGCAGAGTTTCAGCCCTGTCGCTGAGTTGAATTTCTGTTGCGGCTGTCATCTTAAATCGTCGAGTTTAGGCAGCAAATGAACTTGGAGGTAAAATCAGATTAATCAGCCTGATTTATGGGCCTGCGCACGAATCATACCATTGCCAGTTCCATACGCAATTACCTCAAACAAATGGCTCAGCCCATGACAATTCTTCGATCCACCCATTCACGGAAAAAAGGTCATCTGGTATGCAAATTTCGTCCGTAGGACTATTCGGCCGCTATAAGGACCCCGATGTCAGCAGCGCGCTGGATGCTGTGCGGAAACACCTGGAAAATCGCGATATTTCGGTCTACATCGGAGACACGACTGCAGACAATATCACCGGCACACGGATCGAAGATTCCGGTCTGCCGGTGGGTGAGACGATAGACCTTGCGGTTGTCGTTGGAGGCGACGGCACCATGCTCCACGTCGCACGCGGTCTGGCATCATATGCTCTACCGATGATCGGTATTAATCTGGGGCGACTTGGGTTTCTGACAGACCTCTCTGCGGACCGAATGCACGAGGGCATGGACGAACTTCTCCGCGGTGAGTTCACCGTAGAGGAGCGAATCATGCTGCAGGTTCAGATTTCAAATGGTAGAGACAACCTGAACGAAAGTGTTGCACTGAATGATGTCACCTTAAGCAAGGGCAACACCGGTCGCATGATCGAGTTCGATACCCACGTCAACTCTGAACCTCTTGGGCGAACCCGGGGCGATGGTGTGATTATTTCTACCCCGACAGGCTCAACGGCCTATGCACTTTCAGCCGGCGGTCCGATACTGCATCCGTTGCTGCCGGCAATCGTTTTTGCACCGATCTGCCCACACACCCTCGGACACCGGCCGATGGTGCTTGACGACAGCAGCATCATTGAACTGGAGATACTTGATCTGGCCGGTGCAGATGGCAATGTCTTTATCGATGGCCTCAAGCAGCTCGCGGTCTCGGGCAACGAGATTATTCGAATCAGCCGTGCGGAAACTGTGACCCGTATGGTCCGGATCAATAGCCATAATCATTTCACCGCGCTTCGTTCCAAGCTTGGCTGGGGATAATCAGCAGCATTCAGCGTAATGATCACCTGGATCGACGTTCGAGATTTTCTTATTGTCAGACACGTTGAAATCTCATTTGACGGTGGCCTCACCGTTATAACTGGAGAGACTGGCGCAGGGAAGTCGATCATTGTTGATGCGCTCACCATTCTGCTCGGTGATCGCACTTCCGGAGACATCATCCGACCGGGCTCAGAGCAATGCGAAGTACAGGCCGGCTTTGACCTCAGTAACAATCCCGCCGCGCAGCTATGGCTCGAGGGTCAAGAGATTGATATTGATGATTCTGAGTGCACACTGCGACGAATCGTATCCCACAAGAAATCATCCCGGGGTTTTATCCAGGGTCGTCCAGTTCCGATCAGTTCATTGCGAGAGCTCGGTCAACTACTGGTGGATGTTCACGGACAGCACGAATACCACCAACTGCTCAAAAAAACAGTTCAACGGAAAACACTGGATGCGTTTGCCAGCACCCTCGATGAAGTTCACGCTCTGGAAATTTGTTTCGACCAGCTAAGCACCGCTACAACTCACCTTGAAGAACTGCGCGCCAAAGCAGATGACTCAGCGCAACGAGAAAACTATCTACGTCATCAGGTGGATGAACTGACTGCTCTTGCACCAGAACCGGATGAACTCGCATCACTGGACAGTGCACATTCACGACTGTCACACACCCGGGAACTGGCTGAAGGCACGTGGCAGGCTCTGCATGAACTTGAGGAGGGAGAAGACGACACAGTACTGGTGCTCCTTGGGCGTGTATCGGATCGTTTAGCAGAACTCAGCAAGTTTGACACCCGCCTGGCTAACAGTGCATCCCAGTTACAGGACATCACCACGCTTTTGAGCGATGCCGTAAACGACATTCGCCGCTGTCATGTTGACTATGAACTTGACCCCGAGGAATTCCAGCGCCTTGACAGCCGGCTGACCCTACTTCACGACGCGGCAAGAAAATACAAGGTACGGCCAGAACAGTTACGCGACCTGCTCGAACGATTGTCAGGGGAACTCGAATCGATCACCACGGAGGAACAGCGAATATTAGAAGTCGAGCAGCAGATCTCGACGCTGATAACCAACTATGACACCCTCGCCAGTCGTATCAGTCAGGGGCGTGCGCAATCGGCCGAAAAACTCGCGGATGCCGTAACTCGACAGTTAGCCGACCTGGGCCTGGAGCAGGCCAAATTTTCCGTTGATCTCAGCCCTATAGAAACAACAAGTCGCACACGCTACGGTGCAGAAAATGTGAGCTTCGCGGTTAGGACCATTCCTGAGATGCCCTTTGCGCCTCTGGACCAGGTTGCATCCGGCGGTGAGTTATCCCGGATCAGTCTCGCCATTCAAGTGGTCACCGCTCAGATCGACTCTGTACCCAGCTGTATTTATGATGAAGTCGATATCGGCATCGGTGGGAGGATTGCCGAGATTGTCGGCAGCAAACTCCGTCTGCTGGGTTCACAACGACAGATTTTGTGCATTACTCATCTGCCGCAAGTGGCCGTGCAGGGCCATGGGCACCTTCATGTCACCAAGACCGATGATGCTGAGGTTGAGATTTATCCACTGGATCCAGCACTGCGAACAGACGAAATCGCACGTATGCTCGGCGGTATTGAGATCACCCAGCAAACCCTTGCCCATGCCGAAGAAATGCTGCAACGGGTAACCGAATCATCACTGCACTGAAGTAAGCTCGATTGAGAATAAGGAAGAGCTCGCTGGCGGTACAATCTCTGCTCGTGAGATCATAGGGTGCTATGGGGTCTCGACCCGATTATCATCACCGTTTTAGAGCCTGAGCCAGAACAGTATGAATTTCCGTCTCGTTATTCTTTTATCCGTTGTGACCCTTATGCTCCTCGGCTGCGTGCGAACCTATCGTATCGATATACAACAAGGCAACATTGTCACCCCCGAACAGATTGAGCAACTCAAGCCCGGGATGAAAAAGGCGGAAGTTCGATATCTTCTCGGTGCCCCCCTGGTGGAAGATCCATTTCACACAGAGCGGTGGGATTATTTCTACAGTTTCCGCTCCGGCGAAACGCGTCAGGTCGAACAGCAACGTCTAACGGTCTTCTTCGACAACGAACAGCTGACAAAGATTGAACAAGGTTTTGAATCCGAACCACTGACCAGCAGCTCAAGTGAAAGTTCTGTCCAGGTACCAACAACACCCGCTAAGCCTGGTTTTCTCAAGCGTGCCTGGCGTAGGCTGTGGCCTCTGGATAAGACTCAGTCCAACTGAGGTGTTTTGAGTTTTGCACGCCAGCGACGGGCTTCGACGGGAGACATCGTCAGCGGCCGATAAATCTCGACACGATCTCCAGCTTTAAGGATGTAATCGAGCGTCACTCGTCGAGCAAAAATTCCCACAGCCAGTGTTTTAAGATCGAGCCCGGGTACGTCACTAAGGATATTCGAACATACAATGGCGTCACGAGCGGTACTGCCAGCGGGTACGCTCACCTGAATCAGCACCTGCTGCTCAGGTCGGGCATAAACCACTTCAACCTCAAGCAAATCTGCGCTCACCGTACACCTGCTCGGCCCGTCCAGCAAACGCATCGATCAGATCGCCACATATGTGAGTGAACACTGGCGCCATTGTCTTCTCGATCAGTCGGCTGCTGAAGGCAAATTCGACTGCCAAGCTTACCCGGCACGCCACTTCATCGAGCGAGTCGAACAACCATTTCCCCTCCAGCGCACTGAATGGGCCTTCAATCAAGGTCATATGAATCTGCTGGTTTGGAGTCAGTTCATTTCGTGTCGTGAACGACGATTTCATGCCCTTATAGGAAACATCGATACGGGCAATGGCGCAGGCCTCATCACGTTCAAGCACAGCTGAGCAGCTACACCAAGGCAGAAATTCGTCGTAAGCCTCCACATTATTCGCCAGATCGTACATTTCGGCGCTGCTGTAAGGCAAAATGAGGGAACGGTTGACCTTATGCACGTTTAGCATCAAGCCCGGATGAAATATGGGCCCCGATTATACTGTTGTGCTCGATCGCCGCTATAACGTGAAACTGCTGTCTCATGCCTAAAGCCAAAGAAAAAGACAATGCTATCGCCCGTAACAAGCGGGCCAGGCATGACTATTTCATAGAAGAAGAATATGAAGCCGGCATTGCACTCGAAGGCTGGGAAGTCAAAAGCCTGCGTGAAGGCCAGGCTCAGCTGCAGGAAAGCTATGTAATCCTGCGACAAGGTGAGGTATTCCTGTTCGGGGCACATTTTTCACCTTTGAAAAGTGTTTCAACCCATGTCACTGCAGACCCTACCCGGACCCGCAAGCTGCTTTTACATGCCAAAGAGATCGGCCGCCTGCGCGGTGCGGTTGAGCGACGCGGCTACACACTGATACCGCTGTCGCTTTACTGGAAACGCGGCCGAGCAAAGCTGAAGATCGCCCTGGCGAAAGGCAAGAAACAGCATGACAAACGGGCCACAATTCGCGAGCGGGAGTGGAACCGGCAGCAGCATCGACTTCTAAAAGAGACCCGTTGAACCCAACCGTTCGGTGGTAAAATAAGGTTCTGGCTGAGAACCAGTCGGCGAAAACTGGGGGCGACCTGGTTTCGACGTGGATCACAAAGCCATCGGAGCATGCCGAGGTGCAGTTCTCCTCGTAAATCCAACTGCAAACTTTTAGTTGCCAACGACGACAACTACGCCCTAGCAGCTTAATCCCTGCTAGCCTCTCCCCCGGCTCGCCCATGGGCTGGGATCCGAGGGGTCAAATTACATGGGCTCGCGTGATGGGGTGCTCGTGACCCGCCGCGCTAAACTTAAGCGGGCTCGCCGGCCGTAACCCTGTCTGTCGGGGTGCGTACGGTCAAATCAAAGACAGACTAAGCATGTAGTCGCCGGTGCGTGGCGGATTGACGGACGCGGGTTCGATTCCCGCCGCCTCCACCACTTTCTTGTCTTATGTTGTTCGATATTATCCAG
>MPLZ02054392.1_pt1 | contig 12927 bp, 10 predicted proteins | sample 1617311 | NCBI WGS metagenome assembly MPLZ02 (sample SAMN05944806, study PRJNA350692) | marine metagenome | biome: marine; feature: ODZ; material: water; isolation source: 160 m water sample filtered on 0.2 um supor filter | place: Pacific Ocean | collected 2012-04-08 | depth 160m m | reverse complement strand
TCCCTGGCTTAGCCGGACCTCCGCCTCGCGGAGCTTGCCGATAATCTGCTCAACCGTGTGATTCTTCTTCGCCATTTTGCCCTCCTTCAAGCCAACCCAATCCTAACATCCGGGCTGGACCAGTTTTCGGGGGGCAGGCCAGGTCAGCGGCGACTGAGACGACCAAGCAGCCAGCGCACGGCGAAAGCGACCAGCGGCAGAAGGAACAGCAAAACCACCAACGAGAGCCGGGTTTCGTCGTTGTGCCGGCCCAGCGCCTCGCTCGGCCCTCCCGCCTCGGAGGTTGCCCGCTGCCAAAGCGGTTGCTGCCAGAAGGTGAGATAGGCCGTCAGCACGAGGCCCACGATCCAGCAGATCCAGAACATCCACCAGACCTCACGCCAGCGGCGGGACCACCGCCTCCGTTCGGCATCGTGGGGCTGTCGCAGGGTCTGACGCAGTTTGGCCCTTAGGTCTTTGCCTTGGGGATCGTCGCTCACCCCGGCACCCGCTTCTGTCCTCAGTAGACGCCGCGGCTGTTGAGGAAGGGGCCGTATTTCATGTCCTCGGAGAGGATGTGGTTGATCAGCCATTCGCCGAAAAAATCGCGGAAGCGTTGGTTGTTCATGCCGTTACCGTCTTCCAAGGTCAGGCGCATGTCGGTGATCTCGGCGATGAGCTTTTCGTGCTGGCGACCGTGGACCTCCAGGTCGCTGTATTCATACTGCTCGAGTAACGCCTCCTCCTCGCGAAAATGGTGGCGGGCAAACTCGATCAGGCGATCGAAGGCACCGGCCGTGTCGACCAGCTTGGCTCTGCCGTTCATGGTGCTGAGCACCGACCCGGCCAGCTCGAACAAGCGGCGGTGTTGGCTGTCCATGGTCTGCACCGAGATGCGGTAGGCGTCCTGCCAGTCAACCAGTTGTAGGCCGCTTAGCGAGGAGTCGAGGATCAGGCTGCGGCGGCGTTCGAAGGATTCCACCAGCTTCCAGCGCACCACCGGTATGCCGCCAACCAGATCGCCGGCGATGGTGTGGGTCTCGGAATCCTCCATGGCGCGAACGGTGAAAACGCTAGGCGTGGCGAAGACGGCGTTCTCCTCGCCGAAAAAATCACCCGGTCCCAGGGTCTCGTAGATGTTGTCGCCGACACGGCGCTCGAAGCACCCTTTGGACACCAGGTGAAGCTCGGTGTTACTGGCCAACGACAATGTCTCGCCGACTGCGAATCCGCGGCTCGCCATGCGCCGCACGATCAGATTCAGCGTGATCGGCGAAACGCTTTCGCCAAAGAGATCGGTGTTGGCGATCGCGGCCTGCAACTGGCGGGCCTTGCTCAGCTCCTCGAAGAGATCGTTGTTCCTGATGAATTCCAGGTACTGCTGGCCGGTGATCTTCAGGGCCTGGACGAAGCTGGCGGTACGGTAGGTGCGGCTGGTCGGCCGGCTGGCCAGAAAACTGGTTTCGCCAAGCAGCGCACCGGCCGACAGAAGGTTGCGCACATCGCTGTCGGCGCGCAGGGATTCGACGGCGCCGGTGAGCACGAGATAGAGCGACTCGGTGCGCTCGCCCTCGCGGATAATGATGGTTTCGGGATTGAAACGGATCACCGGGTTGTTGAGCAGCATGCGCGTCTGGTGGTGCTCGATCGATGGGAAGTAGGAGCGCGCGAACTCGAAGGCGTTCTTCCAGGCGTATTCCTGGAAGGTGGGGATCAACAAGTCCGTGGTGCCAAAGGGGGCACCCGAACCAATCTCCTTCTCCCGCGTCGTCAGCTCGGTGGAGCGATGCGCCAGGATGATCTTGGCCGAGGTATCGTCGCGGAAATCTTCGGCCTCGCCGTGGATCAGGCCGCCACCGGCATCGATTTTCTTGACGTCGGCCGGCACCTTGTATTGCTGTTTGGTCCACTCGACCAGGCGCTCGGCGATGCCGTCGTCCTCGGGATCGTCGCTGGCCATGCCGTCGAGCACGCTGAAGCCCGAGATGTCGGCGAGATGGGCATAGCTGCGATAGCCGTCGTTGCCGAGCGCCCGAAAGTGGAAGATGTTGGTTTCCACGGGGTGGGGCGAGAATACCGGCTTGACCTCCAGCCCGTCGATCAGGTTCCAGCGGTCGAATTCGAGATCGTGGATGTCGAAGAAGTCCGAGAGATCCCCCTCGTCCAATGACAGCAGCACCGAGAGCTTCTTCGAGACCGAGGCCCGCACCAGGGGTGTGGTGAAATATTTGATGCGGTGGCCGGCCCGGATCAGCGCCGTGATGCCGGCAAAATGGTCGTCGTGGGAATGGGTGTGGAAGATGCCCTCGATCTCGCTGATGCTGATACCCAGCGCCAGCAGGCTGGCGGCGATGTTGGGGCCGGCATCGATCAGGTAGATGCGGCCCTGAAACATGAGCAGGCTGGCCTGGGCCGGCCGGTCGATATCCCAGCCGTCACCGTCACCGGTGTGAACGATAGCAAAATATTCGCGCCGCACCGAATGGAAGCCCAGCGGATAGGGCGATTCGTATTCCTCGCCCGGCTTGAGATTGAGGTCGATCTCGACCCGCTCGCCGTCGTAAGTGAATTCGTAGACGTTGAGCCTTTGGCGCCGCACGGTGACGCCGCCGCGGATGGCCACGGGCTCGTTTTCGATGGCCAGGGTGTCCAAGAGCTCGTCGGCACCCCTGATCTTGCCGAAGGCGAAGCGGCGCTTCATGCGCATCATGGCCTGGGCGGTTTCCAGGGTCGTGCCGGCCTGGTGGATTTCCTGCTCGGACACCAGGCCGTAGTTGCCCCGGTAGATGTAGTTCATCTGGGCATCGACCTGTTCGCGATTGCCGATGATCAGCGGCTTGACGCCGGTGTTGCCGGGGTGGTCGGGCAGGATCATGCCTTGGCGGTAAAGCATCTGCAGCACGGGAAATTCTGCCAGGTTGCAGAAGTGCCCGTTCTGCAGCGGCAGATCCGAGAGCAGGATCACGTTGGGCCCCGATTCGAAGGCCACGCCATCCTTTTCAATGGGCCTGATGACACCGCGCTTCATCAGGTGCTTGACGCTGTCCGCCGGCGCCCCGCAGAGCACGCGCAGATCGGCGCCCTCCACTTCGATCCAGTAGATTCCCCGCGCCACATTGACGACTTGGATCTCTTGCATGGTCGCTTGCCGAATCTACTTCAGGAACAAAAATCCTCAGCCAAAGCAGCAACAGTCCTCGCGCCGACACATTCGGGCCTATTCTTGCTGACCTGGACGGCGATTCGCAACGTTATTGAGTGTGACGGTCGTCACATTCTAGCCTGCTGTGGACTCATGCCCGATCAAGGCCGCGGCACCGCGGCCGGCGATGCGGCCCAAGGCCACGGCGCTGAGCAGGCCGTTGCCCGAGAGATAGCCCCAAACCGCCGAACCGGAGACGCCGCAGGCGGCACCGCCGCCGGCAAACAGGTTAGGCAGGGGGCTGGCGTCGGGACGCAGCACCCGGGCTTCGGCATCGACACGCAGGCCGCCCTGGGTGTGCAGCAGCGCGCCTGTCACCTTGACGGCGAAGTAGGGCGGCGCCAAAGCCGGCGCGGCCGTGAAGTCGCGGCCGAAAGAATCGCTGCCCTCGCCCGCCGCCAGATCGGCCGCTTGGCCCAGGGTCTCCTCGAGCGCCGCCGCCGGCAAGCCGCAGCTTTGGGCCAACGCCGCCGCCGTGGCGCCCTGGCGCAGCGCCCCGGCGGCCTGGGCGCCGCGGTAGTCGTCGAAATCCAAGCCAAGCTCGTGCAGGCGCTGGTCATAGATATTCCAGGCCAGGCCGCCGTCCTGCGCCAGCACCCGCACGGCCTGCTCGGAATAGCCCTCGTGCTCGTTGGAAAAGCGCCGGCCCTGGGCGTTGACCTGGATACCGCCCTGCATCATCAGGGCCCAGCTGATGAGGATGGCGTGGGGCTCGGCGATCGAGCCGTGGCCCTGGTAGGCGCCCATGTGGCGAAGCTCGGCGCCCAGGGCCTCGCCCCACTTGACGGCGTCGCCCTGGTTGCCCTCGTGGCCGAAGATCTTGGCCCGGCGCATCTCGGGGATGTGGCGCGAAACCAGTTCCGGACTGCCGGCAAAGCCGCAGCATGCCAGCACCAGGGCCTGGCAGCCCAGGTCCTCGTGGCTGCCGTCGGGGCGGCGAAAGCGCAGGCCACGAATGCGGCCGTCGGGCGCCGCGAAAAGATCGCTGACCTGGGCCTCGGTAATCACGTCGACGCCGGCCGCCGCCAGCGCCCGGCTCAGACCGCCCATCAATTCGGCGCCGGTGCGCGAGGGCGGTGCGTGCATGCGCAGCCGGCTGTGGCCGGGATAGAGAAAACCACCGACCAGCTCAATGGGCACGGCATGGCGCTCCGCCAACCATTCGACGGCGGGAGCGGATTCGCGGCACACCGCCTCGACGATGACGGCCTCGGCCTGGTGGCCGGTTTTGGCCTGGATGTCGGCAACCAGGATATCGACGCCGTCCTCGACCCCGGCGGCACGCTGCCAGTGGGTACCGGAGGCCGGGATCATGCCCGACGAAAGCGCCGTCGAGCCGGCCGGCAAAGCGTCGCGCTCCAGCACCAGAACCTCGGCGCCGGCCTCACGCGCCGCCAGGGCGGCCACCGAGCCGCAGGCCCCGGCGCCGATCACCGCCAGCGGCACGGTCAGATCGAAGCCCCGGGACGGTGGCGGCAAAACGCTCATGAGCCCAGCGCCGTCTGGACTTCGGCACAACTGGCTATCGTGGCAATGGTCGAAAGCGAGGCCAGGGAATGCTGGTGGATATCATCACCGAAGGCGGCGCAGCCGTCGTCGAGCACGATCAAGGAAAAATCCCGCACGTGGGCATCGCGCACCGTCGAGGCGACACCGCCGTTGGTGACGATGCCGGCGAAGATCAGGCTGTCGATGCCGGCGCGCCCCAGCACGAACTCCAGCCGGCTCTGGTAGAAGGCGGAAAAGGCCACCTTCTCGACCGAGAGATCAGCCGGCGCCAGTTCGTCCACCAGGGCCTGGCCGAAGCTGCCGGGGCTGAAATCGCCGGCCCCCAGGAAGGGCCGCAGCTGGCGCAAGTGCGGGCTGATGAAAGGCACGCCCCCCTTTCCCGGTACCAGCGTGAAGTGGGTCGAGACGATCCAGCCGCCGGCCGCCCGCATGGTTTCGACAAGTGGTGCCAAGCGGGCCGGGAGCGCGGCGATGGCCGGATCGGAGACACCGGCCCGGGCGTAGGCGCCTTCCGGGTGCAGGAAATCGTTCTGCAGATCGACCAGCATCAGGCCGGTGCGAGGGGCATCGAACTTGAGCTCCGCCATCAGCTCTCCTCCGCCGTCAGCACCAGATTTCCCCAATCATCGACCCGGGCCATTAGGCCGGGATCGACGAAGGTCGTGGCGTCGGGCTGTTCCAGCACCGCCGGCCCATTGATTACGGCGCCCACCGGCAGCGCCAGGCGCTCGAAAACCGGGGCCTCGCGCCAGCCGCCGTCGATCCAGATCGGCCGGGCGCCGCACCCCGCCGCCTCCAGGCTGCCGCCTTGGGGGGCCAGCAGTGCCATGTCGAGCTTGGGCCGCCGCCCGACCACGGCAAGACGCAGGTTCAGGAGCCGGATGGCGATGCCATCCAACAAGCGGCCATAGACCTGCAGGTAGCGCGCCTCGAAAGCGGTTTTGATTTGCGCAGCATTGATGCCGCTTCCACCCTCGCCGATCTCCAGCGTCAACGGCACTGCCACGGTATGGGTCTGGCCGAGATAGAGCATGTCGAGCTCGATCAGACAGTCGATGCCGGCCAGCGCCACGCCGGCGCTTTCGACCAGGCCGCGCCCGGCCGCCGCCGCCTCGTTGATCTCGGCATCCAGCGCCGCCGCATCGAGGTCGTCGAGCATGACGTTGACGGTATGCACGAAGTCGTGACGCAGGTCGGCAATGACGCAGCCCAGCGCGCTGGTGACGCCGGGGAAGCGCGGCACCAGGGCGGACGAGAGGCCGACCTCGCGGATCAGGGCGCCGGCATGCAGGGCGCCACTGCCGCCAAAGGGCATGGCCGCGAAATGGCGCGGATCAAAGCCGCGCTCGACCGAGACCAGGCGGATAGCGCCGGCCATGTGCGAATTGGCGAGGCGAATCACGGCCTCCGCCGCTGCCATGGTGTCGAGCTCCAGGGGCCGACCGACATGGGCCTCGATGGCACCCCGAGCGGCCTCCACATCGAGGCGTTCGAGGCCACCCCCGATGGGACTTTGGGCATTGATGCGGCCCAATACGACGTTGGCATCGGTCACCGTGGGGCGCTCGCTGCCCAGGCCGTAGCAGGCCGGACCGGGATCGGAACCGGCACTTTCGGGCCCCACCTGCAAGAGCCCGCCACGGTCGACCCAGGCGATGGAGCCGCCGCCGGCGCCGATGGTGGTGATCTCGATCATCGGCGTGCGCACCACCAGGCCGAAGTCGACGGCGGTCTGGGGGCTGAGCGTGCTCTGGCCCTCGGCCACCAGCGAGACGTCGAAACTGGTACCGCCCATGTCGCAGGTGATGACGTTGGCCTGGCCGGCCTGGGCGGCGATGTGGGCGCCGGCGATGACGCCCGCGGCGGGCCCGGAAAGGGCCGTGCGGATGGGCCGCTGGCGGGCGTTATCCACGCTCATGACGCCGCCGTTGGACTGCACGATGAGGATCGTGCCGGCAAAGCCGCGCCCACCCAGCGAACTCTCCAGGCCCTGCAGATAATCGCCGATGAGCGGCTGCAGGTAGGCGTTCAGGGCCGTCGTCGAGGCGCGTTCGAATTCCCGGATCTCGGGCAGGATGTCGCTGGAGATGTTGACGTGGGGGTTGGGCCAGACCTCTTTCAGGGCAGTCAGGGCGGCGCGTTCGTTGGCCGGGTTGGCGTAGGCATTGACGAAAAAAATGGCCACCGCTTGCACCCCGGCGGCCAGCAGGACCTGGGCCGCGGCCCGCACCTCGGCGGTGTCGACCGGGGTGTGCACGGTGCCGTCGGCCAGCGTGCGCTCGCTCACTTCGAGGCGGTGCTCGCGGCTCACCACGGGCTCGAACTGGCCCCACAGACCCCAGGTCTCGGGGCGGTCGCGCCGGCGCATCTCCAAGACGTCGCGAAAACCCCGGGTGGTGATGACGCCGGTCGGCGCGCCCTTGCGCTCCAGGAGCGCATTGGTGCCCACCGTGGTGCCGTGGACCACGGTGCTCAATCTCGCCGGGTCGGCCACCTGGGCGATGCCGGCGGCAAAGCCTTCGGCCTGATCGTCCGGCGTCGTCGGCACCTTGGCCACGGCGCAGGCCCCGCTTTGCTGGTCGATGGTGAAGACGTCGGTAAAGGTGCCGCCGACGTCGACGCCGACGATTGTACCCCCTGTGGTGCCGCTCTGGCTCATTCGGCGGCCTCGGGATCGACACCCTCGGGGTGGACGCCGTAGTCGCGCCGCGCGCCCTCGGGGGTTACGTAGCCCAGGCGCAGGTCCCGGGCGACGCTTTCAGGGCTGCGCTCGGCCACCGGGCCATAGCCGCCGCCGCCCGGGGTCTCCAGCTTGAGGCGCTGGCCGCGGCGGATGCGTATGCCCACCATCTTGGAAACGAAGGGCGGCTGGTGATCGCCGTCGTCCTGTTCGAAGGCGAAGCGATTGAGGGCACCCGGGCCGCCGCCGACCACGCCCTGGGGGGGAAAGCGGCCGCGTTCGCCAAAGAGGAAAACATCGGCGCTTTCCTCCAGCAGCTCGATCTCGTAAAGCGCGCCCAAACCGCCCCGGTGGCGCCCCGGGCCACCCGAGTCGGGGCGCAGCGCCCACTGGGTGAACATCACCGGATAGGCCGCCTCGAGGATCTCGACGGGCGGGATGGTGGCGGTCGAGATGGGCGCGTTGCCGTGGTTCAGACCGTCGCCCTCGGGGTGGCCGCCATGGCCGCCGCCAAAAAAGGAAAACATCACCCAGCGCCGGCCGTCACCGCGGTGGCCGGCCAACGAGAGCGCATTGATGGTGCCGTAGGCGCAGGCGTTGGAGCGCCCCGGATCGGCCTGGGCGAAGGCACCGAAGACGACATCGATGACCCGCAGGATGGTCTCGGTATAACCGCCCACGGGCTTGGGCGGGCCGACGCTGAGGATGGCATCCTCGGGTATGACGAACTCGATAGGCTCGAGCACGCCGGCGTTGGCCGGCACGTCGCGGAAGATGTGCTTGATGGCGACATAACACGACGCAATGGCGGTCGAGCGCGAAATGTTGACGGGCCCGGCACAGGCCTTGGCCGAGCGCGAAAAATCGAAGACCAGGCGGTCGCCGGCGATGGTCAGGTCGAGGGCTATCTTCAGAGGCTCGTCGACGATGCCGTCATTGTCGAGCCAGTCGTCGCAGGAATAGGTGCCGGAAGGGAATTCGGCGATGTGCGAGCGCATCAGGCGTGCCGCGCGGGTCTGCAATTCGACGAAGGCCTCGGCCACTGTGGCGTCGCCGTATTCGTCGAGCAACGCCGCCAGACGCCGGTGGCCGAGCTCGAGGGCGTTGATCTGGCCGTTGAGGTCGCCATAGAGCGAGCCCGGCAGGCGGCTGTTGGCCTTGAGGATCTCGATGATGTCGTTCCGGATTTCGCCCCGTACGAAGAGTTTCACAGGCGGGATCAGCATGCCTTCCTGGAAGCTCTCGGTGGCTACGGGGTTGTAGTTCCCCGGCACGTTGCCGCCGACGTCGTGCCAATGACCCACCGAGGCCAAATAGCAGTAAACCTCGCCGTTGCGGTAGAAGGGCTGGACCAGCTTGAAGTCGGAAAGATGGGTGCCGCCGTCGTAGGGGTCGTTGAAGATGTAGACGTCGCCCTCGGCCAGGTCGCCGTCCGCCGCGGCCTTGGCGATCACGGTCTTGACGGCGAAGGCCATGGCCCCGACGAAGATGGGGAGACCGGACTTGCCCTGCACCAGGGTCTCGCCGCTGCGGGCGTCGTAGATGCCGTGGGAAGCGTCGTGGGCCTCGGCAATGATGGGATTGAAAGCGGAGCGAAACAGCGTCGCGTCCATCTCGTCGGCGATCTGCTCCAGCCGGCCCTTGAGCACCGCCAGGGTGACGCTATCAATCGTCATCGCCGCGCTCGAAATTGGCGGCGTCGTAGGCCTGGCCGGCAGCCAGGATGTCGGCGGTGCCGAGCAAGTCGTTGAGCCCCTGGAAGTCGAGCATGCGGTTGCCCAACGGCTGGTTCCAGCCGTGCTCGGCCAGGCTGGCGAAGTATTCCGTGGTCAATTTGGCCTGGGCTCGCACCAGTCCGCTGGGAAAGAGGGCGATCGAATACCCCATGCTTTCCAGCTCGGCCGCCCTATGCATGGGCGTGCTGCCGCCCTCGACCATGTTGGCCAACAGGGGCACCCGGCCGCCGAAGCGACGGCAGACCGTGGCCATCTCGTCGTCGTCGCGCGGCGCCTCGACGAAGAGCACGTCGGCGCCCGCCTCGGCATAACGTTCGGCGCGCTCCAGTGCCAGCTCCAGGCCCTCGACGGCGATGGCGTCGGTGCGGGCGACGATGATGGTGTCGTGGCGCCGGGCGTCGCAAGCGGCCTTGATCTTGCCCACCATCTCGGCCGCCGGCACGATGGTCTTGCCGGCCAAGTGGCCGCAACGCTTGGGCAGCGTCTGGTCCTCGAGCTGGATGGCGGCGGCACCGTCGCGTTCGAACCGGGCCACCGTGCGCTGCACGTTCAGCGCGTTGCCGAATCCGGTATCGGCGTCGACGATCAGCGGCAGGTCGCTGCGTTCGCTGATCAGGGCCAGGGTATCGGCCACCTCGCTCATGCTCACCAGGCCGATGTCGGGCCGGCCGAAGCGGGTGTAGGCGATGGAGGCGCCGGAAAGGTAAAGCGCCTGGAAGCCGGCCCGTTCGGCCAAGGCCGCCCCCAGGCCGTCGTAGATCCCCGGCACCACCAGGATGCCGCCGGTCAAGAGCTCACGCATTCTTGCCTCCTGCCAGGCTCCTGGCGAGATGGGGCACCAGGCCGCCATCCCGCACCATGGCCAGAAGATGGAGCGGAATCGGCTCGCAGTCCAGGACTTCGCCGCCCTCGAGCACGATGGCCGCGGCTTCGGCATCGAGATCCAGGCGCTGGCCGGGCCGGATGCTTGGCGCCGCCGCCGAGATCAGGGCCAGGAGCCCGAGGTTGAGGGCGTTGCGGTAGAAGATGCCGGCGAAGGACTGGGCCACCACGGCAGCCAGGCCGAGATGACAGAGCACCTCGGCGGCCTGCTCGCGCGACGAGCCGCAGCCGAAGTTGCGCCCCGCCACCACCACGTCGCCCGGCCGTACCTCGGCGGCAAAGGCGGGATCGAGCGCTTCCAGGCAATGCGCCGCCATCACCTCGATGGGACCTTTCATGTAAAGGCCGGGTGCCATACGGTCGGTATCGACGTCGTCGCCAAAGACCCAGGCTCGGCCTGCGGCTCGGTTCATCCCCCCGCCTCCAGAAACTCCCGTGGATCGACGATGCGGCCGGCCACGGCAGCTGCGGCGACCGAGTAAGGCGATGCGAGATAGACTTGAGAGTCCGGCGCTCCCATGCGGCCCTTGAAGTTGCGCGCCGTGGCAGCGATGCAGACCTCGCCGGCCGCCAGCACGCCGGCGCCATAGCCGGCGCAGGCGCCGCAACCGGACGGCATCAGGATGGCGCCGGCCGCGGTCAGCGTGGCCAAGGTGCCGTCGGCCGCCGCCGCCGCCGTGGTCGCGGTGCTGGCCGGGGCGACCAAAAGGCGCACGCCCGGGGCCACTTGCCGCCCCTTGAGCAACGCCGCGGCGCGCTGCAGGTCGAGAAGCTTGGCCCCCGTGCAGGCGCCGATATAAGCCTGATCGATGGCCACGTTCCCGGCCGCCGCCACCGCCACGGCGTTGGCCGGGCTGTCAGGGAGCGCGATTTGCGGCTCGAGTGCGGTGGCATCGAATTCGTGGTCGGCGGTAAAGGCCGCATCCGGGTCCGAGCGCCAATCATCGAACGCCGCCACTTCGACGCCGGTGGCCCGCAAGAAATCCACCGTCGTCTGGTCGGGCGCCACCAGGCCGGTCTGGGCACCAAGCTCGGCCGCCATGTTGCAAAGCGTCATGCGCTCAGCCATATCCAGGGCCGCCACGGCCGGGCCGGCGAACTCCAACGCCCCGTAGGCGGCGCCGTCGAGGCCCAGGTGGGCGCACTGGGCGAGCGCCATGTCCTTGGCCGTGAGGCCCGGGCCGAGCGCGCCCCGCCACTCGATGCGCCGGCTCTCGGGCACCCGGATCCAGGTCTCGCCGGTGGCCAGCACGCCGGCCATGTCGGTGGCGCCGACGCCGAACATGAAGGCGCCGAAGGCGCCGCCGGTGGGCGAGTGGCTGTCGCCGCCGACCACGAAGAGGCCCGGGCGCAAATGCCCGTGCTCGGGCAGCACGACGTGGCAGATGCCGCGCATGTCATGGAAATTCCTGATGCCGTTGGCCGCCACCCAGCGCCGCGTGAGATCGAGGATGGCGGCGCTTTCGGCATCCACCGCCGGCACGTAATGATCGCTGACGACGACCACGCGGTCGGCGTCCCAAAGGCCGACGCCAAGGCGTTCGAGCAGCGGTGCCACCCGCCGCGGGCCGCCGGAATCGTGGATCATGGCCAGGTCGACACGGCAAGTGACGATCTCGCCGGGCGCCACGCGCTCGAGCCCGGCGGCCCGGGCGATTATTTTTTCGGCCAGCGTCGCAGCCACGGAAATCTCCCTCCCCTCGGCCAGTCGAGATTCACTCGGTATTTGCCTATCATGTCAAATCTGTCATCTTATTCAGTAATTCGAACGGCAAAAATAGCGCCCGGTCCCACGCTTTGGGGATCCGGGCCCATCAAGGGAGGTTGACTTGTCCACAAAACGATCACTGATTACGGCTGCCGCGCTGGCCGCCGCCGTATTGGCCGGCTGGCAGACCGCGGCCCGGGCCGAGGCCAAGCTCACGCTGGTCTACCCGTTCCCCGATTTCCTGGTCTACACCAAAAGCTGCAAGGCCCTGGTGGCCAACATCAACAAGGCTGGCGCCGGTCAGGTCAAGATCGACATCAAGCCCTTCAACTCGATCAAGATGTTCCAGCAGCCCGGGGCCGTGAGCAAGGGCTCGGTCGACATGGTCTGCACCCCGGCCGCCTTCTACGCAGGGAAAATCCCGGAGAACGAGGCCATCTCGACCTCCAACTCCTCGCCCGCCATCGTGCGCAAGAACGGCGGCATGGGCGTCATCGACGGCCTGCACCAGAAGCACTTCAACACCACCTATCTGGGCTGGATCGATTCAGGCCTGGGCTTCTACATCTTCACCCAGGACCCGCCCAAGTTCAAAAGCGACGGCCTGCCCGACTTCGCCGGCGTCAAGATGCGCGACAACCCGATCTACGGCGCCTTCTTCCGGGCCTTGGGCGCCACGACCCACAACATGTCGTCGAACCAAGTCTATTCGGCTCTCGAGAAGGGTGTCGTCAACGCCAGCGCCTGGGCCTCGCTGGGCATCACCCAGCTCAAATGGGACAAGTTCTTGCGCCACCGCGTTGATCCCATGTTCTACCACACCGACATCGGCATGGCGATGAACCTGGACACCTGGAAGGGGCTCAACGCCAAGGCGCAGCAGGTCATCAAGGCAGAGATCATCAAGCATGAGGTCTCGAGCCGGGCCGCCCGCATCGCCGAATCCAAGACCGAAGAAAAGAAGCTCATAGCCGAGGGCATGAAGTTCTGGCCCACCCCGGCCGGCGATAAGTACCTGCAAATCGCCATCGATTCGGCATACGACCGCATGACCGGCCGGCTCAAGAAGATGAAGCGCTCGCTGGATGCGGCCGGCAAACTGCGCAAGCTCTACCAGGAGGGGGCGTCCGACAGATAAGCCGGCGCCGGTAGAGCCAATAACGGCGGCCAGCCCATCGTGCTGAGCAGCATCGACAGGACCTACACCTGGGTGCTGCGCCTGATGATGGGC
>MPLZ02008159.1_pt1 | contig 12949 bp, 13 predicted proteins | sample 1617311 | NCBI WGS metagenome assembly MPLZ02 (sample SAMN05944806, study PRJNA350692) | marine metagenome | biome: marine; feature: ODZ; material: water; isolation source: 160 m water sample filtered on 0.2 um supor filter | place: Pacific Ocean | collected 2012-04-08 | depth 160m m | reverse complement strand
ATAAAATCAATGGGTTAGAGCATGTTAAAATAATTAGACCAGGATATGCTATCGAATACGATTATGTTGATCCTAGAGAGCTATTTCTAACTTTGGAAACAAAAAAAATACAAAATTTATTTCTTGCAGGTCAAATTAATGGAACAACAGGTTATGAGGAGGCGGCAGCACAAGGTTTGATTGCTGGAATCAATGCTGTGCTATCTATAAAAAATTTAGAACCATTTATATTAGATCGGTCCGACGCATATATTGGAGTTATGATAGACGATCTGGTTACAAAAGGTGTTGCTGAACCATACCGAATGTTTACTTCTAGAGCTGAGTATAGATTATCTTTAAGGGCTGATAATGCCGATCAGAGATTAACACCCAAAGGAGATGAAATTGGATTGGTTAGCCAAGCTAGAATAAGAGTTTTTAAGGATAAAATTCAAAAAATCACAAATATTTCATCAAAATTGGATAAATTGTCACTTTCACCATCTAAAGCAGAAAAATCAGGTATAAAAATAGCAAAAGACGGAGTCTTTAGAACGGCAAATCAAATATTAGGTCAAAAAGGAGTTAACATTTCAAAATTAAGAAAAATATGGCCTGAAATTACCAAATATTCCGATGAAATTGATGAGCAGATAGAAATAAATGCCCATTATAGGGGTTATTTAGTTAAGCAAAAAGCTGATATATTGGCTTTTAAAAGGGATGAAAATTTAATCATACCGCATAATATAAATTACGACTGTTTGAGTGGTCTTTCAAATGAGGTAAAATCAAAGTTTAAGAAAATAAAACCGAAAACAATGGGTCAAGCATTAAGAATAGATGGCATTACGCCAGCTGCTGCTTATATACTATTATCATTCGTAAAAAGAAAATCCTTAAGTAAAACTGCATAAATGGCTTTAAATGGCCAAAATCACCAAAAATTGTTGAAATTATTACAAGTTTCACGTGAAACAATTAGAAGTTTAAATGTATATGAAAGATTATTACTAAAAAATAATAGAAAATTAAATCTTATAAGTAAATCAACAGAAAACATAATAAAAACAAGGCATATATTAGACTGTGCTCAAGTGGTTGATTTTATTGATGAAAATAGTAAAACCTGCGCTGATTTAGGTACAGGTGCTGGGTTTCCAGGAATTGTTTTATCAATATTGTTTAGGGAAAGAAAATCTCCAATTAGAATGGATTTATACGAAAAAAGTCCAAAAAAATGCCAGTTCTTATCTAAAGTTGTAAAAAAATTGGATTTAAATGTTTTAGTTTTGGAAAAAAATATTTTAGAGCAGAAAAATTTGAGGGCAGATACAATTGTTGCTCGTGCTTTTAAGCCAATTAAATCAGTTTTTAAAATTGTAATAGAAAATTTCAAAAATTTTGAAAATTTAATTTTATTTTCAGGAAAAAACGGGAAACAGGCCTTATTAGATGCTTCCAAGGTTTGGGAATTTGAGTATAAGGAACGAAAGAGTGTAACGAGTGATGATTCGTTAATATTAAACATAAAAAAAATTAGAAAAAAAACTTGATCAAAACCCAAATCATTTCTGTCATTAATCAAAAGGGTGGAGTAGGGAAAACCACAACCGTCATAAATTTGGCAGCAGCACTTGCGATGCAAAATAAAAAAGTTTTAGTCATTGATTTAGACCCACAAGGTAATGCAACAACTGGACTTGGTCTTTCCAATATAGATTCGAAAGATACAATTTATGAAGTGCTAATTGGAAGCAAAGAATTTAAAGACGTTATAAAAAATACTAGTGTTGAAAATTTAAAGATTGTTACTTCCAACGTAGAACTTTCGGGATTAGAAGCTGAAACAGCTGGCGATAGCAAAAGAGCATTCTTTTTGAAGGAAAAAATAAATCAGTTTTTAAAAGTAAATCATGACCAATTTTCCTATATTTTCGTCGATTGTCCACCCTCATTGAGCTTATTAACAGTGATGGCTTTGGTAGTTTCACATTCTTTAATAGTTCCTCTCCAAACTGAGTTTTTTGCACTAGAAGGCTTAACTCAGTTAATAAAAACAATTGAAAGAATAAAAGATCGATTAAATTCAAATCTTGGTATTAGGGGAATTTTATTAACCATGTTTGACAAGAGAAATAAATTATCATCACAGGTAGAAACAGAAGCAAGAAATTATTTTAAAGAAAAAGTGTATAATACAGTGATTCCAAGAAATGTTAGATTATCTGAAGCGCCGTCACACGGAATACCTGTTTTAGTTTATGATAAAAATTGTCCTGGCAGCAAATCCTATTCTAATTTTACTGGGGAATTTATTAATCAGGACAAATTTTTAGAAAGCGCAGCTTAATGAGTACAATTAAATTTAAAAAAGGTTTAGGAAGAGGATTGTCATCTTTACTCGGTGACATGAAAACCAAAACTAATATTACCAAACTTTCAATTAATGATATAAAAAGAAATAGATTACAACCACGAAAGGTTTTCAATAAAGAAAGCTTGGAAGAACTAACTAATTCAATTAAGGAAAATGGGGTAATCCAGCCGATTATTGTTAGATCAGATAAAAGTTCAGCAGACAAATTTGAGATTATTGCTGGCGAAAGAAGATGGATCGCCTCTCAAAATGCTGGATTACATGAAATACCTGCGGTTATTCTAAATGTTGATGATGAAAAATCTCTTGAATTTGCAATTGTAGAAAACGTTCAAAGACAAGATTTGAATGCAATTGAAGAAGCTCAAGGATATCAAAGGCTAATAGATGAATTTTCATACAACCAAGAAAAATTAGCTAAATTTATTGGTAAAAGCAGAAGCTATATTGCAAACTCTTTGAGATTATTGGGTCTTCCAAAAGAGGTTATTTTATATGTAGAAAGTGAAGAAATTTCGGTAGGACATGCCAGATCTTTAATTGGTTTACCTAATGCTGTGCAAATAGCAAAAAAAATTGCAGAAAATAAACTTTCAGTAAGACAGTCTGAAAATTTAGTTAGAGCATTGAGAAATAAAAAAAATCTAAAAATTGTACCTTCGACGGATAGCAATATTTTGGATTTAGAAAAATCTTTAATAGATAGGACTGGAATCAATGTCAAAATAAAAAATAATAGAAATAACTCCGGCAAATTGTCTTTTGAATATAAAAATCTTGAACAATTAGATAGATTAATAAAGATTATTAAGAATAATTATTAACTTCATCACAAACAGTTGATAAGAAATCAAGGGTGATATTTTTTGATATTTCGTGATTTTTTTTGCAGTTTAATTCTATTTCGTTAATTTTTCTAATTATTAGATTTAGTTTTTTTTTATTCCATAGTTTAAGTTGTTTTTTGACGTCTTCTTTTTCTTTCCAAAATATTGGAGGCCTTAATTGATTGAATATTTGATCTAAATTTTTTTCTGAGTGGTTAAGAATTTTTATTTTAAGTAAACGATGTATTTTTTTACTAAATGTTTTTAATAAAATGAAAAAATCTTCAAGAAGAAAATTATTTTTTTTAAGTGCCTTATCAAATTTTTTTTTATCACCATTTAGACATATATTAACAATATAATCGTTTTGATAATTCCCAGTCATATTGGTTAATTCTTTTACTTGGTCATAAGAAACTACTTGTTTATTAAGAGCAAAACTTTTTAACTTGCTAATTTCATTTCTTAAATTATTTCTATCACCACTTGCCCTTTCGACTAGTAGGTTAATTGACTCGGTGGATAATTTAACTTTTGTTTGTTTAATTTCATCCTTTATTATTTTTATAAGATCATAATTGTTATCTTGGTAGCATGCTACACAAACTAAATTTTTATCTTTTTCAAATAAATTTCTAATCTTTGATTTTTTTTCTAACTGGCTTGCTTCAAAAAAAATTAAAGTATCTTTAGCATCCTTTGCTGATATTTCGCTGATTAAATTAAATAATTTATCAGTTATTCTATTAATAAAAATGGCCTTTTTTTCATCAAATAAAGAACCAGAAAAAATTAAATTAAAAAAATTATTTTGATTTTTTATTATTTCCTCTTCCTCAAATTTAAACAGTTTGTATTTGCCGTTTCTTTTTTCTTTTAGTTCGAGTACGGATTTTATTATGTCCTGTTTTAAACCAATATTTTCACCATAAATTAGAAAGAAACTTGAAAAATTTAAATCTTTTTTAGAAATTTCGTAACTTTTTATTAACATTAATTTTTTTATTTTGTGTTTTTTAGTATTTCCAAAATTATTTGTTGAGCTATTGCACTTGATAAATTTTCAATTAATTTATTTTCAATTAATTTTTGTTCAGATTTTCTGTCAACAACATCATATATGGATGATTTACTAAAGTTTTTTTCAACAATACTATTTTTAGGTAAAATTATTTTCACATTTACATCAATGCTAATTCTATTTGTTTGGATTTCTCCTTTAGAGTTTTTTGAAGCAACGCTTATATTTTTTAAGCTTGTGATGACTAATGATATTTTTTTTTCTTTATCAGATTTATTTTTATAAACGGAAAGGGTGTGATTAATTCTTTTCTTAACGAATCTATCGCCAAAAAATTCTATGTTTTCTATACTAAAATTCACATCTTTTTTTGAAAAGATGGGCGTGTAACCGCAGCTTGAAAAAAATAAAAAAAGAATAAGTAATATTAAATTTTTTTTAAGTTTAGTCATTTAAATTATAAAATTAATAAGTCTATTTTTAACATAAATTTGTTTTTTAACATTATTATTGATTAAATATTTCTTTATATTGGGTTCTTGTTTGGCCTTTTCTACTACAAAATTTTCTCTAGAATTAATTGGCAACTTAATTAAACTTCTTTTTTTTCCGTTAATTTGAATTACGATATTACAATCAGAATCTTCCATTAAAGCCTTGTTATAAATGGGCCAAAAAATATTTTCTAAATTTAATTTAGAATTTAATGCTGTCAAACATTCATGAGCAAAATGAGGTAAAATGGGCATAATTAAGATTAAAATCTTTTCAAAATTTTTTTTTAAAGAATCACTCGAGATTTTTTGATTTTCAATGAAATTAATGTAATTGTTATAAATATCATAAAAGTTAGCAATAACTACATTGTACTGAAAATTTTCTAAATTTTTATTTATATTAAAAAACATTTTAATAGTATATTTTTCCAATTTGTTATCTTCATTTTCGTCTATTTTTTTATCTTTTCTATTAATTATATTTAAATTTAAATTCCATAATTTTTGAATAAATTTAAATGAAGCGGAAATTCCTTCCTCAGACCATTGAATATCTTTACTTGGAGGGCTGTCTGACAGAATAAACCATCTTATTGCATCGGCACCAAAATTTTGAATTACATTTTCTGGATCAATTATATTTTTTTTTGACTTAGACATGGCCTCTGAAGGACCAACCGTAATTTTTACCCTAGATCCTTTTTTTACAAAAGTTTTATCATCAACTAATTCAATTTCATCTTGGCTGACCCAGTTGCCCCTTTCATCTTTGTAAGTTTCGTGACAAACCATTCCTTGAGTAAAAAGTCCATAAAAAGGTTCGATGTGCTTGAAATTGCTATTTTTGTAGGCTATTGCTCGCATAAAAAAGCGTGAATATAGCAGATGTAAAATTGCATGCTCTACACCTCCTATATATTGGTCAACAGGCATCCAGTAGTTTATGTCCTCATCACTATAACCATAATTTGAACTATGAGGAGAACAAAATCTTAGAAAATACCATGAAGAGTCTACAAAAGTATCCAAAGTATCAGTTTCTCTAACAACTTCCTCGTTATTAATTTTTGTATATTTCCATGTTTGATGATGATCTAAAGGATTTCCTTTACAGTTTAAATCCACATCTTTAGGCAAAGTTATAGGTAAATCTTTTTTAGAAACCGGAACAATATTACCATTTTTCTTATATGCAATTGGGATTGGGCAGCCCCAGTAACGTTGTCTCGAGATACCCCAATCTTTTAGTCTAAAATTAATTTTTTTACTTCCAATCTTTTTTTCTTCTAGTATTGAAATAGTTTTTAATACAGACTCATCGGGAGCGCTTAAACCATTTAAAAATTTAGAATTGATTATTTCTCCTTCTCCTATATATGCCTGTTTATAAATCATAAATTTTTTTTTATCTTCATTGGGAGGTAAAACTACAGGATTTACTTGTAACTTATATTTTATAGCAAAATCCAGGTCTCTTTGGTCATGAGCGGGACATCCAAAAATTGCACCCAAACCATAGTCCATCATAACGAAATTAGCTATATAAACTGGCACTTTCATATTTTTATCTAGAGGATTAATGGCAATTAAACTTGTTTTAAAACCAATTTTTTCTGCATTAGCTAATGCCTCTTCTGTTGTGCCAGTTTTTGAACATTCGTTTTTAAAATTAATAAATTCCCTATCATTTTCATAAAATTTAGAAGCAGGATGGTCAACGGATATTGCCAAAAATGATAATCCAAATAATGTATCAGGTCGAGTTGAAAAACAACTTATTTTTTTCACCTGTTTACTTCCCAATATTTCAAAATCAATTTCACATCCAAGAGATTTTCCAATCCAATTTTTTTGCATCAATTTTACTTTATTGGGCCAATTATTTAATTTTTCTAGACCATCTAAGAGTTGTTGTGAAAATTTTGTAATATCAAAAAACCATTGTGAAAGTTTTTTCCTTTCAACAATTGCTCCTGATCTCCAACCTTTTCCATTAATAACTTGTTCATTGGATAAAACAGTTTTATCCACAGGATCCCAGTTTACGTAGTTTTCCTTTTTTTTTACCAATCCTTTTTCATACATTTCTAAAAAAAATTTTTGTTGATGTTTATAATATTTGGGACTACAAGTAGAAATTTCCCGATCCCAGTCAATCGAGAGACCCAAAAGCTTTAATTGCCTTTTCATTGTTTCAATGTTTTTTTCTGTCCATGTCATTGGGTGTAAATTATTTTCTCGTGCGGCATTTTCTGCTGGCATTCCAAAAGAATCCCAACCCATTGGATGCAAGACATTAAATCCATTCAATTTTTTATATCTGGCCAGGACATCGCCTATGGTGTAGTTTCTTACGTGTCCCATGTGTATTTTACCAGAAGGGTAAGGAAACATTTCCAAGCAATAAAATTTTTTTTTATTTTTTTTTATTGAAGTTTTAAAACTTTTTTTTTCTTTCCATATTTTCTGCCATTTTTTTTCGGCAGTTTTAAAGTTATATCTCTGCATCTACTTATTTTTTGATTTGATTAAAATTTTAAAGAATTATTAATTATCACCGTATTTTTTAATATGTTCTTCTCTTCTTTTTTTGTATTTTCCCTTTTCAAGCAATGTAGCCGTTTTTAATATTGCTAATTTTACTTCTTCTTCCAAAGCTGATTTAACTTTGGCTACCGTACATTGTTGGAATTTATTACAAACTCTTTTGTGTATAATTACAACAAGTCCATCAGCTCTAATATCGTTGGATAAAAATCTTACTGTAATTTTAATTGCTTCATCATTCGAGGTACCTTCATTGTACCACTCGGTTATGATAATTCCTCCAGAGTAATCTACGTTTGCGAGAGGTAGGAAATCTAAAACCTCTAATGAGGCTCTCCATAATTCATTGGAGGAAGCGAACTCAAAATTAGTTCCACCTTTTCCTGTCCCACCTCCAATTCTAAATCCCCTTCCTTCTTGGATAGATTGTTTAACTCTTTCGTCAACATTAGGACTTACTACTCTGGCGTCACTGGGCTTATACAATCCACAAGAAGTTAATATAAATAATAATAAAAGTGATATCGGTAAAATTGGCTTTATTAAATTAAGGCTTGTCATTTTCTCTTTCATTTCTATCCTTATCTTCATCTTTCCCCATGTAATAGGCATAAATGTCGAGTTAATCTAACTTTAAAACAACTTGTACGTAAATAAAATATTAGTTACCCCAAAAACTAGTGAATTTATTGTATTTATTGACGTTCGGTTAGAGTGATATTTTTGCAACATATCATAAAAAATGTTGTATTTATTGAATTAGTTTCAAGCAGATAACGATTATTTGTGATATTTGTGCATCATTCATAATAATTAATTATTAATCAAAAAAAGGAGAATATTTATGGATAATTTAAAGAAAATAGGGTTGTCAGCTCTTGCTGGAACGCTGGCCTCTTTATCTGCTGCACAAGCAGGTTCATTGGCGGTTTCTGGTAGCGCTGAGGTATCTTATACTCAACGTGATAACGATGAGATAACAGGTAACCCTATAGGTATGAACAAAAACATTTCCTTTAAGGGTTCGGGGGAATTAGACAACGGTTGGACAGTGAGTACATCAATAAGTACTACTGATGCAATGGGTCTTTCTGATGGAGCTCTTACAATTGGCATGGGTTCATTGGGAACACTTATAATTGACAATGGAACAGGCGCGGACATGGGAAGTGCACTTGATAACGTTGTACCAATCGCTTTTGAAGAAGCTGATGCTGGTATGGCAACAGGAATGGTTCTTAGTGGCGGTGCGGTTAATGAAAATGGATCGATCGTCTATAAGCTACCTGTATTTGCTGGGGCACAAGTTGGACTTGCTTACAATCCAAGAAGTGGTGCTTCAATGAATGCTGATGGTGGTACTTCAGAAGGTTCTGGTGGTAGAGCTCACGAAGTAGCTGTAGACTGGAGTCCAGAAATGGTACCTGGTCTTAGAGTTGGTGGTGCTGTTGGAACATGCGATAATTGTGTGGCAGGTGCTAAAGACCTAGACGAAGAAACATGGTTTGCTACTTACACATATGGTCCTTTATCTGTTGGTTACCAAACTGCAGATGAAGACAGTGGAACTACAAACTATGACACTGACGTTTATGGTGTTTCGTTTAATGTAAATGACGACCTGTCAGTATCTTACCAATATGGTGAAACATCTGGCTACAGCGCTGGTGTAACTGCAGAGTTTACAGGAATTTCTGCCGCTTACAACATAGGCCCTATGGCTATCAAGTTCACTGACAATTCAGGTAAGAACGTCAATGGAAACACAAGTGGTGTCAACAAGGATGACAATAATAGAGAGCTAAACTTATCGATGTCATTTTAATTTAACATAGAAAGAAAGGAGAATTTTTTTATGAACAAATTAAAAAACATAGGTATATCGGCTCTTGCTGGTACGCTGGTATCTTTATCTGCCGCTCAGGCAGGTGGGGTGTCCGTTACTGGAGCATGGGAACTAAGTTATACTAACAAACATTCAGAGAAGGTTTCTGGTAACAAACTTGGAATGAAGAAAAACATTACGTTTGGTTCTGGTGGCGATATTTCTGATGGTGGTGCTGTAACTTGGGCGACAACAGTTGCAATGTCCGACACTATGGGACTATCTAGTGCAAGCATGAGCATAAACATGGGTGGAATAGCAACCCTTGCTTATGATTCTGGAACAGGCGGTTATGGTGCAAATAAAGTTGATAATATTGTACCAACGGCTTGGGAAGAAATAGACTATGGCTTAAGCACTGGAATAACTGATGTTGGTCGAGTTTCTTCATCAAAAGGTGTAGTTAACTTCGCTGTTAAGGCACCTACTTCTGGTACTGGGATTTCATTCTCGTATATTTCAAGAATGGGCGGAAGTCATATTGCAGACGGAGGTACGGATCCAGGTGCAAGTGGAGGAGGCAGAGGAGTAGACTTAACAATAGATTTAGTTGATTATTCTTCACCTCATTTTGGTTTTAGACTAGGAACTGCAGCTGAAATGGAAATAGTAAAAGACACTTGCGATGATAATGAAGGTCGTTTATACGCCAGTTGCCCTGCTAACTATGAGAATCACCCATATGCGGGTACAGCTTATACTAAGTTAGCATTAGGTCCTATCCATATTGGAGCACAAGCAACGTTCGAAGATATGGGATCCACGGCAATTACTGGAGTAGCAAATGAAAGATCTATTGTAGGTGGTCTAGCATTTGTGTTCGGCGATACTCTTTCTCTTAGTTACGGAAAAGCATGGCAAAAAAGAAGATACAATGATGCCTTGAGAGGAACTGGATATAGCCAAGCAAGTGGAGCATTAGGAACTCGGCTTGGTGGCGGTGGTTCTACTGGAGTTGGAGGAGAAACTGGTCCGTTTGAATATGAAAGATCTGACTACAGCGGTATCTCAGCGGCATTAAACATTGGTCCTGTGGCGCTTAAAGCTACAAGAAACCGTGTCGATGGTGCAGGAGAAAATCATTCAAGCAAACCTAGAAAACACAGTGAGATAAACTTGTCGATAGCCTTTTAAACAAGAAAAATTAAACTAATTTATAAAAACCGGCCTAAAGATTTAGGCCGGTTTTTTTTTAGGTAAGTTATTCCCGCCATTCCATAAATATTTAGCATTCCTAAGGTATTTATATTTTTTTTTCTAATCCCCCCTAAAGCAATAAATTTCTTTTCATATTTGAGAGTTAATAGCTTAAATTTACAAACCCCTAAATATTTTCTATTCTTTGCAATTTTAAACAAGGGTGATAAAAATATTGCCTCACATCCTTGGTCCAATTTTTTTTTAATTTCAATTTGATTATGCGCCGACCCAATGATTTTAAAGTTTTTATTTAAATTTACTTTATTAAAAGTTATTCTTTTATTAAATGAAGGAATATAAATTCCATCTGTTTTAAATTTAACTGCCAATTTTAAATTATTTGAAATATAAAATTTAATTTTTTTTTTATTACAATATGATCTTAATCTATAGATATCGCTTTCATTTTGTTTTTTTGAATAATTTCTGTAAATTATTCCTAAATTTGTGATATCATTTTTTAAAATATTTTTTTCATATTTATCAACAAATAAAAAATATTTTGGTAAATTATTTTTATGCATAATGTCGTTGAAAGATTAATAGCGATTCGATCTGAAATCAAAGAACTTTTAATAAAAAATAAATCGCAAAACAAAGACCCCAATCTTATTATTGTTTGTAAAACTTTTGCCATAGATAAAATATTACCATTAATTGAAGCCGGCCATGTTCATTTTGGTGAAAACAAAGTTCAGGAAGCAGAATTAAAGTGGAACGAAGTTAAAAAGAAACATTCGAATGTTAAATTACACATGGTTGGCAAGCTACAGACAAATAAGGTTAAAGCAGCTTTAAAAATCTTTGATTATATCCATTCGGTTGATAGTTATAAATTAGCAGAAAAAATTGTTAAATACGAAAAAGAATTAGGTAAAAATATTAAAACATTTGTCCAGGTTAATATTGGAGAGGAATCTCAAAAAAGCGGCATCAGGCCAAAAAACATAAATCAATTTATAAGGTCTTGTAAAAATGATCTTTTTCTAAATATAATTGGACTAATGTGCTTACCGCCAGTAAATGAAAATCCAGAAAAACATTTTTTATATTTAAATCAACTTAAGAATCAAACAGATCTTCGACATTTAAGTATGGGTATGTCGAATGACTATCAAATTGCAGTAAAATGTGGATCAACATTTTTGAGAATTGGTTCAAAGATTTTGGGAGAAAGAAATATTAGCTAGCCAATTTTTATTTTGTCAGTCGGTTTGATATATTTTACCAAAATTAAAAAATTTTTAATGCTAACAGCTATACACCCAGCCGTCGGTTTATAGTTTCGAGTCAAATGTAAAAAAATTACACTACCTCTATGGGGAATTACTGGATTTGTATTGTAATTAATTGGAATGAACGCGTCATATTTGTGATCTTTTCTAAATAATTTTTCACCTTTTTTTCTGGATTTTAAATCAAATTCTTTATTATATTTACTGTCATTTGGATTATTACACCAACCCATATGTTTTTTTATCACCTTGCATTTTAGATGAGTACCTATTTTTTTAATTCGATCAGCTCGATAATAAAGTTTACCTAAATTGAAAATCCCTCGTGGAGTTGCTTTATCACCTTCTTTTTTATTTTTTTTTATTCCCATTTTACCCAAAACACATCTGAATTGAAATTTTTTATAAATCAAAATTCCATTTTTTTTTATTTTTATTAACATGGTGTATAGTTTTAGAATGAAAAATATCACATTGTATATTATAGGACAAAGAATTTTGGCTGACATTCTTAAGGAAAAAGAAGATGTTATAAAAATAAATATTTTATTTTTTGAAAATATAAGTGATTATTTTAAAAACATTAAAGATAATATCATAAACAATATTGTGGTTACCCATCTTTCTAATTTTGAATCAATCGAACAATCTAACTTTAAAATTGATAATCCTGTTTTTTATTTAACTAATAAAAAAAATAAAGCAAATATCAAAACAAAATTGCAAAGATATGAATTAATTTATTATCCTTTTAATTTAAAAAATTTTTTAGAAAAAATAAATTTAGCATATAGTAAATCCAAATTTATAATTAATTCAAAAGTTAAACTTTTGAATTATACCATTAATCTAAATACTAGAGAGATTATTGCTGATCAAAATAAATTGAAATTGACAGAACGTGAAAAAGATTTTTTACTATTTCTTAAAAATTCTAAAAAACCCAAAACAATAAAAAATATTCTCGAATCTGTTTGGAAATATTCTGAAACTATAGAAACTCATACAGTTGAGACTCATGTTCATCGATTGAGAAAAAAATTTTTAGATTCTTTTAATGATAAAAATTTTATTAAAAATAATAAAAATGGCTATTATATTTAGATGAGTCGAAAAAATCCTATAGCAAAAGACTTATATTCTTCAAAATATAAAAAAAGAGTTGTAAAGCCTAAAAAAGGTAAAGGAAGCTTTAGAAGAAAAAAAAAATAATATTAGTTTAGTCTGGCACCTATTTTTTGAATAATTTTTGATGACATTTCAGTTCCTTTTTCAAGGCTTTCCTTTATTGATAATTTGTTAACATGGCCGTGTAAAAACCCTGCCGCAAAAAGATCGCCTGCTCCAGTTAAATCAACAATTTTTAAATTTTTTT
>MPLZ02205883.1_pt1 | contig 12969 bp, 15 predicted proteins | sample 1617311 | NCBI WGS metagenome assembly MPLZ02 (sample SAMN05944806, study PRJNA350692) | marine metagenome | biome: marine; feature: ODZ; material: water; isolation source: 160 m water sample filtered on 0.2 um supor filter | place: Pacific Ocean | collected 2012-04-08 | depth 160m m | reverse complement strand
ATTGTGGATACTTACGGGGGTATTGGCAGGCATGGCGGAGGCGCTTTTTCAGGAAAAGATCCAAGCAAGGTGGACAGATCTGGAGCTTATGCAGCAAGATATGTTGCTAAAAATATTGTAGCAGCGGGTTTGGCTGATAAATGTGAAGTACAACTAAGTTATGCAATTGGAGTTGCTGAACCTACATCCATTAATGTAGACACTTTTAGCACAAATAAGATTCCTGAAGAAAAAATTGTTGAGCTGGTAAAAAAGCATTTTCCATTAACACCGAAATGGATTATTGAGAAGCTTGATTTGTTAAGGCCTATATACAAAAAAACATCTACTTATGGCCATTTTGGCAGAAATGATCCTGACTTTACATGGGAGAAAACTGATATGGCTGAAATACTTAGGAAAGACGCTGGATTAGAAGAAGCATAAATTAAAGTAGAAGCTTAGTTGCTAAAAACTTCATTACCATATCTTTGTTTTGCCCTTTGTTTTAACTCGCGGTATTCTTTTTCATTAAGGCTTAAAGTGTCTTTTATTTCTTCAAAGCTTGAATACATGCCTAAAAAGTTCAATGCTTTGTCAACTTTGCTATGTTCATAATCCATAATTATCACCTTTTTTAGGAAGTCTTTTTGTCAAATAATGATTTAAAAAGGTTACTGATTGAATATATTTTTTAGTATATAGTTTGGATTGGAATAATAAGATAATAGTCAACGATAAGTTTAAAAACAAAAGATTAATTCTTATAGGGTTAAGGGGCTGTGGGGTAACTTGGCTAGCCTTTCTGGTTTGGGACCAGACGACCCCGGTTCAAAAGGCCATGTTTTCAGTGCATTATGCTACTGGGGCTGTGAAAGTCCGGGCAGCCCCATTTGATTTAAAATTAAGATGGAAAAAATAGAAAAATTAGGTTCTGCAAAGCGTTTTGGAGCAAGATATGGAAGCAAGCCTAAACATAAGTTTGCTGAAATAGAGAAAGAGCAGAGAAAAAAGCATAAATGCCCTTATTGCAATGCTCTAAAAGTAAAGAGAGTATCTCCAGGGATATGGCATTGCAAAAAATGCAATTCAAAATTCACAGGAAAAGCATATACTGTTGCAAAAGTAGCAGTTGTTGAAGGAAATCCTGTTGAGGATGAGAAAAATTCAGAAAGTGCCCAATTAGAAAAAACCGAAGAAGTTAAGGAAGAGGTAGCATAAAATGGTAGAATACAAATGTTTTCAATGCAATAAAAAAGTTAGCCAAGATTATTTAAGAAAAAAAATCAGGTGCCCTTACTGCGGCAGCAAAATGCTTTTTAAGCCAAGAAATATTGCTACAAAAATAAAGGCGAGATAAGATGGCAGAAGTTTCCAAGGACTCAGAAAAGAAATTAGGTCAATTGCAGATGCTTGAACAAAGCATGCAAAACTTTCTCATGCAAAAACAGCAGTTTCAATTGCAGCAGGTAGAAATTGAATCTGCATTAAAGGAACTGGAAAAGGTTAATGAAGCTTATAAAATTGTAGGAAATATAATGGTATTGTCAAAAAAAGACGATCTTATAGAAGATTTAAAGTCCAAAAAGGAAGTTATTGAGCTAAGAATAAAAAACATGGAGAAGCAGGAATCCCAGTTAAGGGAAAAGGCTTCCAAATTACAAAATGAGGTTCTAAAGGAGATGGGTCAAGATTGAACTAAAAATGGAGCACAAAGATATTACAAGTATGGAACCAGTTCTAGCTGAATTAAAAGATGACTCTACTGTTCCGAAAAATGTCAGGCTAAAGATAGAAAAAGTAATTGAAGTTCTTAAGAGCAATATGGAAATGTCAATTAAGGTCAGCAAGGTCCTTAACGAGCTTGAGGAAATCGCTGATGACGTAAATTTACAGTCCTATACAAGAACACAGGTATGGGATATTATTAGTACATTGGAGAAAATAAAATAATAATACAAATTAAATAATGAAAATAGCCCACCAGATTAAGGTAAAAGTTTTTTCTTACGAGAAGAATAATGAAGATGAAAAGCTAGTCCTTGATAAATTTCTGCAATTATTTCCATTTAATCTAAAAGATGAGAAAATAGAGCTTAAAAATACAAATGCTCTTGGACTTAATGAGAATAAAATAACAATTTTTGAGGTTGCATTAACAAAAGAAAAACATACTAATCTATTCCTAAATAATTTAATTAAAAATTTAGATGAAGAGCAGAAAAAACTTATACTTTCACAATTAGAGTCAAGATTAGATGGTAACTTGGATTTTTTCTTGAGGTTTGACAAGAATGAATACCTGAAAAATAAGAAATTAAAGCTTACAGACTCCGGAAATTGCTTTCATATAGAGATAAGCGTAGCAGCTTTTCCTAAGAAGAGGGAAATAGCTTTAGGTATTGTTAAAGAGATTTTTGGGTAATTCTAATTATGTTATTTTAAAGTAAGGCAATGTAGTAAAGCATTAGAAGAACATCAGCCACAATAAGATAAAGATTATCTTCCATATTGAAAATAATTATCTCAAATTATAACACTTCTTTTGGCTTTTTGACAATTTATAGCTCTTTAGACAACAATTTAAGCATAATATAGCCCTATAACCTCAAAAAAAGCATAAAAACCCCTTATCTACTAATATCTTAATAATAAATAATTTAAACCAGTATCAATTCATTCCCACAAAACTTGGGGGTAAGTTATCTTGTTAGAGTTAATAAAACAAGCTAAAATCGGCACCATAATTCCTGTATACAAGGAATTGGACAGTGAAATAAATGCTTTAGAGTACTTTGCAAAACTATCAAATTATGGAAATAAAAAGAATTCTGTACTGATGCAGAGTAATGAGAAGAGTTTTGGTTCTGCAAACCCTTGTTTGATGGTTACTGGCAAAGATGATGATTTTGAAATAACTCCCTTAAACAATTTAGGCAAGAAATTCCTAAACCTCATAAAAAAGGACTTTAAGTTCTGCGATAATGCCATGTTCAGCAAAGGAAAAATAGTTGGAAAATTAACCCCAATAAAAAAATCCGTTTCTGAGCAGGAAAAACTTAAGCTAAAGACGCATTTAGACATAATAAGGGCAATTGCATTTAAGTTCAAGCCAGCAAATAAGCCGCCTTACTGCGGATTGTTCGGCATGATTTCCCATGATTTTGCTAATCATATTGAAGATGTTCCAGGGAATGAAGAGGATTTACTTAAAGATCCTGATTACATATTCTATTTTCTTGATAATATGTTTATGGTCAATCACAAAACAAAGAAAACGTATTTTGTGGCAAATGCTTTAGTGACAGACAACCAGAAAGAAAAACTTTACCAGGAATGCAACAAGACGATAAGCAGCTATGAAAAATTAATAGATAAAAAAGTTCCTAAAGGAAAAAAACCAAAGAAGAAAGAATTAAAAATAAGTTATGACACGGGCAAAGAAGAGTTTCTTGGATTGATGAGGAATTTGAGGAAACATATACTTGATAGCAGTATTCTATATGCATCACCATCCAGAACAACTATAACTAGCTATAATTCAGAGCCTCTTGATATATATTCTCAACTGAAAGCTGATAGCCCTGGGAATACATTGTGTTATGTTAATGACGGCAATGGAATATCTGTAAGTTCTGGAGCAACATCATTTTTGAGTGTTTCAGGCTCAGAAAAAACAATAGAGTTGAGCATTTATACAAACAAAACAGCCAGAGCAACAACAAAGGATGAAATAAATAATGATCTGGATAATAAATATGAGATGTTATTAAAAACTGATGGGGATGAAATTGCTTACAACACAATGTTAGTAGATTCTGCAAGGAATGATATTGCTCGAATCTCAGAAACAGGAACAAGATTTGTCAGTAAGTTATTTAGGGTCGATAAACTGCCCATGTACCAATTTATATCTTCCAGTGTTAAAGGAACCTTAAAGAAAGACCTTGATGCTTTGCATGCTTATTTAGCAACAATAAATCCTATAAGCGGTATTCCAAAAACAAAATCTATGCAATTGCTTGGAAAATTGGAGAAAGGTAAGAGATCATTTACTTCCAGTTCTGTTATTTACATTTCTCCGGATAAAGACTTATGGAGCATATCAACAGAACCGATTAGAATAAAGAAAAACTTAGCATATCTTAGGACAAGCTCCAGGGTACTCCATAACAGCAATGACGAAGAAGAGTTCAAATCAGTTAACAATAAAGAAGAGAAGATATTGGATGCAATCAAATCTGCGGGTGGTTTAAGGTGAGAGTCCTTTTTATTGATAATCCGGGTTTTACATACAACCTAGTAGATGAATTTGAGAAAAGAGATTGCGAGATTGTAGTTTACAGAAATGATGTTGATATGAAAGCGATTGATAATGCAATAAAAAGCTTCAAGCCAAAACTTATTGTTATTTCAGGTTATGGAAATGTAAAAGATGCTGGAAATTCTGTTGATGTCATACAGGCTTATCAGGGACAAATACCTATTTTTGGCATTGGGTTTGGATGCGAATGTATTATAGAGGCGTTTGAAGGCAAGGTCGATAGAAGTCCAGTAATTAATCATGGTAACGTAACCCGGATAAGTCATGATGACAAAACTATATTTAAAAAATTAGATAATCCTTTTGCTGCCGGGGTATATAATTCTCTCTCTGCATCAGATGTTCCTTATGACCTTGAAGTATCAGCAAGAAATGGAAATGATATTGTTATGGGCATAAGGCACAAAGAGTGCTTTGTTGAAGGCATACAGTTTGATCCTGGAAGTTTATTAACTGCTGATGGAAGCTTGATTATAGAAAATCTTCTGAATGAAATTGGTAAGAAATAGTTCATTACCCACAAGTAACAAAAATAGAAAGGTTTATAAAGGAGGTAATTTAGTCTAGGACTATGGTAAGCGCAAAACAAAAGGAACAGATGTCAGGATTCATTACAAGACTATTAGAAAATTCAGGACTATACAACATCTTGAAGCATGATAATTCCTATATTCTTGCAATTGAAAAGCCTGATATTGTAGAGAACCCTAAAACAATTGATGTTCTTGCCCACAATTACCGCAGAACAAAAAAAGAGCTAAATGATACATTAGGGCACAACAATTATCATGGAATATCTACCGCCCATATATTTTACAAGGATGACAAGACATTTATGGTAAGGTTAGGCAGCAGAGGCAATATCAAAGATGAACGAAGCCTAAAACGTTATTCTAAAGAACAAAGAGATGCCATGATTCACTTAAGGGATCTTGAAAAAGAAGTTTTAGGTATTTCTAGAGGAGATCTTGCATATTATCAGCCAGAAACAGCGCGTTTAGAAGAGGGTATTAGGAGATTTGAGATGGTAAGAGTTGCTTTGGATTATACTCACATTAGACGAGGAGATCCTGGGTATGGTTTTGTACGGGATACAGTTTCTAAAGACTACAAAGAAGCGCGTCAAATCGGAGCAACAATTACAGGTCCAATTGAATTATTAGTGGGTAATAGGGGTTATGCGGGCATAAGCCCAGTAGAGCCTACCAAGCCAGTAAAACCAGAACAGCCTTCACTTTTTAAGTAACCGGCATATGATACATAGGGATAACATCATCAAAACTGTTTATTTCTCAATAAACCAAATAAGATATTTGATACAAATATCACTAATTCCAACGGACAAGAGGATAATAAGAAAGATATTTAAGGCGGAATTGCTTACTATGAATGATATTTGGGTGCTAAAATGAGAAGAAACGGAATAGCAAAATCATTAGAAAATATACTTGACAATCCTATCGTAGCCGCATCTTTAGATAGAAGTCAACTTATAAGCGGTGTTACTAATCAAGTACTGGGCCATTGGAGTGTTGATTTAAGCCAAAGAAATCCGGCTCCTGCTTTTATCGGAAGTGAAGGTGAAAATCCTAATTACCTTGGAACTGATTTGGATCTTTTTTCTTTTCTAATGTCTTTAAGTCAAAGAAGAGCTGTAATTAACATTCCCGATTATGAAAACTTAAGAAAATCTACCTTAGCCAGTAATCAAGCTGTAGTTTCTAAAGAAAATAGACATGGTCAGCTTCTTTGGTTAGAGTCTAATGCTGAAACGCATGCATTTGATATAGAAATGATTGATTATAATGTAATAGAGAGAAGAAATGGCACAGATAAAGTTGGAGCTCCCAGAAAATTTGCAGTTGTTGACGATTTTGGAGAACTTTATGATGGTTGGACCAACTACGAATGGCTTCCTTCAGAACAAGAAAATAAATTAATTGAAGAAAAGGGCTTAAGGGGTAGACATGGCGCCCTGGAGTTTAGTTATTTTGTTCATCCAAGTAAGGCATTCTCATTTTATGGCTCTCCTTACATAGCTACAAAAATTCTCGGTATGAGAATGAAAGACCAGGCATCATTTTACAGAGAAATAGCAAAGCAATTAAGGGAAGATGGAATTAGGCTGATGTTTCCAAAAGAAGAAAAAGAACGAGTAAAATATGGTTACGAAGGTGAAACAGTCCCACAAAAAGTAAAAACTCTTGAAGCCAAGTTGATAATTCCTGATTTTCATGGGGAATACCCAATACGGGGAATGGAAATACATCGTGGAAAAAAAGTAGTTACAGATTTTGAGGGAATGCCAGATAGTCCAAGGGAAAAAGCAAGCGTTTTAAGATATTCAAAATGGACTGCAAACAAATTAAGTTATAGGTATGGCCCTCCGGTAAGAGCTGCTGCGCGTGCAGTTGAACTGGCGTTTTTCAAATATGGATTAGATAGCCACAGAGGCGGTGAAATAAGGCCGGGTTGGGCTGTTCCAGATTGGAATAGAGATGTTAAAGAAGGACCAACAACAAGAATTGACTGGAATCAATTAAAGCTTAATGACTCTGTTCAACTTCTTTACAGAACCAGAGATACAACTGCTCAAGTCAGAGCAAGATCATAAGTCAACTAAACTCAATAGTTAACTTTTTATAATTCTCAATTAAGCCTTTATTTATGCTAATAAAAAATATCTACAGTAAACTCTATTCCCATTTTGGTCCGCAACATTGGTGGCCTGTGACAAAAGAGAAACAAATTATTCCAAAATACCATAAAAACATTAAATTAAATGAAAAACAAAAATTAGAAATCTGCTTTGGAGCAATACTGACTCAAAATACCAACTGGAAGAATGTTGAAAAAGCTGTAGTGCAATTGAATAAAAACAATTTAATTGATATAAATAAAATCTTAAAAATTAATAATAAAAAACTTGCAAAAATAATCAAAAGCTCCGGCTACCATAACCAAAAAGCAAAGAAACTAAAGAATTTCTGCAAACATATTAATAAAGATCATGATAATAATCTAAAAAAGTTCTTTGGAAATAATATTGAAAAGCTAAGAAATGAACTATTATCTATTAACGGCATTGGGCCTGAAACAGCAGATTCCATAATCCTTTATGCTGCAAAAAAACCCATATTTGTTGTAGATGCTTATGCAAAAAGGATAATAAACAGGATTGGCTTTAAAGAAGAAACTTATGATGAATTGCAAACATTATTTATGAGCAATTTAAAGAAAAATGAAAAACTATATAATGAGTACCATGCTTTACTGGTGGAATTGGGAAAGAATGTTTGTAAAATAAAACCATTATGTCAAAACTGTCCGTTAGAGGAGTCATGCAATAAAAATGGTATATGAACAAATCATAACAATAATAATCATTACCCTAATTATAGTTTTTGTATGGGGTATTTTTAAGAGATTGTTTAAGTTAATGTTTTATGCCGGAATAATTATCTTCTTGCTTCTTGCTGCTAATACCTATTTCATTTACCAAGATTTTAAGGATTTCAGAGAAAACTTTGCTGTTTCAGAGAAAAAAGTTATTTTGAAAGATGGGGATGTGATTTTAACTGGATTGGTGCTTAATGAAGATACCGATTTAATGAATGATGAACAATTAAATGATTATTCTTCTTATCTGAAAGGCGATGATTATGAAAAAATTTTAGGAGATAGCTACAAATTGATGGTATTTGATGTTGAAATAATCTCAAATTTAGATAATGATATAGAGCTCGGATATAAAACAATTACAAGTGATGAAGCGATTACAATATTGAAGTCAAATAGCGGTTCACAAGAAAAAGCAGCATTATTTGGCGTAATTCTGGCAGATGAAATTTTAAACTCAAGAAACCCTTTATTCTTCTTTTCAGAATTTAAAAATAACAATATTATAATTTATCCGGAAACTGCATTATTTAAAACAATAAAGTTTATTCCTTTATCGTTTATCAAGAATATTGGAAAAAAGATTTTTGAGAAAGGAAAGGAAAAGGCAATAAGTCTTGTAGAGGAATAACAACAAAATATATAAATAAGTATGTGCAAGGAAAGATAAAAAGAGGTGTTATATGGGTATTCTTGATAAAATCATGTTCTGGAAGAAGAATGATGACTTAGGGGATTTAGGCCTGGGTGGAAAAGACAACTTAGCTTTTGGCAATGAACTTGGTGCTCAGCCTGGTGCTACACCAGGACTTCCAGGAGGTATGGGACAAGAACCCGGAATGGATCAAGGCTTAGGACAGCAGCCTAGTCCAGGCTTACAAGCTCCAGGCCCGTCACCACCAGGACCATCAATGCCTTCATTTCCTTCACAACCGCCACCGCAATTCCAGCAGCCACAACCACCAAGTTATGCACCTCAGCAAGAGGTAGAGTCCAAAAACCTCGAGATTATATCAAGCAAACTGGATGCTATAAGGGCTTCTATTGAAAGCTTAAATCAACGCTTGGCAAATCTTGAAGCTATTGCCCGCGGTGAAGAAGAACAGAGCAAAAGGAGAAGGTATTATTAACAATCTTTATATATTCCTTCTTTTATTTTTTTAAGTTATGAAGAACAAATATATCACTATATTCTCGACAGCACTAATAATTATTTTAATTGACCAGATTACTAAATTCCTGATAAAAACTAATTTTCAGTTAAACCAGCCTTTCCCGCTAATAAACAATATTTTTTATTTGACATATAGGCATAACTCCGGAGCTGGATTTGGAATTTTACAGCAACAAAGATGGATTTTGATTTTTATTTCTATAATTGTTATTGGGTTTATTTTTTATTATTTTGATAGGGTTAAGGAAAAAGAAATTTTATTGCAAGCGCTTGTTGGGTTTGTTCTTGGCGGAACTATTGGAAACTTAATTGACAGAGTTGCTTATGGTTTTGTAATAGATTTTTTGGACTTTAGAATATGGCCAATTTTCAATGTTGCAGACAGCTTTGTGACTATAGGCGTTATTGGGCTGATAATTTATTTTTGGAATAAATAAATACTTGATAATTTAAAACAAAAAAGGTGTAAAATGTATGAAAATATTGCATCACTAATCAAGTACATCTGTACAAAAAATAAAAAACGTATAGCTATAAGAAACAAACAAGGCTATAGAACAAGAAATGTAACATATGCTGAGCTTTACGACAAGATAACAAAAACCTCAAGATTATTTGAGAAGTTAGGAATAAAGAAATCAGACAAAATCCTGATACTTGGAAGGAATTGTGTTGAATGGGTTATTGTATTTCTTTCAGCTGTTTCACAAGGAATAATAGCAGTTCCGCTGGATACAAGTTCTGACACGGCTTTTATCAAAAAGATAATTGCGCAAACAAAGCCAAAAGCCATTTTTGCTTCAAAAAAAATAAAATTGGGAATAAAAACAATCTACTTTGATAAATTAGAAAATAATATCCAAGATTTAATTCCAAAAGAAGTTCAAAAAATTGCTCCAAAAGATACAGCAGAAATATTATACACATCCGGCACAACAGATATTCCAAAAGGGGTAGTTCTGACGAATGAGAATCTCTTAGCAAGCATGGATTCGTTGACAAGAGCAGTAAAGCTACCATGTTTGAAATTTATTTCTGTATTGCCTCTTAGCCATATACTTGAACAGGTTGCTGGCTTATTAATCCCCTTATATTATGGTTCCAGCATACTCTATCCAGCAACTTTTAGGCCAGCAAAACTTACAGAGATAATAAGGAACAAAAACATCAATGCGGTGACGTGTGTTCCAGCAATTTTGGAATCTCTGAAGCAGCCAAACTTGAATAAGAATCTAGGTTACCAATTCTTTTTGATAGGGATTGGGGGAGCAAAGCTAGACATTGACCTAGAAAAATATTGGAAAAGAAGATGCAAACTGGTAGTCCAGGGTTATGGTCTTACAGAAACAGCTGCTTTAGTTACAACAAACACTTTGTTCAGAAATAAAACAGGCTCAGTTGGGGCAAAACTCCCAGGAATAGAAATAAAACTGGATGGTAATGAGATTTTAGTAAAGGGAAAGAATGTCTTTAAAGCTTACTACAAAAATAAAGAAAAAACTAAACAGGTCTTTACAAATAACTGGTTTAGGACAGGAGACCTTGGAGTATTCAAAGGACAATATCTTTATTTGATGGGAAGAAAAAAAGACCTAATAGTAACAAAAGCAGGAGAGAATGTTTATCCATATGACATAGAAAAAGTTCTTAATAGTATGGATGGAATAAAAGAGAGCTGCGTTATAGATGAAAACGGCACTATAAAAGCTGTTATCATACCAAGCAGGAGGATAGAGCCAGAAGCAGTGATTAAAAAAGTGAATTTGAAATTAATGCCAAAACAAAGAATAAGCGCTTTTGAGATCTGGCCTCAACAGTCGTTTCCAAAAACACCTGTAGGAAAGATTAAGAAATACTTAGTAAAAAAAATCATTAAAGAAAAGAAAAAACCGAAACTAAGTTATGGAAATAAATTAGTGCAGATAGTTGCTGATATCACAAACAAAAAACCAAGGCCTAATTCCACGCTTGGTTATGATCTATTACTCGACTCCTTAAAAAGAGTCCAGCTTATTACAAAAATAGAGGATGAATTTAATATTGAGATACCAGAACAAAAAATATCGGATTCAACTACTGTGAAAGCTCTAGAAGACCTTATAAAAAAACAGGAGAAAATCCAAAAATTCAGGCTGGAAAAATGGCAGTTAAATCCAATTGTAGCCAGTATAAGAAGAATATTCCAGGAGATGTTCTTTTTAAGAATAATCAGCATTTTTTGTCACGTATCGTGTAAGGGCATAGAGAACATTTCAGCAATAAAAGAGCCTGTTATCTTCATGCTAAATCATCAAAGTGCTCTTGATGTTCCATGTTTGTTAAGAAGCCTGCCTTTTAGAATGAGGAAAAAAATTGCTTGCGCAGCTTCTCCATCAAGACTCTACGGAATACCTCCTCCAAAAAAAGCTAAGCTAATAAGGAAGCTTGAAAGCCTGTTTATAAGAATATTCTCCAATACGTATCCTTTTGGGAATGAAATCGGGATAGAAAGAAGTCTGGACTTAACTGGAGAAGTACTAGACAGAGGTTATTCTCTTTTTGTCTTTCCAGAAGGCAGAAGAACAACAGATGGAAAAATTGACAGATTCCAGACGGGAGCAGGATTTTTGGCCTTGAACATGAATGCCAAAGTAGTTCCGGTTAAGATGAAGGGTCTTTTTGAAATACTGCCAATAGGTAAATTCTGGCCCAGGATTGGCAAAGTTTCTATTACATTTGGCAAGCCGATAGAAATTAAAAATGTGTCTTACATAGAAGCAACAAAAATAATTGAAGGAAAAGTTAAAGGGTTATGATGAAAGTTAAAGTTGGTTGTGATATTGTGGAAATTAAGAGGTTTAATAAGTTAGACAGCAAGACACTGAATAAAATATTCCACAAGAATGAACTCAAAAACTTAAAATCTGAAAGTCTTGCTGGCTTGTTTGCTGCAAAAGAAAGCTGCAAAAAAGTATTTGACGACCTTGACTGGCATGACATAGAAATTAAGAAGAAAAGAAATAGTAAGCCGTTTTTGATACTAAAAAAGGATAGAGATGTGTTAAATTATGACTTGAGCATTAGCCATGATGGAGAATACGCTATTGCTACTGTTGTTTTTTTGACTAAAAAACCATGAAAATATCAATTAAAAAACAAATATTCGGCTGGAGCATGTATGATTTTGCCAATACAATATTCTCTGCTCTATTTATTACTGTTTATTTTCCATTATTTGTTGTTCTTAAAGGAGGTACAGCATTCCATGTTGGTTTAGTTATGTCAATTTCTATGCTTTTGGCAGGATTGCTAGTTCCTACTCTTGGCGGAGTTGCGGATATAACCCGGCGGAAAAAGTTATTGCTGTTTATGTTCACTGTTCTGTGCTGTGTGTTTACTTTCTTTACTGGATTTTTTGGCCTTTTGCTGGTGATGGTATTTGGCCTCTTGGCTACCTTCTTTTTCCATGCAAGTCTGGATGTTTATGATGCCCTGCTTGTTAATATTTCAACCAAAAGAAATATAGGCTTTGTCTCAGGATTAGGAACTGCTGTTGGTTATTTAGGAACAGTGCTAAGTGTTGCAATAGCTTATATAATTGGTCTTTTTTATGGTTTTGAGAGTATATCAGGGATACAAATAGTATTTATGGCTGCAGCGCTTCTATTTTTTGGTTTTTCACTATTCACATTTTTCTTTGTTGAAGAAGCCTCGAAAATTAAGATTAAAAAGCAGCACTTTGTAGCTGCTTTTAAGAGAGTAATTTTTACAATAAAGAATATAAAAAAATTTAAGTCACTATGGCTTTTCTTATTTGCATCATTTTTATATGTCGATGCTGCTAATACCGCAACAATATTCTTATTTTTGTTTGCTAAAGACCAGCTGGGAATGGGCTTAATTCAATTTCTTCCCTTATATGCAATAATGGCAATAGCCGCAGTTATAGGCTCTTTATTTTTCGGGAAAGTAACAGATAAACTAGGGCACAAAAAAACATTGGCATATGTTTTAATTTTATGGATTGTCGTTATTTTGATTTTATATTTCAAAACAAGCTATGCAACATTTTTACTTACAGGCATTTTAGGCGGCGCATTATTGGGGGCTATAT
>MPLZ02058463.1_pt1 | contig 12992 bp, 9 predicted proteins | sample 1617311 | NCBI WGS metagenome assembly MPLZ02 (sample SAMN05944806, study PRJNA350692) | marine metagenome | biome: marine; feature: ODZ; material: water; isolation source: 160 m water sample filtered on 0.2 um supor filter | place: Pacific Ocean | collected 2012-04-08 | depth 160m m | reverse complement strand
CGATGGCAACCGCGCCCGACCCGATGATAGTTGGCGCAGCCAACCGCAAAATGACAAAGCCTTCCAAATACGCTCGGTTCGCAAAGCAGTCGATCTTTGCAATGAAGCCGCCAGTTTAACATTCGATCCGAAGTTCACTCGGCCTCGCGGCCCGCAGATGCAGGCTAGCGCTGTATCAGGCGCTGAGCCTTGAGCGCGTACTCGCGGGCCTTGACCGCGTCTCCCAGCCGGTCGTGGAGTTCAGCGAGCAGAAAATAACCGGCCATAAGGTCATCCGGCTCGCGCGGTTCAGCGACCGCGGCCATCGCCATCTCGACGGCGCGAACGAGATTCTCGCCGCGGTTCATGTAACTCCGCGCCATGAAAAGGAGGGCCCGGGGATTTTGGGGGTCGATCTCGAGTACATGTGTCAGGTGCCGCTCTTCTTCGACGCTCTGCCCAATCACCCGATACATCATGGCGAGATTGAAGTGTGTCGGGACGTGGTTGGGGAAGATCTCGATCTCCCGTAGATATTCCGCCACGGCCTGCTGTGGCTCACCTCTCTCTGCGTGGATGCGAGCCAGCGTGAAGTGCATGCTGGGGAGAAAGTCGTTGATAGCCAGCGCCTTGCGGGCGTTGTCTTCGGCCGCCGGCAGGTCTTCCAGTTCGAAGTGCGCACGCGCCAATCCCGAATACGCCACGGCGGATTCGGGATTGAGGGCAAGACACTGTTCATAGTATGGAATCGCGTCGGGATATCGGCTCTGCGTGCTGCGGATGTTCCCCAGCAAGTAGAGAATGTGCGCATTCGGGCCAATGAAATCGAACGAATCGAGCGCCGTCTTCTCGGCCTCTTCCACCAACCCGAGCTTCAGCTGCGCATCTGCCAGATTGATGTAGGCGTAAGCATCCTCCGGCCTCAGCGGTATCGCCTGCTGGTATATGTCGACCGCGTCCGCGAAGCGCTCCTGCAGCGTGTATAGCTGCCCCAGCGTCTGATAGGTCTTGAAGACCCCCGGATCTTCGCTGACGATCTCTTGCAGCAGCAGCTCCGCTTCGTCGTATCGCTCTGTTTGCATCAGCCACCGGGCTCGAATCGATTTGTTGTAAATACCGATCTTTCCCCTCGGGCTCGCCAGCTTCTCCACCGGGTCGTCCGCGGTGATCGAGAAGCTACCGAGATAGCCGAGGCTGGCCAGCCTCGCCATGGTCTCTTCATCTACCGCCATGAATTCCGCGCCGTCACCGTTCTGGCTGATCTCGCCAACGAACTCGCCGGCAACCGCTTCAAGTTGCTCGAAGAGCTCACGCTCGCGGTCCACCAAGTTGGTCGTTTCACTCGGGTCTTCGGTAAGGTCGTACAGTTCCGGTTCAGGAGACAGAATGAGCTTGTATTGCTCATCCTGAATCGCCTGCAGCTCGCTCCAGCCAAAGTGGTATCGGGGATAAAAGGTTTCGGAGTAGACGTACTGCCGCCAGTCATCTGGCTGCCCAGAGAACAGCGGCACGAGGCTCTGCCCTTGCACAACGGCCGGAATCTTGGCGCCGCTCATCTCCAGGATGGTCGGCATGACGTCGACGAGCGAGACGAGCTGCGAGCGCTGAACCCCTTGAAGCTCAGCGAAAGGCAACGAGATGATCAATGGAACATGAATCGACTCTTCATAAACGAAGAAACCGTGCTCGATCTCACCGTGCTCTCCCAGACTCTCGCCATGATCTCCCGCCAACACAACGAAGGTGTCATCAGAGACACCGCGCCCGCTGAGTCCTTCCAGAAGTCTGCCGATCTGGGCGTCCGTGTAGGCAATCTCACCCAGGTATGGCTTGCCCGCGTACTCCGAACGGTACGGTTCGGGAGGCGCATACGGCGTATGCGGGTCGTACAGGTGCACCCAAAGAAAGAATGGTGAGCCACCCTCGCCCTCGAGCCATTCCAGCGCCGCGTCGATCACCTCTTCCGCGGGACGCTGCACGGTACCGAGCCCGACGATGTTCTGGCGCGGCAGCTTAAAGTCATCGAAATAAGACTCGAACCCCTGATCCAGGCCAAATCGTGAGTCGAGAACGAAGGCACCCACAAAGGCTCCGGTCGCGAAGCCGTTGGCCTGGAACACCTCGGCCATCAAGGTGAGATCCGGGGGTACAGCGAAAGCACCATTGTCGCGAACTCCGTGATAGGGCGGAAACGTGCCGGAGAAAAGTGACGCGTGCGACGGCAACGTCAGTGGAGTCGGAGAATAGGCCCGGGTGAAGGTAACGCCGCGAGCAGCGAGGGAATCGATGCTCGGTGTGTCGATTCCTTCGAAGCCGTAGGCCCCGAGGCGGTCGGCTCGAATCGTGTCGACCGTGATTAGCAGGACGTTGTATTCACCATCTCCCCGCAGCGATGCGAAGTCTTGCTGGGTCGAGCAACTGGTCAACGTCAGCAGCGAGGCGATGGCAACCGCGCCCGACCCGATGATAGTTGGCGCAGACAACCGCAAAATGTCAAAGCCTTTCAAATACGCTCGGTTCGCAAAGCAGTCGATCTTTGCAATGAAGCCGCCAGTTTAACATTCGATCCGAAGTTCACTCGGCCTCGCGGCGCCATTGAGTCAGGGCTCCTGAGTGAATAAGTTGATATGGTTTCATTGTGTATTTGGGCGAACCTATAATCATCCGATTCGACGTTGTGCATCAGACCATCGCTCCTACGTCACGAACGAGAGCGACGGCTCCTTTTGTCGTCACCGCAGCCCTGCTAGCTGCTCTCATTTCACCCTCCGTCGCGACTTCGCAGCTCGTTGCTCGGGGCGAGGAGGCCGGGATCCGTTTTCAACATGTCTATGGGGGGGCGGACAAGAGGTACATTTCGGAAATGGGCGGGTCAGGCGCGGCCTGGCTCGACTACGACGTCGACGGACAGATGGACCTCTTTCTTGTCAACGGCCTTGAGGGACCAGCTGACCATCCTGCTGAGGCGACGGCAGCCCATCTGACGAGATCATCCCTGTCGTCAGGTAGTAGTCGTACCAGGTCCGAGACGACAGCGACGAGCAGCTCCCCACAAGACGGCCATCGTCTCTTCCGCAACAATCGGGGACTGTTCGAGGAGGTGCCGGGAGCTGCCGGCGCCGGCGACAAAGTCTGGGGTAACGGATTGGCTGCCGGCGACGTCGACAACGACGGCTTCGTCGACATCTACGTCACCGCGATCGGGCAGAACCGTCTGTATCGCAACAACGGTGACGGCACCTTCACGCCATGGATCGCCGGCGTTGAGGATTCCCGATGGGGCACCAGCGCTGTATTCACCGACTGGGACGCGGACGGCAATCTGGACCTGTACGTTGCCAACTACGTCACCCTCGAGCCGCAAGCGAATGTGAGCTTGGACGACCTCGTCTGCAGGTACGAGTTTACCGGGGCAAGGGTGTTCTGCGGACCGACGGGCCTCGTGGGCGAGCGCGATGTCTTCTACCGCAACCAGGGAGACGGCACGTTCGAAGCTTGGCCAACGACGGAGATTGATCCGGAAGCGACCTACGGCTTTGCCCTTGTCGCCACCGATTGCGATGGCGATCGGCGCCCCGATATCTATGTGGCCACTGACACGACAATGAACTTGCTCTACCGGCATGGACCGGCCGGTCTTCCGCAGGATTCGTCTCTCGTGAGCGGCGCCGGGTTCAGCGGCAGTGGCCTGGCGCAGGCGGGCATGGGGGTGACCACCGGTGACTATGATCGCGATGGCGACTTCGATCTATTCGTGACGAATTTCCAGTTTGATAACAACACCCTCTATCGCAACAGAGGCGATTGCGGTTTCGAGGACGTTACCGAGCTCTCTGGTCTGGGGGCTCCCACGGTTCCCTATATGGGATGGGCCACCATCTTCTTTGATCTTGATGGCGACGCCGACCAAGACCTCTACGTTGCAAACGGCAACATCTTCCCCCAAGTCGATGACGCCGATGTCGAGACCTACAAACAGCATGATCTCTTGTTCCTCAATCAGCTTACCGAGACCGGGCTGCCCCATTTCATCGAAGCGCGCGAGGGAGGCGGAGGAGGACCGGGCATGGAACTGCTCGACGTATCTCGTAGCGCCGCCTTCGCTGACCACGACAACGACGGGGATTTTGATCTCCTGGTGACCAACCTCAACGGCTCACCGACTCTGCTGGCGAATGAGGGCCTCATGCGTTGGCCATCATTGCGATTGACCTTGGTGGGACGGGATGGGAATCGTAGTGGCTACGGCGCCCGAGTGGTCGTGGAAGCGGCCGGAGTACGGCAGTCGTTCGAGTCGCGTCACAGCGACGGGTATCTCGGCAGCAACGACCCGCGGCTGCTTGTCTTCCTGCCCGGTGGCCGCGCCGATCGCATCGAAATCGACTGGCCTGGAGGTTCTTCGATGTTGTTGACAAACGAGCCACCCGGCTGGCTCGTGCTAGACGAGGAACGCGGCGTTATCGCCAGGAGGAACCCGTGATCCAGGGCGTCCAGCGGCCGCGCGTGTCGATCTTTCTTGCGCCGTGGCTGCTGCTGATCGTGTTTCAGGATCCGGGCGTCACGGCGGAGCACCTTCGCCGCGGCGTTGAATTACTGGAGGCCAGGGCGGTCGCGGCCGCGGTGGTGGAGCTCGAGGCCGCGGTCGCTCTCGATCCGGAGAACGTCTCGGCACGCTATCACCTCGGCCTGGCGTTTTTTCTCACCGGGGAGCTGGATGCTGCAGTGACGCAATTGAAAGAGGCGTTGAAAGGCGAGAGCGATACGGGCCGGATCCAGTTTTTGCTCGGGCAGGTCCACTTGGAGGCGCGGAGGTTCGAAGCCGCCCAGGATGCGCTAATCGCGGCCCAAGCAGTGATACCAGACTACGCCCCGGTGTCTTTCCATCTTGCGGAGCTTTGCTATCGTCTCGGCCGGGTCGAAGGAGCCAAAGCGCGCTTCGGCGTATTGACTCGAGATACACCGGACTGGGTCGCGCCTTTTGTGCGGCTCGGAGCTATCGGCCTCGAGGAGGGGAATGGCGAAGAAGCTGGCGCGTGGCTTGAACAGGCGGTGCAATTGCAGCCCAGGAACCCCGCACTCTGGATGAGGTTGGCATCGGCGCAGACCCTGCTTGACCAGGGCCTGCAGGCGTTGGAATCGACCCGCAAAGCCGTGGAGCTGAGCCCCGATTCTCTACCTGGACGGAGCGCGATGATGCTCCGAGTCGTTGGTATGGGAGATACCGAAGTCATCGCGCAAGCGATCGCCGCCGTCCTCGAGATGGATCCTCAGAATCCTCACGCGAAATGGCAACGTGCCAAGTTGCGGTTCTCGGAGGGCAAACTGGTGGCTGCGCTGGCGGACGTCGAGGATGCGTTGACCTACCTCCAGGATCTTGCGGCCGATGGCTCCGAGCGTGTCGGTCCGTTATCCGATCCGCCCGCAGAGCCGTCATCGGAGGCTCCCGAATTCAGATACGGGGTGCAGGCGGCCGGCTTGAGAGTCGAGATCTTGGCGAAGCTCGGTCGGCACGCAGAGGCTGTTGCTGTCGCCCGTGCCCTGGTGCGGGATCATCCCCAATATCCGCAGGCGCATTTCCTGCTAGGGAACCTATTGATTCAACAGGGGGACCCAGCTGGAAGCGAGTACTTGACCCGCTTCAGGCTGTTGTCGGAGGTCGGCAAGCGACGATACCGCGGCTACCAAAACCGGACCGAGCGGAATGATCTAGAGCGTGCTCGTTTCGAGTACGAAGCGGCGCTTGACCTCGATCCAGAAGATTCTGGCTCGCTCCTGGGCCTCGCCAATGTGCTGCGCCGCAGCGGTAACGTGGCAAGAGCTTTGGACCTCTTGCTGAAGGCCCGTCGTGCGGATGCTAGGCCCGTTTGGTACAAGGAGTGGATCTTGGCTCTGGACGCGGCCGGTCGAGGTGAGGAGGTGCAGGTCGCATGGCTTGAGGCGCAGGAAGCCGGCCTTTCCTTGGGGCCCGAAGTCTGGAAGGTTGTTTATAATGCCAATGTCGAGTGCTGAGTGCTCTACTGACACGTCGGCCTTCGTTGTAAGTTTCGCGCTGTTGCTGGTGTGCTGCTCTCCGCAGCCGGTATCGGTCGATACGACACTCATCACACGGCACTCGGAACGGTAACTGGCATCGTCACCAGCGAACTGTAATAAGGAGTTGATGCGATGGGGCAGAAGCTGCGAATCGTTCTTGTGGCTGCACTATGGGTGACCGTGGCGGTCGGTGTGTTGAAGGTCGGCCGCGCTGCGGCGGGGTCAGGAGAAGCGGGGCTGGCTGAGGCCCCGGCGCGGGTGCAGCAAGAGGGTGTTCAGGAGGGCGAGGCCAACCTTTCCGTCGAGCAGAGGATCGATAAGATCTTCGCCGCCTACGACAACACCCGCTCACCGGGATGTTCTCTCGGCGTCATCCAGGACGGCGAGTTCGTTTTAAAGCGCGGCTACGGCATGGGAAACCTCGAGTTTGGCGCCCCGTTGTCACCCGAAAGTGTCTTTCGTATCGGCTCGACCTCCAAACAGTTCACTGCCGCCTCCATCGTCTTGCTTGCGGAGGAAGGGAAGCTGTCACTTGACGATGACGTTCGCCAGTACATCCACGAGCTTCCCGAGTTCGACCCGCCGGTAACGATCCGCCAGCTCGTCCACCACACCAGCGGTTACCGCGACTATCTAACGCTGATGGACCTGGCCGGCAAGCGAGACGCTGACTACTACACCGACGAAGATCTCCTTGAAATGCTCTCTCGTCAGAGGCAGCTGAACTTCATGCCGAGCTCCCGGTATACCTACAGCAACACGGGTTACTGGCTGCTGTCACAGCTGGTGAAACGGACGAGTGGACTTTCGCTGCGCGAGTTCGCTGCCGAAAAGATCTTCGAGCCGCTCGGAATGGAAAACACCCACTTCCACGACGATCACACCGAGATCGTGCCAAACCGCGCGTACGGATACGCGCCCACCGAGGACGGCGGTTATGTGATCAGCATGACGACGCTGCCGATGATCGGTGATGGGGGTGTCTTCACGACCGTCGAAGATCTCTTTCACTGGGATCAGAATTTCTACGGCCCAGCGATCGGTGGGCCCGAGTTCCTTGAGCAAATGCTTACACGGGGCGTGCTGAACGACGGTGAGGTTCTCGATTACGGGTTCGGCCTAGGCCACGGAACCTACCGGGGCCTAAAGACCGTCAGCCACGGTGGGAGTTTCGTTGGATTTCGTGCCGAAATAGTGCGCTTCCCCGATGAGCGTTTCACGGTGATCTGCCTGTGCAATCGGGGCGACGCGAACCCGACCCGCCTGTCTTATGCGGTTGCTGATGTCTATTTTGAGGAACGGCTCGAACCGGTGGTCGATACGGGCGGTGACGACGAAGCCGCGGCGGGTGAAGAGGATACGGAGGGCAAGCCGTTCGTTCCGAAGCCAGAAGAGCTCGCCGAGCTCGTTGGCGATTACTACAGCGAGGAGCTCGACGTCACCTACGCACTGCGAGTCGAGGGCCAGGGGCTGGCGCTTGAGAGCGGGCTGGCGCCGGTGATGTACCAGTCCTCAGGGATCATTTTCGCGCCGGTTGAAGCCGACGTCGTGAAGTACCGGTTCTTGACGCTTCGCTTCCAACGAGATTCAGCAGGCCGGGTCAGCGGTTTCGAGCTCGATGCGGGCAGAGTCACGAACTTGAGTTTCACTCGTTTGCCCTAGGGCTCTTGTTTGGTCTAGTCGAATGTGGTGCTGCTGCCGGGGCGTTGATGGTCTCTCAAAAAAGCAAATTTCCATGCTTCGCGAGTCGGCTCAATCCGGAATCTGCACGATGACTTTGCCGAAAGCGCCAGCTTCGACGGCTTCGTGCGCGGCAACTATCTCATCGAGACAAAAGCTGGGGCCGAAGTTGTGGGTAAGCTCGTTGTTCACGAGCCAACCCGTGATGTCCCCCACGGCTTTGCGCTTTGCCTCCTCGGGCATGAGAAAGACGAGTTCGCAGCGAAGCGTGACGTTCCGGTAGAGAAGTTGGTAGAAGGGCAGCACGGGCTCTTTAACGGCGTCTGAGGCATACGCTGCGATGACGCCATTTGGCTTCAGCACCTCGAGGCTCGTTGTCATGTTTCCGCCAAACTCGACTTCGACGATACGGTCGACGCCTTCCCCATCGGTGAGCTCGCGCACCCGCCCGGACACATCCTCGTCTTTGTAGCGGATGATCGCATCAGCGCCGCACTTGCGTGCCAGTTCGCCCTTGTCGTCCGTGCTCACCGTCGTCAACACTCGCGCCCCTCCGAGCTTCGCGAATTGCACGGCATAGTGGCCGACCGCGCCCGCACCACCGGTTACGAGAATCGTTTGATCTGTGACGGGTCCATCGCGGAAGACACAGCGATGTGCCGTGAGCGCCGGGATGCCGAGACAAGCGCCGTCCGCGAAGCTCGCGGTCTCCGGGAGCGGCACCGCGAGATGAGCCGGCACTACGATGTATTCGGAGGCGGAACCGAGGGTCCGTTGCCATTGAGCTTCGTAGAGCCAAACGCGATCGCCTTTATCGAGGCTGCTCACGCCCGCCCCAATGTCGTCGACGGTTCCGGCGCCATCGAAGTGAGGAACGACGCGCTCGCTCTCCATCGCGCCACGACCGCCGGCGCGCCGTTTCACGTCGACGGGGTTCACGCCAGAGGCAATCACCCGCACCCGCACTTCACCCTCTGAAGGCTCCGGCGTGCTGAGCGCTCCGGTAGCTAGAACGTCGGCGGCAGGACCAAATGCGGTGTACCACGCTGCTTTCAAGAAATGCTCCTGTCCTGAGCCAAGCTCTCCGTGTGACCGTCGATGGCGAGCGCTTGCCCGGAAATTCTGGCCCCCTGATTGGAGCACAAGAAAAGAATCATACCCGTAATATCCGCGGCATCCACGAACGTCCGCATCGAAACTTGCCTCTGAAAGCTCGTGCGGACGTCATCGGGCGAGACACTTCGGGAAGCGGCTTCGTCGCGAATGACGCGTTCGATGCGCTCGCCGGCGACACTCCCTGGACAGATGGCGTTCACGCGGATGCCAAAAGTGCCGAGTTCCATCGCCAACGTCTTGGTGAGCCCGACGACTCCCCACTTCGAGGCGGCGTAAGGAGACCGGAGCGGATAGCCAAACAGTCCCGCGGTCGAAGAGATATTCACGATCGAGCCGCCACCGGCCGCCTTCAGAAGAGGCACGGCGCGTCGCACACAATAAAACTGGCCGTTCAAGTTGATGTCGATCGTGCGTCGCCAATCCCCAGGCTCGATGGCCTCGACGGGTGCCGTCGGGCCGGATATTCCCGCATTGTTAACAAGAACGTCGAGCCCACCGAGCGTCTCGGCGGCTTCGGTGAAAAGCCGGTCGACGTCGTCTGGGTCCGCGACGTCGGCAACGGTCGTGCCGACGCCTTCGAGCTTCTCGAGTTCAGCCTCGTCGATATCGCAGACGTGGACGCAATCGCCCGCTTCGACGAAAGCTTCGGCCACGTTGCGCCCGATGCCGCTCGCGGCCGCGGTTACAAGAACCCGTCTCAAAAGAGCTCTCTTTCAAACGCCCGGCAGATTTCGGCTTCGAGACCGGTGCCGGCACGGATCGTGTCGCCAAGTTCCATGTAGGCGTCGCCTTCACCGAATGGCGGCCAATAAGGAAGTCCTTCACTGTTCGGGTTGCCTGTTTTCGCGAATTGCACCCAGTAGTTCATCATCATTTCGTTTAAATGTTCGTCGACGGACTCCCAACGGTGCCATGTCTCTGCCGTCCCGAACACATAAGCAAGCTCGGCGCCATGATACGCACGGTACGCGCCCGAACCCGGTAACGCGCGAGTGAAGTAATAAAGATAGGCCAGTGTGTCCACCTCGGCCATCGTGCGCGCGACGAACTGGGACGGGCAAACGAAATACTCGTTGGTACCCTGCCTCTGACGAGCGTCATACTCCGCAGGCTCCAGACCTTCCGGAACGTACATGGACCACTCGTCGGCGTTGGCGCCGATGAGAAGTGGTATCGCTTGCTGGCGGCCCTCAAGGTGGAGGCGCGCCGGCGCGCCGGGAAGCACCCAGCCATCGATGTTGGGACCGTAGTCTTGCTCGCTCCCGAGCGCCGCCGCTTCTTCGAGAAGCTTCGCGGCGCTTACCGCACGCAGGTTACCAACGCGCTCCGCGAGCTTCTGGCCTTGCGCTTCTTCGTCGGCGAGATCTCTGAAGTCGCTCACCTGGTAGCCACCGCTCTGAGAGATGGCGCGGTGAAAGAGGCCTTTCGCCAGAGGCGAGAGGAGTAGATAGCCGACATCCGCGGCACCGGCTGACTCACCGAAGATCGTCACCCGGTTCGGGTCGCCGCCGAAAGCCTCGATGTTTCGCTGCACCCATTTCAGGGCCTCGATCTGATCCAGCAGGCCGTAATTGCCGGATGCCCCCGATACGGACTCGGCCGTCAAGCTTTCGTGCGCTAGAAACCCGAACACCCCGACGCGATAGTTGATCGAGACAACGACTACGCCGCGGCGCGCGAGGGTCTCACCGTGATAGAGCGACTCGTAGCTCCAACCCGTGTGGTTCGCCCCGCCATGGATCCAGACCATGACCGGCTGAAGCACTTCGCCGTTCCAATTCGCCGACCAGACGTTCAAGTAAAGGCAATCCTCGTCCCAACGCGGTGTGGGCGCAACAACTGAGCGCTCTTGGCCAAAAGCCTCGGCGATGTCCCAATACCAAGATAGGCCCCCGGACTCTCCGACGGGTTGAGGGCAGATCGGTGGAAACTCCGTGGCCGTCTTTTCTCCTTCCGTGAACTCCAGAGGTCGCGGGGGACGGAAGCGAAGCTCGCCGACCGGAGGCACAGCATAGGCGATCCCCTTAAAGGCGACTTCGTGTTCATCCCCAAACCGGGCACCGGTAAACATCGTACCGTGCACCACGACGCGCGGTGGCCCTTCGGGAGATGCGCAGGCGAAGCTCACCAACAGGATCAAGCCGCAGATGCGTTCCATCTATGTCCTCGTATTATTCAGGCTGCGGCCTCGTGTCATATACTTCGGCCCATTGCCTATGCGTCTTCTCACTCTCCTGGTCGGAAGCTTACTACTCATCATCGCGGTCGTCGTCGCCCTCCTTTTGACGCCTGAGCTCGGTGACGTCGGAGGGAAGCCTCACGAGCAGTTCTCCACGATGGCGAGTGGCGGATCGGCGAGCGCGCGTCACGCCAACGTGTTGTGGCTCGGCGGCCTCTTCGGCGCCGCCTCGCTCGTCTTCTTCGTGGCGCTCATGGCCTTCGGTGCGCGCAAGGGCGCGTCGCTTCGAGGATTGGGGCGGCCCCTCGCCGCGAGCCTCGTCGTCTGCCTAGCGTTCTGGGTGTGGCTTCTCGTGAGCTATGCGCGCGCCATGGACGGTGGAGCCGTGTCTTTTTTTCTGACACTCCCCGGACCGTCGGCGATCATGCTCTACGGTTTCTTCCCGGTCACCATTCTGTTTAATCTGCTCTACGTCATCGGCTTCAACCGATGGATCCTCACCGAGGAGGACTACCAGGAATACAAGCGACTCGTCGCCGAACGTCGAGGCCGATCCGCATGAACGAGCTCAGAAGCCCGATCATTCTCGGCTGCGTCGTGCTCTACATGATTCTTTGCATCTTCGTGGGTCTCTGGGCGATGCGGCGCACCCGATCGGCTAAGGATTTCTTTATGGCTGGGCGCGAGCTCGGAATCATGATCACGGGCATCGCGATCTTTTCGAGCACGATGAGCGGCTTCGGATTCGTCGGCGGGCCGGGGCTCGTCTACTCGCTCGGAATGAGCTCGGTGTGGATGGTGATCACGATATCCGTGGCCTACGCCACCTCCGACTTTCTTCTCGGAAAGCGATTGCGTTTGTTCGCCGGCGCTTTCAATTGCATCTCGCTTCCCGATGCGGTGGCGGCGCGCTACGAGAGCGAGGTGACGCGCTTTCTGGCCGCGATCGCGATCCTTCTCGGTATCCTCGGCTATCTGGCAACTCAGACACTCGCGATGGCAATAGTGTTGCAAAGCATTCTTGTCGGTACGGGATATTTCCCCCAGATAAGCCTCATTGCCTGCGTCGTGATCTCCTCTTCCGTTCTCGTCTTCTATTGTGTAACCGGTGGCATCTTGGCCTCCGTATACACCGATATGTTTCAAGGCGCCGTTATGGTCGTCGGCGGCTTGCTCATATTCCTCACGACACTCTACGTGTTTGACGGCGGCGCGACGGCAGCGGTGAGAACGATCCTGGTCGACGATGCCGAAGCCGCCGGCCCGTGGGGCACCCTGGGGATGATTGGCTGCCTCTCGTGGTACTTCATGTTCACTGTAGGCACGGCGGGACAACCTCAGATTCTCACCAAGGGGATGATGATCGAGCGCGTGCAGAACTACCGATGGGTGCCGCTTGTAACCGTCTTCGGCTATATACTCACGGCGCTTCTGTGGGTGAGCATCGGTCTCATCATGCGCGCGCTCGTGCTCGCAGGCGCGCATCCCGAGCTTGCCAACGCCGACGCGGCCGCGCCGGCGTTCCTGCAGCAATACGCCCACCCTGTGCTCGCGGGCATCGTCTTCGCGGGACTCTTCGCGGCCATCATGTCGACGGCGGATAGTTTTCTCAACATCGGTACTGCGGCCCTAGTACACGACATCCCGCGCGCTCTCACGGGACGCTCGCTCACACATGAGCTGTTCTGGGCGCGCCTCGGCACCGTCGCGCTCGCGGTCTTCGCGGCACTCTTCGCGCTCTATTCGTATTACGCGAACGCGCGGCTCGTGGCACTTCTCGGCGCGTTCGGGTGGGGAACCTTCGGCGCCGCGCTCGTCCCAGTGGTCGGCATCGGTTTCAACTGGAAGCGTGCTACGCCCCTCGCGGCGAGCGTCGCGATCGTGATAAGCCTCATCTTGAATTTCACCATCGAGGTCTTTGACATCCGACTGCCCCACAATATCCACGGCGGCACGGTCTCTCTTCTCGCTTCGATGACGATTTTCTTTTTGATCTCGTTCTTAT
>MPLZ02201274.1_pt1 | contig 13047 bp, 14 predicted proteins | sample 1617311 | NCBI WGS metagenome assembly MPLZ02 (sample SAMN05944806, study PRJNA350692) | marine metagenome | biome: marine; feature: ODZ; material: water; isolation source: 160 m water sample filtered on 0.2 um supor filter | place: Pacific Ocean | collected 2012-04-08 | depth 160m m | reverse complement strand
TTCCATGGTTATGGTTAGCGCTTCCAAACCTTACCTTTTGGCAGATGCTGATGGAAGGGCTTATCCCATTCATTATAGGGGATGCGCTTAAGATGATCGGTGCTGCTGCATTGTTTCCTTACTTGTGGAAAGGTGCAGAAAAAATAAAAAGTTAATTATTCAATAACAATTAGAATATCATCTTTACTGACACTATCATTCTTTTTTACCTTTATTTCCTTTACTATACCAGACCTTTTTGCTATTATGTCGTTTTCCATCTTCATTGCTATAAGCTTGATTAAGGACTGACCTTCTCTTACTTTTTCCCCTTTATTTACTTTTACCTCATAGATTGTTCCCGGCAATGGCGCTGTAATGACACATTTTCCAGAATCTTCAATCTTCTCCTTTTTTACCCTGTTGAAGATAGAAGCCTGAGTATCTTGTGTAGATTCAACCTCATAAACATCTCCATTGCAATGGACAAGGATTTTTCCATCACCAGTTTCTTCAACCCTGACATCATACTCTTTGCCATCCACCTTAATGGTTATATCTTCCATTTTACAGGGGCATATTTCCGTGCTTTTTTGCTGGCCTTCTCTCTCTTTTATTTATTAACATTTCCAGGCAGTTGATTAATGTCTTTCTTGTGTTCTTCGGTTCTGTTATTATGTCCACTTCACCATGCTTTGCTGCTTCGTATGGATTTAGAAATTTCTCTTTATACTCTTTTACTTTAGCAGCTTTGTTTTTTTCTTTTCTAAAGATTATATTCACTGCCTGCTCTGCCCCCATTACAGCTATTTCAGCTTGAGGCCATGCAATTACCTTGTCAAATCCCATATCCTTACTTACTAATGCAATGTAAGCACCACCATAGGCTTTTCTCATAACTAAGCTTATCTTAGGCACTGTAGCTTCAGAATAAGCATAAAGTACTTTTGCACCATGCCTTATTATTCCGTTATGTTCTTGGTTTACACCTGGAAGATACCCTGTAACGTCTACTAAATTTATTATTGGGATGTTAAAGCTGTCACAAAATCTTACAAACCTTGCAATCTTATTAGAGCTGTTTATGTCTAAACAACCAGCAAGTATTTTTGGCTGATTTGCCACTATTCCTATTGTGTTGTTGTTTAGTCTTGCTAAGCCTACAACTGCATTTTGAGCATATAATGGCTGTATTTCAAGGAAAGTGTTTTTATCTATAATCTCTTCTATAATACTTTTGACATCATAAGATTTCTTTGAGTCTTTTGGTATTATGTCTTTTAATCTTGAGTTTATTCTATTTTGGTTATCATTTGTGTTTATTACTGGTGGATTTTCCATATTGTTCTGAGGCAGGTAGCTTAGCAGTAATTTAATTGTTTCAAAGGATTCCTTTTCATTTTCTGATATGAAATGAGCTACACCTGATTTTTCATTATGTACTAAAGGCCCTCCTAAACCATTAAAGTCTATGCTTTCACCTGTAACGCTTTTTATCACATCCGGACCAGTAATGAACATGTTGCTTATCTTTTTGGTCATGAAGACAAAATCAGTCAATGCCGGGCTGTAAACAGCAATTCCAGCGCATGGCCCCAATATAACAGAAATCTGAGGTATAACGCCAGAAGCAAGAGTATTTGCTTTGAAGATTAAACCACCAGTATCTAAACCACGTATCCCTTCCTGGATTCTTGCTCCACCAGAGTCAAATAAGCCAATAGTTGGGCATCCAATCTTTAATGCATGCTGCATTATCTCAGCAATTTTTAAATTGTGCATCTCTCCCATTGAACCCCCCATGAAGGTAAAATCCTGAGCATATATACAAACTGGCTTTCCATTAATCTTACCATAACCTGTTATAACACCATCTCCTGCTTTCTTCTTATTCTGTAAATCATAATTATGGCTCTTTAATTCAGCTAATTCGTTCAGCTCTGTAAATGAACTTTTATCCAGAAGTATCTCAATCCTTTCTCTTGCTGTCAGCCTGCCTTTAGCATGCTGTTTTTTAATTGATTCTTTATCTGCATTAGAGCCATTTACCATATATTTAACCACCCTTAGAGCCTAGAAGTTAGCTATATCGCTTTAAAAATGTTGTGGAAAATGGAGTTTTGGTGAAGAAAAAGGATACTTAACAGATGTTAGATACCATTCCCCCAACCACAAACACACAACCCCTTCCAAAAACTTAAATAATATAGGATAATTCAAAGTAAAAAATCGTTTAAATGAGCTTTCTTTGCTTGTTTTTTCGATAATATGGGGTTGATTTTTATGGCTGTAAAGAATGGGGATAAGATAAAGGTTGAATATACTGGAACATTGGATGATGGAACTGTTTTTGACACTTCAAAAGAAAAAGAGCCTTTAGAATTTGAAGTTGGTTCTGGCCAGATAATAAAAGGTTTTGATGAAGCAGTTGTGGGAATGGAAAAAGGAGAAGAAAAAAGCATTAAAATAGAGTCAAAGGATGCTTATGGAGACCCAAACCCAGAGTTGACAAAAAAAATACCAAGAGAACACTTGCCTAAGGAGCAGGAACTAAAACCGGGAATGATGCTTAGATTAAAAACACCCGATGGCAGACAAATTCCAGCAAAGATAACTGGGGTCACAGATAAAGAGATAACAATTAACTTAAATCACCCCTTAGCTGGAAAAAGCCTGAATTTCAAGGTCAAGATTGTAGAAGCTTAGAACAACCTAAATCCGCGACCTTCTTTTGTCCCTAGAATCCCCCCTTCAACTATCTTGAAAGTTATTGATTTTTCAGCCTCAATTGCTCTATGTTTTTTAACGATAGCAAGCCTATTGCCCGAAGGAGTTATTTGTAATTCAATTAAACATTTGCTTCCATATCTTAATAAATCACCGCCAACTAGGTTAACCTTGTCTTTGTCTTCAAAATCAGCATAAACTTGATTAGTAATCAGGACAGGAATGTGTTTTTTACCTGCAATCTGCTTGAGGTAAGCAAGCTGCATACCCAAGTCCTTATTTGTCTCATAGATATCTCCATTCTTTCCTAACTCCAACCTATAAAGCATTGCTACCGAATCAAATATGATCAAGCCTACTTTGTTATTTACAATATCTTTCAGCTTCTCAAAGGTTTTTTTCTGCCCCTCAAAAGAAGCAGGTTTTAAGAAAACAATATTGTTCAATACTTTTGCATAGTTTAGATTAATTGCTGAGCATATCTGCTTAAATCTATCTAAAGAAAAATTATTTTCTGTGTCAACATAAATTACCTTTTTTTTTAGTCTGGCTACATTTATACAGCAAAGAATGCATAAATTAGTCTTTCCAGAACCTGCAGGGCCATATAAGGTTGTTATTATATCTTTTTCATAGCCTCCATCAAGCATCTTGTCCAAAATCCTGCTTCCAGTAGGTATTTTTTCCATATTTCCAAGGTAATACGATTAATTATTAATCTTTTTCTAATTATCTGATGTAAAAATATAATATTCGCATTGTGCGTGCTTTGTATTGGATACTAGGACAAATTTTTCTTTAAGCAAATCAATAAAGGCATTATGTTTCCGGTTACAAGCAATATCGGGACTTGGACAAGGCAATAAATCACAAGTATTGAGCAAAACATGTTCCGCATTATCAACATTATCAACTAAAAAATCAATCTTCTCTGAATTATAAAGGGGATAATAAATAAGCTCATCTGCTTTATTGTCAGAATAAGCTATAAACGCAGGATTTGAAATCCATAATCCACCTACAATTCCCTTGTTACCAATATAATTATGAAATACCTCCAAATTATCCTCATACATGTCAAATCTTAATTTAGGTACATTTAAAATAAAAAAAATAATTAATAATAAAGATAAAATCAATGTTTTATTTTTTTTAAAATTATTAACAAAACCAAGTAAACCATAGGCGGTTAATATGTAAAGAAACGGCAATGCAGTAATTAATAGCCTCATCTCCTTATGTGCAACTAAATTATAAGGAACAAAAACAAATAAAAACAATAAAACCAAAGCAACCTTATCCAAAGAAGGCCTCTTAAAAACAAAGACTAAACCTAAAACAGCAAACAAAACCAAAACATTCCCCTTCACCAAATTAACAAAATAAAAGTAAAATGGCTGCGAAAAAACCCAGCCAGTATATTCTGACATCCATGATTGCAGTAAGAAAGGATAGAAGGGATTATCATAAAGAATATAATTTGATATTAAATAAGGAACAACAGGAATCAAGAAATACAAAGAAAAATAAAACAATGTCCTATAATGTTCTTTTCCCCTCACAAAATAATAAAACAGCAATAAAATCAAAGGGATAAAAGCAAATATCTGAAAAAACCGAGTCATAAACGCAATACCTAAAAACAAGGCTGAGAAATTGTACCTTTTCTTTACAAAAAAATAAAAACCAAGCAAAACAAAAAATGCAGAGGGAATTTCTGTATGTAATATATTATTAAAAAGGAAGAATGTTTGAGACAAAAACAGAAATAAAGAAGCAATAATCGCAATTTTTTTATTAAATAAGTCCTTGGCAATAAGATAAGTTAACAATAAAACACCTGAACTGAAAAATACTACCAATAATTTTCCAAAAAAAACATAACCAATTTCCCAGAAAAATCCCAACATTAAAGGCCATACCAAAGGTCTGGAAGGTTCCCACAAACCCGCTTCCCCAGAAGAATAGATGTACTTGCCTATCCCCAAATATACAGAAGAATCCCACCATATATCATGAGAAACAAATAAAGAAAATATTTTTACAACAATGAATAATAAGAAAATTATTAAAAATACCTTATGACGTTTTAATACTCTCATATTTAACACATAAAAGAAAGTTATTATTTAACTTTTTCCCAAGAACATATGGATAGGTTCCTATAATCACAAAGTCTGGCTGTTAACTGGTTCTTATCATGTAAGCTGCAATAAGTGTCGTCTTCTATGATTATGCAGGGATAGGAATCAATGCTATAGAACAATTCAAGTGTATCTATAGAGGGAAGTTCTAAATCAGAATCAAAGGAAAAAATAGCTATCTCAGAATCTATCTCTTTATTCAAATCCGTCAAAACAAAAGCTTGGTCGTCACAATCTGGGCAATACTCTTTTTTCTTATAAAAATAGAGTATGACTGTTTGGTTGAACTCACACCAGTCTTTCATCCCTTTAAGCATTGAAAGGTATATCACTTCGTTCCTGTTAAACTTTTTTTTCTGGTTAAGGTAAAAAGGGTCTATGATAAATTTCTCAGTAACTTCCCTATATCTATCAATTTTTATTCCAGTATCCCAAAGGGTTTTGTCCATATGAGCTAGCCTTTTTTCCAAAGACAGGCATGTCATGTCTTTTCCAAAAGCATCTGACATCAATGATAAAGCCTGTATTTCCTGATACTCATCGATAACCTGTTCCATCCTCTCGATAACAACCCTTTCTCTTTGTGCATTTAAAAACATATTAAATGAGTAAATAGAAATAAACAGCATTACTGTTATTATGGCTGCTGTAATGAAAATCCCCTTATTAGCTACCATCTTACTTTCTTCCTAAACAATGCAAGGAAAAACGAACAAAGCCAGAAGAATTGGTACATGAAAAAGAGCAGAAAATATCCAAAATAAACAGAAACCTTCTTCTTTTGTGCATTCCTCGTAGCATTTAACCCGAATGTGACCAAAGTTATCATGCCCATAATACCAAAAACCCCAAAAAATACAAATATGCTTATGTTAAGGATATCAAAATTCCATAACAGATTGGAGAAAAAATTATAATTTGTGAGAGAATAAAAAGAAAAGTTCCTTATAATGTTGGAAAAGAAAAGATAAAGAGACAATAAAAACAACCCCAAACCCAAGATTATCAATGCATAATTAAATGGCACAAAGTAGCCAAATAAGCCAGCTCTTTTCCTAAACGAAATATCCTTATGCTGCCAAAATGTAAGCAGGGCTCCGGAATACCATCTTCTCCTCTGCCTGTATAGGCCCTTAAAGTTATGCGGAGTTATAGTTCTTACGCAAGTGTTCATGCAATTAGTTATCTTATAACCTGCCTTATGGATCCTATAAGCTATTTCCAGGTCTTCTGTAATGTTATTCTTATCAAACCCATTAATTTCTTTAAGGACCAATTTCCTGTAAATAGAGAATGGTCCAGGTGTAACATGGATGCAATTAAAGGATGAAAAAACTTTCAAAAAAAGGGAAAGCCCAAGTATGTACTCAATTTGTATTATCTTTTGTAGAAAATTATTAGCATTCTTTACCTCAACAGAAACTGTTACAGCCCCCATTTCCTTATCCTCAAAATAAGGGAGAGTCTTTTTTAGTACATCTTCCAGTACAATAGAGTCAGCATCCATGCATGCAACAAACTCTCCTCTAGCTAAAGAAATTCCCTGATTTAAACAAGCAGCCTTGCCTTTATTTTTTTCATTATCAACAAAAATGATATGTTTTCCATCAGCATATTTCTTTACGATCTCGCTTGTTTTGTCTACACTACCATCATTTAAAATAATAACTTCATATAACTCTTTGGGATAATCAATTGATTTTAGTGATTCTATGGATTCAGAAATTTTCTTCTCTTCATTATAGGCAGATATAACTATGCTTACTTTAGGCAGTTCCTTATTTTCGTTAAGTTCAGGAGAATCATAAAGCCTATCTCTGTTTCTGAATAATGCCAGCAGGAAAACTACAATAAAATAAGTGGATAAAAACCATACAATATAAACCAATATCGTGTAACCGGGATCCATTTTATTGAACATACCTTTATATAACTGTATATTTAAAACTTTACATTTATTTTTTCCCTATTTTAATTAAGTCTCCTATTGTAAACGAGTTTGTTTTTGTCTTAGTCTGTTTTTCGTGGCTTTCTTTGTAATCTTCAACCAGCCTTATTTTGAGAAATCTGCCAATCTTCTTTGCAAGGTTTATTGAAGGCTCAAAATGACCAGATTCTATTTTCTGTACTAAGGACTCTTTCTCATTTATCTTTTTTGCGAATTCCTCCTGCTTTAGACCCAAACTTTCTCTCTTCTTTCTTATCTTTTCTGCGTAACCATCTATTATAATATCCATTACCTCTGATTCTGGTTCTCTTTTTGCGTCCTTTTGAATTGTTTTATCAGGAATTTGCTCAACAACACCAGTTACTTTTCCAAATTTGCTGCATTCATGGCATACAGCAAGTTGAGCATCCTCTATTACTGCTTTGTATAATTTTCCAGGAGAACCGCACATGTCGCATTTCATTTAAACACCAATTATTGTAACAGTAACTTTCCTGTTTTTTCTTGGGCCATCCAATTCTACAAACATAGGAGCTTGCCACACACCTAATTGTAATTCTCCATTTTTTATAGGTATTGTTTCAGAAGGTCCTAATATTGTAGACTTTATATGCGAAGCAGCATTTCCATCTATACCATCATGTCTCCATACACCTTCTTTAACCAGCCTGTTTAGTGCATCTATAGTATCAAGACAGATATTTGGGTCAGCGTTCTCATTTATTATTATAGCGGCAGTTGCGTGCATTGCAAAAACATTGCATAAACCTTCTTTTATCCCTGATTTTTTAACAATAGCATTGACTTTGTCTGTTATATCTACCAATTCCTGCTTTTTTGATGTCGAGATTGCGATTATTTCTTGCATTAGAGTAAGATTGGTAATATCCAATTTTAAATATTTTTCTTTTTGACAAGGTAGTATAGATAATGTTTAAAAACAATCATTTATTCTCGTCCTCTATGAAAACAATAATAGTTGGTGGTACCCCCGGTACAGGCAAAACTACATTAGCAAAAAGGCTAGCAAAAAAATTGAATTTTCATTATTTAGATGTAAATAAAATAATAGAAAAATATAATATTTCAGAAGGATATGATAAAAAAAGAGATACAAAAATTATTGATACAAAAAAACTGAATTTAGCTTTAATCAAGGAAATAAGAAATTTCAAACAATCAAAAGAAGGAATAATTATAGACTCCCATCTTTCTCACCATCTTCCAAAAAAATATGTTGATTTATGCATAGTTACTAAATGCAACTTAAAAGAGATGGAAAATAGATTAAAGAAAAAAAAGTATTCTAAAAGTAAGATTAGAGAAAACTTAGATGCAGAGATATTTGATGTCTGCTTAAATGAGGCCAAGGAAAATAGGCATAAAGTGATTGTTATAGACACAACAAAGGGTTTAAATATAGAAAATATTTCCCGGAAAATAAAATGAATCCAGAAGCTGAAGAGTTAAACGAGAAAATAAAACAAAATAATCCTAATTTATTTAGTATGTTATCAGAGAAAGGCAAAAATATATTCTTTCCGAAAAAAGGAATTTTGGGACAGACAGCAGAAGCAAAAGGAAAGGAAATAGATGCAACTGTCGGAATGGCATTGGAAGAGCATGAGAAGCTTAAGGAAAGATTAAGGCAAAATTAAGAATTATAATTAAATTTAAATAAGATCTTTTACTCGTTCTGTTTATGGTTAAACAATTAAGCTCTTTGGAAATAAATTTTCTGTTGAAGGAATTAAAGAATTTGGAAAACTCCAGAGTAGACCAGATATACAACAATGGCAAGGAAGAAATCTATATCCAATTCCATAAAAGCAATGTTGGCAGGAAAATATTGAGGATTGTTGTTGGGAAGGCTATATTTCTTGCTGAAGCAAAGAATGTAGATGAAACTCCCTCTGGATTCTGTATGTTGTTGAGGAAGCATTTAGAAGGAAAATTTTTGGAAACAATCAAACAATTAGAATCAGAAAGGATTTTGAAACTTGTTTTTAAGTCTAAAGATGAAATAAAAAAACTTTATCTGGAATTTTTTGGGAAGGGCAATACAATTTTATGCAATAATGATGATGTCATAATTGATTGTTCAATTAAGCACAAATTCAAAGACCGCTCAATCCTGCCAAAGGAGAAGTATAAATACCCTAGCATGGAATATAATCTATTTAGTATAACAAAAAACCAGCTTACAAATTTATTAAAAAACTCAAAAAAAGATAAAATTATTACCAGCATTGCTACAGGATTGGGGCTGGGAGGCGTTTATTCAGAGGAAGTTTGCTTATCAAGCGGCATTAATAAAAATACAATACCTAAAAAAATCAACGACAACGAAATAAAAAAAATAATCAACTCAATAAAAAAAATAATCAAAGAAAAAATAAAGCCTCAAATAATATATGAAAATAGAGAAGCAAGGGATGCTGTTCCAGTTGATTTGGAGTTCTATAATGGCAATGAAAAAAAGAAATTTTCCAGTTATAGCGAAGCTTTAGAAGAATATTTTACTTATGAATTGAAATTATCGAAGAAAAAGGATTCCAGCCATGAAAAGAAAATTAATGAGGTTAAATGGATTATGGGAGAGCAGGAAGCTACGTTAAAAGGATTAAAAGTAAAAGAAACTGAAAACAGGAAAAAAGCTGAATTAATTTATAAGAATTATCAGCTAATCAAAGAGATTTTGGATGAAATAAACAAAGCAAGCAAAAAATACTCTTGGGAAGATATTAAAAAGAAGTTAAAGGGGCATAAGGTTGTTAAGGATGTGGATGTAAAGGATAAGCAAGTTGTTGTTGATATGGACTAGGTTCTAATTGTCCTTGATACAACTGTTCCTTATGTTGTGCAGGTTGTTTATTATGAGAAGGTGCTTCTGATTTAAGTTTAAAAAGAATTTCAACTCTGTGTTGCAAATCTATTGGAAGACATGTTCCTTTTAATACAGTCTCTATAGATTTGTCATTTAGCCCTTCATCCTTTAATGTCTGCACAAGTTTCATGGCCAAGGGCAATGGTTCGGATGGCATTTATTAATTTATGATACTACTCATATAAAAACTTTTTCCATAAGCTTTTTAAATTAGTAAACATTACTTATTTTTGGACGGCCATAGGGGCTTGGTTCACCCGATCCCATTCCGAACTCGGAAGTTAAGCAAGCCTCCGTTTCTAGCTGTACTGTACTTTTGTATGGGAAACTAGGAAAGCTGTCCACCTTTTTGTATATTTCTTATTTAAGTTCAATTTTTAATTAGGGGAAGGTTTTTAAATGAATTTCTATTTTCAATAGTAATATGAAAATATCAGTAATAGGCACAGGATATGTTGGTTTAGCCACAGCAACAGTATTTGCAGAGCTTGGCAATGATGTAATAGGCGCAGATATAGATAAAGATAAAATAGATAAATTAAACAATGGAATAATGCCAATATTTGAGCCTGGACTTCAGGAGCTGGTGGAAAGGAATGTAAAAGAGAAGAGATTGAGATTCACACACAACAATAAAGAAGTGATAGGACACGGAGATGTTATATTTATCTGTGTTGGAACTCCACCAAAAGATAACTGGGAGGTTGAGCTGAAATATGTTGAAAACGTGGCTTTAGAAATAGCACAAAACATAAGATCATATAAGGTTATTGTGCACAAAAGTACAGTTCCTGTTGAAACGGGTGATAAAGTCAAAAAGATAATTAAAGATAATATAAAAGAAAATGTTGATTTTGATGTTGTAAGCAACCCAGAATTCTTAAGGGAAGGAACCGCAATTGAAGATACCCTTGAGCCAGACAGGATTGTTATTGGTGCAGACAGCAAAAAAGCGATAGAGATAATGAAAAAGCTCTACAGCCCCATCAAGGCCCCATTAATAATAACAGACATTAGAAGCGCAGAACTAATTAAACATGCATCTAATGCATTTCTAGCGACGAAAATATCTTTCATTAATTCAGTTGCAAGGATATGTGAGCTTTCTGGAGCTGATGTTGAGAAAGTAGCAGATGGAGTGGGGTATGACAAAAGAATTAACAGGTATTTTCTTAATGCAGGAATAGGCTATGGAGGTTCTTGTTTTCCAAAAGACTCGCAGGCATTTGTTAAAATAGCAGAAAAATACGGCTATGATTCCAAATTATTAAAAGCAACTAACGAAATAAATGAAGATCAGAAAAAACATTTTGTTGGAATGGTCAAAAAAGCATTAAACAGTCTAAATGATAAAAAAATAGGGATTCTTGGTTTATCGTTTAAGCCAAATACTGATGATATGAGGTTTGCTCCAAGTATATACATAATACAAGAGCTCCAGAAAGAAGGCGGAAAAATAAAAGCTTACGACCCAGAGGCTATGGAAAAAGCAAAAACTATATTCAGTGATGTTGAATTCTGCAAAGATCCGTATGAGATTGCTAAAGACTCTGAAGTATTACTTATATTGACAGAATGGAATGAATTTAAGGAATTGGATTTAAAGAAGATAAAATCTTTGATGAAAACTCCTTTAATTATTGATGGAAGGAATATCTACAATCCGGAAGACATTAAAAAAGAAGGATTTACCTATATAAGCGTAGGAAGAGAGCATGTGGTTTAGATGAAATGTATTATACTTGCGGCCGGTTACGCTACAAGACTGTATCCGTTAACAAAGAATACTCCAAAACCTTTGCTTAAAGTTGCAGGGAAAGTGATAGTGGAACATATAATAAGCAAAGTTGAAGAACTGGAGCTTGTTGATAATATCTACATTGTTACAAATGATAAATTTTCACAAGATTTTGTAGACTGGCTTAATAATTTCGATGCAAAAAAAACAATAAAAATAGTCAATGACAGAACTAAAAATAATGATGACAGATTGGGTGCTTTGGGTGACATCAATTATACAATAAACACAAAAAATATAGATGATGATGTAATTGTTATAGCTGGAGATAATCTTTTTGAGTTGTCATTAAAAGAATTTGTTACAATATTTGATGAGAAGAAACAAAATATGGTTGTACTCCACGATGTTAAGAGCATGGAACTGGCAAAATACTACGGAGTTGTCCAAATTGACGAAAATAGGACTGTTGTTAACTTTGAGGAAAAACCAGTCAGTCCAAAATCTACCCTTATATCTACTGGAATTTACTTATTCCCAAAAAAAACTTTACCATTAATCAAAAAATATATTGATCAAGGAAATAATACAGATAAAAGCGGAAGCTTCATTGAATGGCTGCATAAAAGGGCTGAGGTTTATGCTTATGTTACTGATGAAACATGGTACGACATAGGAAGCTTCAAGCAGCTGGAAGAGGCAAATAAGAATTTCAAAGGATAATATGGAAAAAACTATATTGATAACTGGAGGCGCAGGCTTTATTGGAAGCCATTTGTGTGATTTTCTGTTAAACAAAAATTTCAAAATCATTTGTGTAGACAATTTAATAACAGGAAATAAAAAAAATATTGAACATTTAAGCAACAATCAGAATTTTAAATTCATTAACCAGGATATAAGCAAACATATTGCAATTAATGAAAATCTTGATTATATCCTTCATCTTGCGAGCCCTGCTAGTCCTGTAGACTACCAAAAAATTCCAATACAGACATTAAAGGTAGGAAGCCTTGGCACACACAATACCCTAGGATTAGCTTTGGTAAAAAAGGCAAAATATCTTCTTGCATCTACATCCGAAGTCTATGGGGATCCTTTAGTCAACCCACAGCCAGAAACTTATTGGGGCAATGTTAATCCTATAGGGGTCCGTGGATGCTATGATGAAAGCAAAAGGTTTGCAGAAGCGCTTGTTATGGCCTATCATAGAATACATAATGTTGATATAAGAATTGCTAGAATCTTTAACACTTATGGCCCTAGAATGAGTAAAGATGACGGCCGTGTAGTACCAAATTTCATAACTCAGGCAGTAAGCAACAAACCTCTTACAATATATGGAGATGGTAAACAAACAAGAAGCTTTTGTTATATTAACGATTTAATAGAAGGAATTTATAGGCTAATGATGTCGAATATCAATGAGCCAGTTAATCTTGGAAATCCAGAGGAACATACAATACTTGAATTTGCTGAAAAAATAAAGAAAATAACTAAAAGCAAAAGTAAAATTGTATTTAAGGATCTGCCAATAGACGACCCAAGGGTAAGATGCCCGGATATAAGCAAAGCTAAAAAAATTCTTAATTGGGAACCTAAATTTACCCTGGGTAACGGGTTA
>MPLZ02277011.1_pt1 | contig 13053 bp, 10 predicted proteins | sample 1617311 | NCBI WGS metagenome assembly MPLZ02 (sample SAMN05944806, study PRJNA350692) | marine metagenome | biome: marine; feature: ODZ; material: water; isolation source: 160 m water sample filtered on 0.2 um supor filter | place: Pacific Ocean | collected 2012-04-08 | depth 160m m | reverse complement strand
GAAGATGAAGAAGATGAAGAAGATGAAGAAGATGAAGAAGATGAAGAAGATGAAGAAGAAACAGACCAATAGGAAGAACGTGAATAGTGATCAAAGGACCGGAAGAAGCCTGAAGGACAGCCGATGAATTTCTTTTGGAAGGTCCTGCTGGTGTTCGTGGTGATCCGCTATGGTTTTTTTGAGCTGTTGTTCCCATGGGTATCTCAATGGGCGGTTGAGGCACCGGATCTACTGCCGGCACCTGCCGCCGCATTGAGCATGTACACCGTCCTGATTCTCCTGGCCCTTGGCATCTACATCCTTTCCAGCAAACAGAGGATCAAGGATTTCATCGATCCGATCCATGCCTTTGCTGCGCCGCAGCAGGCATCCTGGAAAAAATGCGTGCGTTGGCTGGTGCTGGTGCTTATTCCCCTCTTAGGAGGTTGGACTTATTTTGATTCGAACACTCCAAAGATGGTGAGCCCCACTGCGGTGCGTATTCAGCATCCAACCATGCCTGGAAATTTTGAGAATCTGGAAAACCCCATGCGTCATCCCAGTGATGAGCAGGTTGAGGAATTCGTGGCGGAACTGAAGGACCTTGCAGAGGAGGCAAAAGATGATGATGAGATGGAACCCGTTATGGTTCCCCAAAATTTGGAGGAGGCACGTCAGGCATTGATTGCTCATTGGACCGAAGAAGGTTCTTCGCTTTATGCGGTTAACTGTCGCCCCTGTCATGGGATGCAGGCTGATGGCGCTGGGCCCATGGCGGTCGGTTGGCGACTGCAGCCTGCCAATTTTCGTGATCCGGGAACCATCGCGACGATTGTCGAACCCTATGCCTTCTGGCGTGTCAGCAAGGGAGGTCCCGGGCTTCCTTCTGCTTCTACTCCATGGGATTCCGCCATGCCGATTTGGGATCTGGACCTCTCTGAGGAGGAACGCTGGAAAATCCTCCTTGGCGAATACTTCCTGGCCGGGGTTGGCCCAAGGCAGACTGAGAAACTGGAATGAAGCTTCAATGCGATTCAAAAGAATCCGTCTCGAAGCCTTCCATGTTGGGGGCCTTTCCATACCTGCAATTCTGGCCCTGGAAGGAATGGCGGATTCTGGTTTTGATGATTCTGTTTCAGGTTTTTGGAACCGTTTGGGCTCAGAGTCCGACCAAACTTCTGCAAACCGATGAAACCCTGGCCGAAGGCAAAAGGATTTATCTGGATCGATGCTGGTACTGCCACGGGAAACAGGGGGACGGCAACGGTCCTGCGGCGGATTTTCTTGATCCACGTCCGCGTGACTTCACCGCAGGCATGTACAAGATACGGACGACCCTGACCGGAGAGTTGCCCACCGATGAAGACCTCTTCGGGGTTGTCAGCAGAGGCATTCCCGGTACGGCAATGCCTCGCTGGGAATTGACGCTTTCTGAGCCGGAACGCTGGAAGGTCATTCATTACATCAAGAAATTCGCCTATGAATTTTCGGATCCGGAATACGATCCTTATAAGGCCATGGTCGAGATTCCTCCAAAAGTGGAATCTTCTCCAAATAGCATCACTCGAGGCCGGGAAGTATTTGAACAGAACAAATGTTTCGAATGCCATGGCATAGAAGGTAAGGGTGACGGCCGGGAAGGCTTGGAGGATGGCTGGGGCTATCCGGTGCGTGTCCGGAACCTGACCCGCGGTACGAACATCAAAGGTGGGGCAAAGCCGGAGAACATCGTCTACCGTTTCACCACCGGAATCAACGGCACCCCGATGCCCTCCTTTGCCAAAAACATCAGTGGTGAGGACCGTTGGCACCTGGCGAACTACATTGCTTCAATTGCTGCCACCGAGTTCAGCGAAGGGGTCGTGCTCAAAGCATTGAAGGTGGAAAATCCGCTGCCGTTGGATCCGGAGGCGGAGGTCTGGAAGAACCTTCCCTTTCTCAGAATTCCCCTGGCCGGGCAGGTCATTGCCAAACCGCGTTGGCAGAACCATGCCATTGATATGGTCGAGGTACGAGCATTGTTCAATGAAAACGAAATTAGCTTTCTCGTTGAATGGGATGATCCCTTCCAGGATAAGGAGCACGACGAGAGTCAGGAAATCAAAGAGTTTGAGGATACCTACGTGATGGCGGTCGAAGAGATCCCCCGTGAACGGGGTGTATTCCGTGATTCGATCGCCCTCCAGTTTCCAGTCAAACTCAAATCGGGAGCCAAGAAACCACACTTCTTCCGAGGTGACACGAGCAATCCGGTCAACCTTTGGGTCTGGAAATCAGAACTCCAGGCATCCGGGATGAGCCCGGTTGAAGATACCAACGCAAAAGGTTTTAACAAATCCCTCAAAATACAACCTGAAGCAGGGCAACAGGTGAAGGGCAAAGGCGTATGGAAAAACGGACGCTGGCGGGTAGTGATGAACAGACCTCTTCATACTGAGGATCGAAACGACATTCAGTTTGAGAAGGGGAAGATGATTCCCATCGCTTTCAATGCCTGGGATGGTTCGAACGGAGAGCACGGGCTGATCATGTCCCTCTCGGCCTGGAGTTTTGTCTACCTCGATGTTCCGTTGAGGAACAGCCTATACGGTTATGCCGTATTGGTGGTGCTGATTCTTGGAGGATTCGAACTGTTCTTCATCCGATACAGCAGATCGAAACGTTCTGAAACCTAAGAATCCACGGGCCGAATCAAAAAACCAGCATACTTTCAGGAAGATTTATTTGATGCACACGGACGCACCCAAATTAGCTAAACCGTCTTACCTTTTATTGCCGGTTCTGTTTTTTCTGATTTCCTCTGGAGTTGTTTGGGGACAGGAACTCATAGAGCTTCCTGAATACCGTGCATTCCCTTGGATTGGAAGTCGTGTGGCGGTCTGGATTGCCGCAGAGGTTCATTTGATGTTTGCGGCGTTTGTCCTCGGGGTGCCGATGTTCGCTGTTATCGTGGAACTGATTGGTGTGCTCACCCGTGAGGAACGATATGACAAGATGGCACATGAGTTTACCAAGCTCCTTACCGTCGCTATGTCCACCACCGCCATCTGGGGCGGAATCTTGTTGTTTCTTCTGATCCTGCTCTAGCCCCGTTGCATGAATTATCTATCCGAGGTGTTCTTTCCCACCCTCTGGATCTACCCCCTCATTTTCTTTCTCGAAGCCTTCACCCTCTATCTCTATTACTACGGATGGGATCGTATGAAAACGGGGCGGAGCAAGTGGTTTCACTTATACCTCGGACTTCAGCTAAATATTGTCGGAACCATACTGTTGTTGGTGGCAAATGCATGGGCCACCTTCATGATGACTCCCGGAGGGGTGGACATGAAGACCGGGGCCATGATGAACCTATGGGAAGTCATCGACAATTTTGCCTGGTGGCCGATTAACATCCACCGTCTGATTGCCAACATAACCTTTGGCGGGGCAGTGGTTGCAGCCTATGCGGCTTTCAAGTTTCTGCACGCCAAAGGACCTGAGGAACGGGCGCATTACGACTGGATGGGTTATGTGGGCAACATGATCGCCATCTGGTCCTTCCTGGTCCTTCCTTTTGCCGGATATTGGCTGATGCGTGAACTTTACGAATACGACCAGACAATGGGGATCACCATGATGGGCGGTTTTCTTTCCTGGCTCTGGATCATTCAGGCGATTTTGATTTCTTCACTTTTCCTTGCCAGCAACTACTACCTCTGGTTGGGAATGGAACGCATCGACGGAGGGGAACGTTACCAGAAGTACATCAAGTACATGCTCAGTGTGCTGATCCTCTGTGTCTGGGTCTGGGCCACGCCGCACAGCCTTGTTGTCACTCCCGAGGAAGTAGCGCTGATGGGAGGCGTGCACCACCCGGTCATCGGAATCTTTGGAGTCATGTCCGCAAAAATGACTGCCGTGAACTTCATGATTTTAACCTCTGCCATCGGCTTTCTTTTTTATCGGCGTGCGAATAAAGTCGCAACCGTGCCTCATGCACGGTTGCTCAAAGGGTTACAGGCTGGCATCTTTGCCGGGGTCGCCGCTTACGTCCTCTACCTTGGTGTGGATGGCTATTTTGTTGAACCCAGCATCCGTGTCAATAAGTATTCGGTGTGGCAGGTGCTTGCCGTGCTGTTTGCCATTGTCTCCACCACCCTCATAGATTTTTTCCTGTTCAAAGGGGCGCGTACGATCGGTAAATTCGACTGGGGGCGAATGCCTCAGCGTTCCCAATACACCCTGATTTTCATTGCCGTCTCTTTTACCTGGTTGATGGGTCTGATGGGTTACGCGCGTTCAGCCATCCGCCAGCACTGGCATGTATACAAAGTGATGGAAGACACTTCGGTTGACGCCTTCGCGCCTACCCTCGGGTTTGCAGCGAATGTTGTGTCGGTGTGCGTTGTGATCTTCCTTGGTCTGGTGATGTTCATCTTCTGGCTCGGTTCGCTTGCCGGTAAAAAGCAGGAAAAACTGCAAACCGCAATTTAAGAGATGGCAAGTTTTAACCCTTTGTCGTCCATCGTTTGTTTATGAACACGCTGAAAGTGATCGCGTTCGGGTTACTCGTCGTGGGGTTCTATGCATTTTACGCGAACAGCATTCCACAGACGGAATCCCATCCACCGAAAAAAATCAGTCTTGATGCGGATCTGAGTGAAGACGAAATGATCGAGGCTGGAGAACGGGTTTATTCCGGCAAGGGTACCTGTGGTATTTGTCATTCCATTGGTCGTACGGGTTCGCGGGGTCCGGATCTCAACGGGGTGGGATTGCGTGCCGCTTCACGAAAACCTGATCAGGGCGCCAAGGCATATCTGTTGGAGTCCCTGCTGCAGCCCTCTGCATACCTGGTCGAAGGCTACGGGCCTTTAATGCCGCCGATGGGAAGCATCCTCACTCCAGGTGAAATCATGGTCACTGTGGCTTACCTGCAGAGTCTTGGTGCCCAGGTGGATATCGCTCCGGATGACGTGAAGGCCGCCATGCTTGTCCGAAGCGATACCACCAAGCCTGTTTCAACGGCAACGGAAGTACAGACTGTTGCCGTTGATTCAGCACCGGTGGCTGCATCGCCCGCCCCCGGTAATCCTGAGCAGGGCAAAGCAGTCTACAACACCCTCTGTATCGCCTGTCACAATCCGGATCCTGCTCTTGTCGGAACGATCGGTCCTGCGGTCCGTGGATCTTCCCGGGAACTGCTGGAAGCTCGTGTGCTCCGTGCGGAATACCCTCCGGGCTACAGCCCGAAGCGGGACACCAAACTGATGCCTCCGATGGTTCACCTGGCTAAGGACATTGATCATTTGACCGAGTTTTTGAAGTGACGGTTAGAGAAAAAAAAATGAAATCAAGTTCCCTGAAGCGATGACAAGAAAGATTATCACCAACATCCTGTTCATCTGCATGCTGATTGTTGTAGCAGTCATGCTGCTGCTCCAGTTTGCTGTGACTCCGGTCATTCCAAAAAGTGTGTTTTCCTTTTACCTGATCGCTTTGCTTGTAGGACTGGTTCTTTTCGTCTCCTCCACCACCAGGAATCTTGAAGAATTCTGGAAACCGGTCGAATTGCTGCTTACCGAAAAACGGCTGGGTCTGTTGCGGTGGATGGTGATGCTGGCCATTCCCGCACTGGCGGCGATCGCTTCTGGATACGTACTACTGCCCTCCAACCAGGCTCCTGTGGAACTTCGTGTCGTACATCCCGCACCCCCGGGTGAACTCATTTTCGAAGGAAAAACGATGGATCTGCGTAACGCTATCAATCCTTTTCGGAGCTATGAGAAAAAGGATCAGCAGCGTTTTGCAGAACACGTCGAGTCGGGAAGAAAGGTTTATTATGAAAACTGCCATTTCTGCCATGGTGATTTTTTGGATGGCAAGGGGCCCTTTGCCAATGCTCTGGATCCCAGACCTGCAAATTTTCAGGATGTGGGGACGATTGCACAACTTCAGGAGTCGTATGTTTTCTGGCGTATCGCCAAAGGTGGACCAGGGCTTCCGAATGAGTCGATGCCCTGGCAGAGTGCGATGCCAGCATGGGAAGGAATCCTTTCCGAGGAGGAGATCTGGAACGTGACCCTTTTCTTGTACGAGGCCACAGGGCATCCCCCCCGAACCTGGGAGTAATCTGGGAAATGAGAATATTTGATGATCGAAGGATGAAACACTTATTTTGTGGGCTGCTGGGATGGCTGATGCTGGGTCATCCAGGAATGAGCTGTGCAGAGCAGCATGAACATGCACAGGGTAAAGCGGTTTATGACGACAATTGTGCCCATTGTCATGGGTATGAAGGAGATGGACAGGGTTATGCCTTTGAAAACGTCTTCCCGAAACCACGGGATTTCACTTCCGGGATGTTCAAAATCCGCACGACACCTACCGGGGAGGAACCTACGCTGGAAGACCTCTACAACATCATCAGCCGTGGGATGCCGGGAACCACCATGCCTGCCTGGGAAAAAGTCCTCACGGAAGAGCAACGCCGGGAAGTTTCAATATACGTAGAACGGTATTATCGGGAGGATGAGGACGAAGAAGAGGAAGAAGACGAAGAAGACGAAGAAGACGAGGCTATCATCGGTCCCCTCCTCATTCCGGAATCTCCCCCATCCACTCCGGAAAGCATTGCGTTGGGCAGGGAACTGACACTCAAGGTGGAATGCGACAAATGCCATGGGAAAGAGGGCCGGGCAGATGGTCCTTCAGCATTGGAGTTGAAGGATGACTGGAACGAAATGCCGATTCGTCCTGCGGACTGGACTGTACCATGGCGTTTTGGCGGTGGGAACCAACCTGAAGACCTCTTCCGGACGGTGCGTACCGGCCTCAATGGCACTCCGATGCCTTCTTTTGCTGAGGATCTCAGTGAGGAGGAAACCTGGAACGTGGTTCATTACATCCGTTCACTGGCACAAGGCACGGAGCCGGAAGTCAAAAGGACCTTGGTTTCTACAAAAACCGAAAGCCCTCTCACCCTCGAATTCGATGACTCCCGCTGGGATTCTGCCCGGGAATTTTATGTTCCCTTTTCCGGACAACTGGTTCTCCAAGAACGTCTCTTCCAGCCTGCAGTACACTCAATGCGTTTCAAATCCCTTTATAGCGAAACCGAAATCGCCTTCCGAATCCAGTGGAACGACCCATCTTCCAGTGAGCACAAGGAGTTTGGCGGCAAGGATGAAATGACAATCCAGTTTCCCGCTCAGTACAGGGATGGTGAACGCGAAATTCCCTATTTTCTGATGGGACGTCCCGGACGCTCGGTCAATCTATGGCTTTGGAGTGACGAACAGGGAAAGACCATAGATGCAAAGGCATCCCGTCTTGGTGAATGGACCCTTCAGGAAGAACAGTCACTTCAATCCAGCATCCGTCATATCAACGGTCAGTATACGCTGATCATCAAACGTGAACGAGTGAACGGTCATAAAGGAAGCATCCAGTTTCATCCGCAAAGAACCATCATCCCTCTTGCATTTTCAGCGGTCGAAGGTTCAAGCAGTGAAGGAGGAACCCGTCGGGGAGTGACCACGTGGTACAAGCTGTTGCTTGAGCAACCGGTCGGCATGCAAGTATATGTAGTCCCAGTAATCCTGTTCATGATCATCCTCGGGCTGGAGGTATTGCTGATGATTCATCTTCGAAGGAAGGATAAATAATGAATATACAGACGTTTCAGCCCTATCTGGTAGCGGTTAACCTGACCCGCCGATGCAATCTGAAATGCGATCATTGCTACCTCGACGCAGGAGGAAAATCCCAAGTAGAGAACCATGAACTGAGCACAGGAGAATGGACCTCATTGTTTTCTCAAATAGCTGAAAGAGCAGAAGGCACCCTGATCGTACTCACCGGAGGAGAACCTCTTCTGCGGCATGATATTCAGGAACTGGTGGTTTCCGGAAATTCTTCAGGATTACGCATGGTCCTTGGCACCAGCGGTTTGGGGCTTACGGAAAACGTTGCCAGGTCCCTGAAAGCTTCCGGGCTCCAGGGAGTGGGCATTAGTCTGGACCACGTGGATCCCCAGGAACATGATCGTTTCCGTGGAGTACCTGGTGCTTGGGAAAAAGCACTTTCGGCGATACGGGCCTGTCGTGACTGCGGCCTTCATGTCCAACTTCATACGACGGTCACCAGCAAGAACGCAGACTTGGTAAAGGAGATGACGGAGTTTGCAGAAGCAGAAGGAGTGAGCATCCACAATTTCTTCTTTCTGGTCTGCACCGGGCGTGGGCAATGGATGACAGACATTTCTCCTGAACGCTACGAAACCGTTATGCGGGAAATTGCACAGCTCCAGAATTCCAGTTCCAAGATGATGATCCAGGCTCGCTGCGCTCCGCATTTCAAGCGTGTGCTTCACCAGATCAACCCAAATTCTCCCTATACCCTTGCTCAGGGTTATGATGGAGGAGGCTGTCCTGCCGCTACGCATTATTGCCGCATCGATCCTTTTGGAAACGTTACTCCTTGTCCCTACATGGATAACATCGCAGGCAACCTTCATGACTCATCCTTTTGGGATATCTGGGACCAAGCCCCTCTTTTCCAGAGTTTTCGTGAACCCGTGCTGAAAGGTCGTTGCGGATCCTGCGAATATAAAAGCCTTTGCGGCGGCTGCCGGGCCAGGGCCCAGGAACGTCACGGAGACCTCTTTGAGGAAGATCCCACCTGTACCTGGCAACCCCGCTCGGGATTGCAAGTTTCGGTGGAACGTCCTTCCACAGAAGTTTCTGCAATGGTTCGCTGGACTCCGGAAGCACGCCACAGGTTGCAGCGTATTCCCCTGTTTCTGAGGGGTTTGATCCGTAAACGTCTGGAAGAAAAAGCCCGAAAAGAGGGCGTCAGCATCACCCCGGAATTCATGGCGCTTTATCGTAAAACGCGTGAAGAGGAACTTGGTATTCAATTTCAGGAAAGGAACATCTCATGAGTGCATTACTCAAAATGGAATCTCGACTTCCACAGATCGGTATCGAACCTGAAGCAATGGCGCTTGATTTGCCGAATGGCCCAAAGAGGTTGCCGTTGCAGGTTTTGCCGGAAAATCTTATCGACTGGATGGATGATGGCCGCAGGGGGATGTATGAACGTTTACAGGGAAACCATGACTCAAACGGGATGTTTTTTTCTCAACCCCTGCCTGTGCTGGTTACTCATAATCCTGATTCGGTTTTTCCATTCAACTGTGGCAACAAGGGAGTGGGTTTCCTGCCCAAGGCTGAGTATTTGGAGGAATACACGGAACTTTATCTGGAAACGATGGAGCAAACCCGTGGATTAGCTTGGGCCGAATCATTGGAAAAACGTCTGGAGACGGTATCGAAGTTCAATTTCAACCGTGAAGTGATCGATTACCGTTGCCTGACGTCGTTGGAGATTTTTGAAAAACGAACTTTCTCCAACCTTTGCCGAATGCCCATGGCATCTCTGCATTACACGGGACATTGTCCTTCCTATGTCAGTTTCCAGCTCAATTGTGGCGTTGAAATCGTAGGACAGGAAGATCCTCGGCACACCTTCATCATGCTTTCTCGAACGATGTTCGAGTATGACAGTTTCCACATTACCCAACCCCAGTTTCCTTATGCCTACCTCTTCTGGATTTCGGAAGTGCAGGATAAAACTCCCCATCGTGTCGAAGAACAGCCTGACAAGGTGCAGTATTTGAGGCAGACGGGAGATATGCAGTGGGACTCGGAAGCCATCGAATCGATCAACCGTGCCCCAGGCATGATTCGTCAGTACATTCGAGAACAGGTGGAAAAGTACGCAAGGGAACGTGGCTTCCAAAACATCAGCCTGGATGTGCTGCAGGAAGCAAAAAGCAACCTGAACGAATGTCCTGTGACCAAGGCAGCGAAAAACAACCCATAGTAGAAGCACCTCAGCTTAACCAGAATCATGTACCAGCAAATCTATGTACCTGTAGACAATTCTCCTTATTCAGATGAGGCAGCCCATTTGGCTGCAAGGATCGGGCAGGCCACAGAAGCCCATCTTTATGGCTGTCATGTGTATGCTGCAAAGCTTCATGACCGGCGTTTCCGAACGATGGAAAGTGGATTGCCTGAAGAATTCCAGCAGGAACGAGAACTCGAAAAGCAACGTAGGATTCATGACTCGTTGATCACTAAGGGGTTGGAACTGATCACCGATTCCTACCTGATGGTGATGGCCGAGGCCTGCCGCAAGTCAGGGCTGGAGTTTACTGGGATTTCTCTGGAAGGAACCAACTGGAAAGAACTGGTCAAGGACATCGAGGAGCATTCATACGATCTTGTGGTGATGGGTGCGAACGGCATGGGTCGGGTCCCGGAATCCCTCCTCGGTTCGGTGACAGAACGTGTGGCCCGACGTATCCACACGGATCTGTTGATCGTCAAGGATTTGATGCAGGACAAGCCAGAAGGGGACAAGATCGTCGTCTGCCTGGACGGAAGCGAACGTTCGTTTGGAGGCTTGAAAGCGGCTCTTGAACTTGGAGCACTTTTTGGGAAGCAGGTGGAAGCCCTATCAGCCTTTGATCCCTATTTCCATTACGGTATGTTTCAGTCCCTCAACCAGGTCCTTTCGGATAAGGCACGTAAGGTGTTCAAATTCGAGGAACAGGAGAAACTGCATGAGGAGATCATCGATGGTGGACTGGCGAAAATCTACCAGTCCCATCTCGACATTGCCGGACGCATCGCCAAGGACGAGGGAGTTGAATTGCAGACACGCCTGCTTGATGGAAAAGCATGGAAGACCGTGCTGGCACATATACGTAAGGACCCACCTTGGCTGCTGGTATTGGGACGGACGGGCATTCACAGCAGCAAGGGTATGGACATCGGTGGCAATACGGAAAACCTGTTAAGACTGGCGCCTTGCAACATTCTGATGATGGAAACCGAGTTTAGCCCTCCCGTTCAATATCAGGCAGAGGAAACCATCGGCTGGACTCTGGAGGCACGTCAAGGGATGAAGAAGGTACCCGAGATGGCCCGGGGGGTAGCCATGAAGGCGATTCAGCAGCATGCCGTTGCTGAAGGATACACCATGATTACCTCCGGGGTCGTAGAGAAGGCGGTTCGAGCCCTTCTGCCTCCCCAAGCTAGGGCTGCGATGGGTATCGACATCACTTCTTCTACCAGCGGGGAAACGGAAGCAAGCGAGACCTTTCAACTGACTTTTCAATGTCCCTCCTGCCAGTACGTACACCACCATCAACGCCCCATAAAATGTCCTGTCTGTGGAGAAGAGGGCAGAGGATTCCGGATCCTCGACAGTTCTCCTCTGACGGAATCACCTCAGCAGCAGGGGATCACAGAAACAACATTTGATGGAAGACAATTGACCTGGACCCCTGAAGCCAGGATGCGGCTCAACCATGTCCCCCCTGGAGACGCAAGGGAGCAGCTACGCATCAAACTCGAAAAACGCGCCCATGTACGGCACCAGCAGATGATCACGGAAGAATCGGTTCAGGCCGCGTTGGAGGAAGAACCTACCGAGGATTCCCTTTCGCTTCAGTGGAGTGATGAAGCAGTCAAACGCCTTTCTCGTGTGCCTGAGGGTTTTATGCGACATGCGGCACAAACGAGCATCGAGGAATACGCGTTGGAGCAACAACTCGAATGTATTGATCTCGATGTGGCGGAATCAGGGCTGCAGCGGGCCCGGGAGAAGATGCAGAAGACGATGGAGGGTGGAATGAAGCCCCATTCGGAAGACGGCAACGAAAAGCACGTGCCCCCGATAGAAGATGATCCTCAAACTCCAGATGTCTTTGAATGCCAGCTCTGTGGCTTCACGGAGGAGGGACTTTCGCCTAAAGTCTGCCGTGTCTGTCAAAGTTCCGATTTCAAGCGTCTTTCCATGGAAGAAAGGCGTATTGCCTCGGATGCGGCTTTCAGGATTCTCGAATGGGAGGATGAGGCACGTGAAAGAGTGAATCGTGTTCCTTCGGGATTCATGCGTGAAATGACCCGGAACCGCATTGAGCAGTGGGCCCGTAAGTTCAACAAATCCCGTGTGACCCTAGAGATCGTCGAAGCAAAATACAATTCTTGGGGAGAAGGTTCCAGAAGTCTTTCCAGTCGGTTGACATGGACCGAAGACGCAAAGGTCAGAATCGAACGAGTTCCGGACTTTATACGCCCCATGGTTCAGGTTGAGGTGGAACGTCAGGCCCTAGGTCAGGGGATGGAGGCGGTTGACGGAGTGATGCTGGACCGGATCATGGAGCAATGGGGTGCACTAAAGAAATTTCATCATGCTTCTTCTGCGTGATCCATCAAAGGACCCATTTCCCATGAATGCAAAACAAAAGACGGTGCAAGCCCTGAAACGGGTTCTGAAGTCGAAAAATAGTGCTCATCGCTGTTATGCCATCCAAGCACTGGGTAAAATCAAGGACACCGTGACACTGGAGGATCTGATTCAATGCCTTGATGATGAAGATGAAGATGTAGTGATCGATGCAATTGGGGCACTTGGAGAGTTGGAGGAACCTCAGTCGGTTCCAGTGTTGCTGGACTGTTACCGGAACATCCCCAGTGGAGAAGTCAAAGTTGCCGTGGTGGAATCTCTCGGGCGCATCGGTGGGGATTCGGTGATTGAATTCCTGACTGAAGTTCTGCAAGGGCGTGGTGAAGACATGGAATGGGCTACTGATGGAGAATGGGATGATTGGTGGGATGCTCAGATCAAAGCCTTGGAAGCCCTTGGGTGTTTGGGGAACCCTCGAGCTGCCCAGACCGTAGCGGACGTCCTATGCGATGAAGACCAGGAAGATCTCATCGAACCCGGTTTTAAGGCTTTGGCAGAAATGGGGAGTACCGGAGAAGGATTGTTGCTGGAATTTTTAGAGCAAGGCACGCCAAAATTAAGGAGAAAAGCAGCAACCAGACTTGCTGGACATTCTGATATCAAGATCGTGGAGGCCCTTGGCCGGGCTCTTAAGGATTCTGAGATCCCGGTTTGCCTGGCATCTGCAGACGCTCTTGCAAGATGTTCTGATCCTTCTGTTTCCCATTTGCTGCAAAAATTATTGAGGCATTCCCAAGAGAAAGTGCGGAGCAGGGTGCTTGTTATTTT
>MPLZ02170267.1_pt1 | contig 13058 bp, 11 predicted proteins | sample 1617311 | NCBI WGS metagenome assembly MPLZ02 (sample SAMN05944806, study PRJNA350692) | marine metagenome | biome: marine; feature: ODZ; material: water; isolation source: 160 m water sample filtered on 0.2 um supor filter | place: Pacific Ocean | collected 2012-04-08 | depth 160m m | reverse complement strand
TTGGAGCTAAGTTGTGGCCGGTGTATTACATGGAAGAGCCGGATTTAGAGAATCCCGGGGATTGGAAACCTTATTTTACATGGTTTAAGGATGGGTACATCAAGATACCGGAGAATGGGAAGGATGGTTTAGTGGTCAACTGGGTGGGTGTTGAGCCCGGTGATTACCGTGCGGAAGTACAGGTGTCGGATTTTTATGGTAACTTGAGTGAGGAACTCAAATTTGACATACGGGTGGAAGGAGATTTAAAGAGTTTGCCTGGCTTAATATTATCAACTGAGGGTGCGAGGGTTGTGTTGAGTTGGCCGATGGAGGGAGGGGGAGAGGAAGCGGTCCTGCAATGGACAGAGGGACTCGGAGAAGAGTGGGCCGATGTGCCGTCTGGAGATCTAGGATTTGGTGGCGCTGGACGGCTGTACAAAGAAGGTGTGACGGGAGAGACAAGGTTCTATCGTCTCATCAAGATGTAGAGACATTGGTAGTACCAGTTTGATCACGGGTTTCAACGCGGGGTCTTCGCCTATGCCGCCGGTTCAGGCGAGACTATCACCGAGGTGACGGAGACCATTGCCGGGGCCACGCTCATCCGCGCTCACCCGAAGGACGCCGGGTTGTCCGGGGACGAGTTTCTCAGCTTCGAGATCAACCGGCCGGTCAACCTGTACGTGGCCTACGATGTAGGCTTTGCTCCGCCTGCATGGTTGAAAGGGAGTTCCACAAAGACAACCAATATTGTTCGGACCAGCAAGGGGAACCAGTTTGCCATTACTGGAAGAAGAATAGGCACCAAAACAGGCACCACCGACATTTGTTATTATTTTGTTCACTGTTTGTATGATTTAAACAGTGATTTTGATGCCGGAATCCGGACCAAACGAAGATGGTACGCGCGAAAGGAGTCGAACCTTCACTCCCGAGGGAACCGGATCCTAAATCCGGCGCGTCTACCAATTCCGCCACGCGCGCGTCAAGGCCGGCAGCGCTTGGCCACCGGCGGCGGCATATTGCTCCGGGCCAGGCCGCTTGGTCAACGCAGAACCGCGCTTGGCCAAGCGCTTGGGTTGGTGATCACAGTTCGCGGCCGGCCGACTCGGCGATGGGGCGCAGTTCCTCCATCAGCGCGGCGAAGCCGTCGAGGTCGATCTGTTGCGCGGCGTCGCTCATTGCCTCGGCCGGGTTGGGGTGCACCTCGATGAGCAGCGCGTCGGCTCCCATGGCGACGGCGCCCCGGCACATGGAGCATACCAATGATGCCTTGCCGCAGCCCTGGCTGGGATCGACAACAATCGGGCAGTGTGACTCGGCCTTGACGATGGCCACCGCGGAGAGGTCGAGTGTGTTGCGGGTGTAATCCTCAAAGGTTCGAATGCCGCGTTCGCAGAACAGCAGGTTCGGGTTGCGGTTGGCCAGGACGTATTCACCGGCGAGCAGCCACTCCATGATGCGCATCGACATGCCGCGCTTGAGCAGCACCGGCTTTCCAGTCTTGGCGGCGGCAATGATGAGCTGGAAGTTTTGCGCGTTGCGCGTGCCGATCTGCAGCATGTCGGCATACTCGGCAACCAGTCCGGCCTGGTCCTGTGAAAGCAGCTCGGTGACAATCGGCAGTCCGGTTTCCTCACGCGCCTTGGCCAAAAGCTTGAGTCCCTCCTCGCCAAGTCCCTGGAATTCGTACGGTGATGTGCGCGGTTTGAACGCCCCGCCGCGCAGCATGCCGGCGCCAGCCGCCTTGACGGCGTGTGCGGTTTTCATCAGTTGCTCCTCGCTCTCGACGGAGCAGGGGCCTGCCATGACCTGGATTTTTTTGCCACCCACGATCGCGCCGCCGGCGTTGACGGTTGAATCCTGCGGATGCGCCTCGCGGCTGACGAGTTTGTGGCGTTTCTGCACCGGCGTGACCGACTCGACCTGCGGCCAGGCGTTGAGCACATCCAGATCGCAGTGCGAGTGTTCGTCGCCGATTGCGCCGATCACCGTGCGGGCGACGCCGTGCATGACGTGGGGTTGGTAGCCGAGTTTTTTGATTTCCTCGACGACGGCATTTTCCTCCTCGGGGGAGATGTTGCTTTTCAGTACGATAATCATTTCGGTTTTATTATTTGCGCCGGAGGAAGCGCGCCTGGGACGAAAAAAGCCGCAGGCTTGGCTGCCTGCGGCTGGGTAAATTCTGTTTCAGTTCATCAACAAATTCCCAAGACACGCAGACGGCGCGGGCTGGTAAACCAATACCAGCCGTTAAAATAGCCAAAAAACTGCGTTCCTTGAAAACTCACGGCGGCGGATCGTAACAAACGCCGCCCCGCTGTCAACCGGTTTTGCGCCTGGCCAAGCGCACTTTTCTTTTGCCGCTGCAACGGCCTTTCGGCACATTGCCCCGCGACATGAATCCTGCAACACGATGGTTCACGGCTGCTGCGGTCGCGGTTTTGGCGCTCAATATGATCGCCCAGGCCAAGGCGCAGAAAGTGCCCAAGCCGGATTTCAAGCAATACAAGCGTATCCACCAAAAGGCGCTCGACCTGATCCGTACCGGAAAGGCGCAAACAGCGGTGAAATTTCTCGCAACCGTTGAGGAGAGATTGCCAGAGGACGCCGAGACGCAGTACATGCTCGCTGTAGCGCAATGCACGCTTGGCCAAGCGGACGCCGCCGAGGCAAGTGCTGCCAAGGCGCTCGAGTTTGGTCTGCCGGTCGGGCGCATTATCGGCGGTTCGCACAACGGCCTCGACGCTATCCGCAAGCGACCGCTGATCCAGCGACTGCTCAAGCAGCACGGCAAAAAACCGGTGCACGGGCCGATGGTCGGCAACCTCAGTGGCACCAGCGCAACCGTCTGGCTGCGCACTGCAGGCAATGCGACTGTGCAGGTGGAGGTTAACACCGTTCCGCCGACGCCCGGCGGAAAAGTTTCCGCCGTGGTGCAGGCCAGGCGCGAGCATGACTTTGTGGCGAAGGCGGTCTTGAACGGGCTCAAGCCGAAGACAAGGTACACTTACACCGTCACCATCGACGGACAAAAAAACCGTGCGGACAACCAGCAGTTCACAACTTTCAACAAGAGCGGCGAGACCGGGAAGTTCCGCCTGGCCTTCGGCGGCGGCGCCGGGTTTGTGCCGCAGCACGAGTATGTCTGGAACACCATGGCTGCGACCCGGCCGGATGCGCTGTTTCAGCTCGGCGACAATGTCTACATCGACAACACCAACGTGATGGACATGCACCATTATTGCTACTATCGGCGGCAGTCGCGTCCCGAGTACCGCTCGCTCGTCGCCGGCCTGGGTGTGTTTTCGATATGGGACGACCACGATTTCGGCACCAACGACTGTTCCGGCGGGCCGGAGATTGAATCGCCAAAATGGAAGCGGCCGACCTACGAAATCTTCCGCGACAACTGGGCCAACCCCGGCTATGGCGGCGGCGACCAGCAACCAGGCATTTGGTGGGACTCGTACATCAACGACGTTCATTTCATCTGCATCGACGGCCGCTACTACCGCACCGACCCGAAGAAAACCAAGGGCGAACTGAGCATGCTCGGCCCGGCGCAAAAGCGTTGGCTCCTTAGTACCATCAAGAAATCAAAGGGAACCTTCAAGGTGCTGATCTCGCCGGTGCCGTGGGTGTTCGAGGCCAAGGGGGACAGCAGGGACACATGGAACGGTTTCCAAAAGGAGCGAAACGAGATTTTCGCCTTCCTCACCAAAAACAAAATCAAGGGCGTTGTGCTGATGAGCGCCGACCGCCACCGATCCGACCTCTGGAAAATCGAGCGGCCGGATGACTATGCGCTCTACGAATTCAACAGTAGCCGACTGACAAACCAGCACGTTCACAAGACCATGGAGGCGGCGGTTTTTTCGTACAACGCCAAGCAGTCGTTTGGCACGGTGGACTTCGACACGACAGCCGCCGACCCGACTGCCACCTACCGAATTCACACCATCGACGGCGAGCAGGTCTTCCAGCACACCGTCAAGCGCAGCGAGCTGGACTAGCGCTTGGCCAGGCCGAGGCTTTGGAGGGCGGCGAAGTAGATGTTGGTGAACTCGTTGGGGGCGGAGAAGATGGTCGGCGTGCCGTATTGCCCGGTCATCACCCGCGTGCGGCCAAGCGGGCCCTTGTTGCCGAAATCCAGCCGGAACTGCCTTGGGCCGTCGGCCGTGTCCACCTCGGCGGTGAGTTGATTTGCGCCGGCCTGGATGCCGGTGGCCTCCATCGCCGGTTTGCCCTCGGCCACCCAGCCGACGGCGGACAGCACGCCCATCCGGTACACGGTCTCCTCCAGCATCGCGGACTGAATCTGGTCGAGCGGCTTGTTGTCGGCCGTGCGCCACGTCGCGTTTGGCAGCCGGGCAAACCGGCCCGGCTGGTTCGCCAGTGTCACGGTGATGGCGGCGACCTGATTGGTCGTGAACGACCACAGACGGCGTTCCCGCAGCTTGAATGCCTCCTTCGGCAGCAGGATCGCCTGTTCGCGGGGGAGGCCGATGATCGCCGGCTCGTCGTTGGCTCGTGCGGCAACGCGCAACGCGTCCACGGTGCCGAATGCCATCTTCTCCCTCCATCGGCCGTCGGCTAAGGAGGCTCCGGTCACCTCGAGGTTCAGCCACGGGTTGGCCAAGCCGTGTTCTTCAAAATCCTCCGCCTTGGCCCCGTCCTTGATGAAGTCGATGACCTGCGCATTGCGAAGGTTGGTGAGCATGACGTTGACGAGCATCGTGTCGGCAGGGAACTGTTTCGGTTCGGTCACCTGCCAGGCACCGTCCGGTTTTTTTGCGACGGTGAATTTTTTGATGGTATCGACCGTGACCGAAGTGACCTCGCCGGGCGGCCGCCGAAAAACCGCGTGTTCGCGGAACTGATCGTGCGGCAGCCGAAGCAGCGACAGCAGCCCGTCGTCCTGTATGGCCACCGTGCCGCGCTCGGAATGTTTCACCAGAACGGTCGGCTCTTCATCATCCGGTTTGCGGAACTCCAACTCGATGAGCGTGTCGTCGCCCTTGGCCAGGCGCACGGTCGCGTCCGGTTCGTCTTCGCCGGCAGTCGCGGCGACCTGCACGATGCGCGCCAGTTGCATCCGTTGGATCAGTTGGTGGATGACCATTTGATCGGTGGCGGAGTTGACCGGCTGCTCCATCCGCCAAGCGCCGTCGTCGCTCCTGGCCAGTTCGACGGTGCGGCTTTGGCCCCAGAAACGCAGACGGTCAAACTCAAGATCTTCCGGCACAAGCCGCAGGTCGCGCCAGTCATCCGAGGTGCGCGGCACCCAGTTGGCCAAGTCGCTCGCGGCCAGAATCGCGTCCCGAGTGCCGGGCAGCCGCACGTATGTTTGCCGCCCGAATAATGCCGCCGAGCCGACCTCGAGCGACTGTTTTTTTTCGCCGCTCGTCCAGATCACGAGCGCCTTGGTCTCGTCGAGGCCAAACGTTTTTTCGTTGCCGGTCTCGGTCCATTCAGCTTCGTCAACTCGTTGGTTGACAGTGAGTTCGGCGAGCCGCTTGGCCAAGCGTGCGATGCGTTCGGGGTGCGCCGGATAATCGGGATCGGCGACGCGCCATTGGCCGTCGACTTTCTTTGCGGCAACCGTCGTGTCGCCGCGCGTGACGGTGAACGAGTCGATTGTGTCGGCGTTGAGTTCGGGAAACAACCGCTCCGCTTGGCCAAGCGCGGTATCGTCGCCTGCGGAGAACAGGCCATCCGCGATGCAGGCGATTGCCAACACCACGGCCATGCCGCTCAGCCAAAAAAGTTCCCTCGGGTTCATGATCGTTTCATTTGCCGCCGCCACCACAGCAGGCCAAGGCCAAGCGTGCCACCGGGCAGCACCAGGAGCAGGAGCCAGGTGATCGACGTCATCTCGGCACGGGTGAGGCTAATGCGATACTCGGTGACGTCACGCGGCGTGATCGCGAGCAGGTGCTCGTGCTCGAGCAGCCAATTGACGGCGAGGCCGGCGAAGTTGCGGTTTGCGCCGGCCTCGATCGCGCTGTTGCCAAGGAACAACGAGTCGCCGGCGACGACGATTCGCGCCGGGGATTGGTCCCCGTTTTCGTGCAACTTGGCGGCGATCAATGGAATTTCACCTTCCTTCTCGATGGTGCCTTTGTTGCCCTTTATTTGGCCAACCGCCTGGCCGGCGTCGGACGAGCGCGCGAGGATCTTCACCGGAGGCGGTTCGTCACCCTCCTTCGGTTCGGGAAAACCGACGGAGCGGGGGAGCAGCATTTGCAGCGTGCTGCCGAGAATCGGCTTGGTGACCGGGTGGCTGCCAAGGTCATCGACCAGCAGCAAACCGCCCTGGCCGGACTGTTCGTTTTTCGAGTCGGAAACCTGGTTGAGGCCGATCTCAAAATCGTAGTCGGCGAGAAATTTCTCGAGGCCGGTCGGGCGTTGCAGTGAGTAAAAGTTGAACAACGCAAACAGGCTTCCGCCGATGTCGATGTACTCACGCAGCTTGGCCAACTCGCCGGCGCCGTAAGGCGTGCGCGGGCCCGCGATGATCAGCATGCGGCAGTCCGCAGGGATGGCGTTGGTGCCGGCAAGCGAGATTTCCTGGAGCAGTAATCCTTTCTGTTGCAGAAGGCTGGAAAACTTCGAGTAGCCCCATTGGCCGCCGGTGTCGCTGGCCTTGTGTTCGCCGTGGCCGGTGACGAGGCCGACCTTGGTTTGCCGCCCTTCGGTTACCGCAACGATGGCGGAGGTGAATAGTCGCTCGCCGGCGAAGTGCGTGCGCCGCGCTTCGCGCGTGTCCATGAAGTCGGATAAATCGAGGATCGAAAGTTCGCTCTCGTTGATTGCCTTGGCCGAGTCGTTTGCGGCGAAGATCACGCGGTTTTCGGGCGAGCGGATCGGCAGCTGCAACTCATGCTGCACTTCCTCGGCGCGGGCGGGGTAACGAGTGGGGTCGATCAACTCGAGCTTCAGTCTCGGCGACATGCGCTCGTACTCGGTGAGCAGATTTTTGACCGGCTCAAACAGGTCGGCCTGACGGTCGAACAACACCACGGCGCTCACGTCGTTCGTCAACGCGCCGAGCACATTTTTCGTGAGGGGCGACAGGCTGTGGTCGGCCGATTGACTGAGGACGATCCGCGAGGGATTTCGCAGCGCGAGCAAATTGGCCAATACAACGCATACCGTGGCCACCACCGCTGCGAGGATGACGCGCCGCGAAATCACACGCCGCACAGTTGGCGAAAAACTGGCGAGTTGTTGTGGGTCGCTCATCGTTTATTTCCAGCGGCGGCTCTCGACCACCTTGTGCGTGAGGTAGAGGAACAACGCCGTGAGGCTCAGGAAAAAGATCACCGCGCCGAGATCGATCACGCCGCGCGAAAACGACTCCATGTGATTGGCCAGCGACACGTGTCGGGCCAGTTGCGAGAGCCAGTCCGACCGGTCGCCGGCGAAGTACGAGAAAAAGCCGGTAAAGAACAGCGCCGCACCCATCGCGAAACTGCTCACTGCCGCGACGGCCTGGTTGCGCGTGAGCGCCGAGGCGAAGCAGCCCATCGACATGTACAGGCAGCCGACGAGCAGAATGCCGAGCGCCGAGGTGAACATCGGACCAGGCCCGAGCACTGCCGATTCGCCGACGTAAAACCGCACCACCACCGAGCAGGCCAGCAGCGGCATCCAGAGGATCGCGTAAAAAACCAGCGCCCCGGCGAACTTGGACAGCACCACCTGCCAGTCTCCGACTGGCGCGGTCATCAGGCTTTCATAAGTGCCGCTGGCGTGCTCCATGGCGAAGCTGCGCATGGTGATCACCGGTGCGATGAGCAGCAGGATCACCCAGAAAAAATAGGTGCTATAAAACACCTGCGTCACCGGCATCGGCGTCGCGTGGCCGTTCAGGCCGGTAAGCACCACCACAAAGCCGAGCCCGATCAAAAACAGCACGGCGGCAATGATGATGAAGCCGGTTGGTCCCTGGAAAAACGTCGACAACTCCCGGCGTACCAATGCGCGGAAAACGCTCATTCGCCGCCCTCCTTCCCGTGTGTCAGGTTGACGAACAGATCCTCCAGCGAGGGTGCCTGCCGTGTGAGTTCGCGTAGTGGCCAGCCGCGCTCGTTGGCGCTGGCGAAAATCTTTTTGCGTGCGCCGATGCTCGAGGCGTTGACGAATCGGCAGCGCACGTAGCCGTCTTGCTGAGCCGCGCACTCCGCTTGGCCAAGCGCGAGTTGGGCGGCCCACTCTTTTGCATCGTCCAGCGGTGCGCGCACCTCCGCGACGACCGCCGGGGTGGCCTTGGCCATCAACTCATCCAGCGCGCCACTGGCGAGCAGGCGACCCTTGTGCAGGATGACGATGCGGTCGCAGGTCATCTCGATCTCGGAGAGGATGTGCGACGAGATCAGCATCGTGTGGCTGCCGGCCAATTCCCGGATCAGTTTGCGCACGGAGCGAACCTGGTTGGGATCGAGGCCGGCGGTCGGCTCGTCGAGCACGATCAACTCCGGCTTGGCCAGGAGCGCGTCAGCCATGCCGACGCGTTGTCGATAGCCGCGCGAGAGTTGGCCGATGAACCGGCCGGCGACATCGGCGACACCGCACTGCTCCATCACTTCGGCGATACGCCTGGCACTTTCGCCGTTGGCCAGGCGCTTGAGTTGGGCGCGGAATTTCAGGTAGTCACCGACGCGCAGGTCGGGCGGTAGCGGGTTGTTTTCCGGCATGTAGCCGAGCCGCTTGCGAACGCGCATCGGGTTTTCAAAAACACAGTCGCCGCCGATGCGCGCCATGCCGGAGGTGGCCGCCATGAAGGTGGTGAGGATGCGCATGGTGGTACTTTTGCCAGCGCCATTCGGCCCGAGAAAACCGACCACCTCGCCGTGCCGGACGGAGAACGACACGGCGTCGAGCGCCACGTGTTGCCCGTAGCGCTTGGTCAGGTGTTGGACCTCGATCATCGGTGTCTCTGTCTGCAAACCGCCGCGAACCTAACGGCCACGGGCGGCGAAAGGCAATCCGCGCGTGCCCCGGAGGGAAACGGCTTGCTGCCCGCGAAGCCCAGCCACTACAGTCCGCGCATGGAGGCGCTTGCCTGGTTGGCTGTTGTCGTTGCGGGGTATTTGCCCGGCTCGCTGCCGGCCGGGTTTCTCGCGGGCCGGCTGAAGGGCGTGGACATCCGAACGGTTGGCAGCGGCAACATCGGTGCGACCAACGCGTTCCGCATGCTGGGCAAGGGCATCGGAACAGTGGTGTTGCTTATCGATTTGTTGAAGGGACTGCTGCCGTGCCTGTTTTTCCCCACACTCTTCGCTGGTTTTTTCCCTGATGGCCAGCTGGAGACGACGCTGCAGTTGCTGATCGGCGTGTCGGCGATTCTCGGGCACAACTACCCCTGCTGGCTGGGCTTCAAGGGCGGCAAGGGCATCGCTACCACCGCCGGCGTGGTCGGGGCGCTTGCGCCGGTGTCGCTTGGGATTTGTCTGGGCACTTGGATCGTTTTTTTCGCGGTCAGCCGCTACGTTTCGGTGGCGTCGATCGCGGCGGCGGTGGCGCTGCCAGTCAGCGTTGCGGCATTGCCAGGTGAGGGAGTCGATCGTTTCGGGTTGCTGTTCTGGATTTTTCTGCTGCTCGGTGCGATGGCGATCTGGAAGCACCGGTTAAACATTCAACGGCTCATGAACGGAACTGAGCATCGCGCGTGGGGCGGGCAAAAAACCTGCAATTGAACAGTGGCCTTCTCAAAAAACATCCGGACGTTCACGCTCATCCGGCCTCCGGCCACCTTCTCCCTGAGGGAGAGGGTTGGGGAGAGGGAGAGCGCGGAAAATTGTAACGAATTGCAGTGCGCTATTAATTTAACGGACTTACGAATGGAGGCGGTGAATTGAAGACGGCAGTGATCGGGGCGGGCGCCTGGGGCACGGCGTTGGCCAAGGTGGTGCACTTGAACGGCGGCGATGTTTGCCTCTGGGGACGCAATGCTGAGGCGTTGGCCGAGCTTGGGCGCGCGGGGCGCAACCAGCGTTATCTGCCGGGGATCGACCTGCCGCGCGACCTGCCGACGGAGGCCGACTTGGCCAAGGCGGTGGACGGTGCGGGCTGCGTCGTGCTGGCGGTACCGTCGCGCGCGTTTCGCGAGCTCACCGCGCGCTTGGCCAAGTTCGACGGCGTGGCGGTGAGCGTGACCAAGGGCATCGAGTTCGAGAGCGGGTTGACGATGGGCGGCATCCTCGGCGAGACGATGCCCTTGGCCAAGGTGGCGGCGCTGTCCGGCCCGACCTTGGCGGAGGAGGTGTGCCGCGACATGCCCAGCGCGGCGGTGGCCGCGAGCGCGACGGCCGGGGCGGCGGAGACAGTGCAGCAGATTTTTCATCGGCCCACTTTTCGCGTGTACACGAGCGAAGACCTGGTCGGCGTCGAGTTGGGCGGCGCGCTGAAAAACATCATCGCCATTGCGGCGGGGGCATCGGCCGGCCTCGGCTTCGGCGACAACTCGAAGGCGGCACTGGTCACGCGTGCGATCGCAGAGATGCGCCGCCTGGGTGTGGCGTGCGGCGCGCGCGCGGAGACGTTCGCTGGCCTGAGCGGCTTGGGCGACTTGACGGTGACGTGCTTCTCGAGCCTGAGCCGCAACTACCAGTTTGGTCTGCGCATCGGGCGCGGCGAAAAGCCGGAGGCCATCCTCGCCGACTCGGTGTCGGTGGTGGAGGGCTACCCGACTGCCCGGTCGGCGTGGAACCTCGCGCGCTCCCGAGACGTCAGCACGCCGATCATCGACGAGGTTTACGCCATGCTGCACGAGGGCAAAGACCTGCGCCAAGCCCTCCTCGATCTGACCACCCGCTCCTCCAAGGCGGAGGATTAGCGGACCAAGCCGTGGCCGGGACACGTGAGGGTGCGGATTTGGAGGCGAAGGATCATAAAGGCAAGACGCCTCTTGATGAGGCTGTTAAAAGAGACGAAAACAAAATCGGCGACATCATCCGCAAACACGGCGGCAAGACGGGTAAAGAATTGGAAGCTGAAGGGAAATGAAAACCAAATCATCTCGAGCGTTCACACTTATTGAGCTTTTGGTGGTAATCGCCATCATTGCAATATTGGCAAGTATGCTTTTACCTGCATTAGCTAGAGCAAAATCAAAAGCGAAATCCGCAGCCTGTATTAGCAATATGCGGCAAATTGGTTTAGCCCATAATTTTTACAAGGATGACAATGACGGTGAATTTGTGCAGTTGGCCAAACTGGCGAAGACTCCGCCGGGGGCAATTCTACCCGGCAATCATACTTGGTGGCCGGATCTGCTCCAAAGCACTCTTGGGCAGAATACACAAATCCACAGTTGTCCCAGCCTTAAAGATTCAACCAGATTTGGAATTGGAATGAATCACCCAGAACTTGGTCGCTGGTTGGAGACGGCATGGAAAGTTAAGGAAACCCATATTGCCAATCCGTCCGCCACGGTTCTTTTTGGTGATTCCGGGCAGATCCATAATACGAGTGAAAAGAATCCAGACAAGTGGTTCGTGCAGAAAAGCTACAAGGGAAGAACGCTGTTATTTCGCACACCTAACAATGAACCGTGGTACACGACGATGCCTCAGCGTATGTATAACCGCCACGAGGGAGTGGCGAACACAGCGCACGTCGATGGTCACGTTATTGCCGTGAAAGTGAGCGGCATCGGATTTCAATATCGACTGGGCCATCCGTTGGCCTACTGGGACCGCTACTAGAGAGCAACTAAACCAACCCACCTCACCACCTAAACGCCGCAGGGTTGTGGTTTGGGGGCAACAGTTAAATCGACCCTTTTTTCTGGCCGCTTGACGGTGAATTGGCAGTGCCTTCTCATTGGGTTGCGATGAGTCAAACCTCAAAATGTACTATCGTTTGATCCACGGCTAGCACGGTCTGCTTGGCCAAAGGCATCATGAAAACAAAACAACTAGCCGGACAGAGACGGCGATTGGGCTTTACCCTGATCGAGTTGCTGGTGGTGGTGGCCATCATCGCCATCCTCGCCTCCATGTTGTTGCCCGCCTTGGCCAAGGCGAAGACCAGCGGCAAGAAGGCTGTGTGCAATTCCAACATGAAGCAGATGGGCATCGCTGTCCTGCTGTATGTGTCTGACAATGAATCCAAGTTTCCGATCTACAGCAATGCCAACCGGCCGGCTCCCAATAATTCGCTGTACCAAAACGTCCGTCACTATGCGTGGGGGGACAACCGAAACCAGGTCAGCGGCTTTCGGAACGAGGCCAAGCGGCTGTTGACTCCCTACATGGGTGAGTTCGTGCCCGAGTGTCCGCTGGATGAGGGGTACCAAGCCGGGTCGGGGCTGGAGTCGACGCTGTATACCAAGGGCAATTTTTATGACGTGTACGGCAGCAGTTATGCGTTTCAGGCGTGCCTTCTTGACAAGGCCAAGGGCAAATCGGTCTCGTCCCTCGGCGAATCGTGGGGTTCCGGCCCCATCACGGAGGTGTTGTACAATTACACGCACGAAAACGTGCGGCAGCCGTCCCAGCAGGTGATGGCTGGAGATTTCACCCTGATTTATGCCGACTATTTTACTTACGGCAAACCCCAGCACTTTATCCGCACGCAAATGCATCATTCTGCCGATTTCGTCTGCAACATGTTGTTCGTCGATGGCCACGTTGATGAGATCGCAATGAGGCGGCCACCCGGCCATCTGGTCAACCCGGAGTACCGGATGGTCCGGCACGATTACGCCCAGTAGGGGATCGATGCCGGTTCAATGAACACCACGAACACGGGCTCATGACCGCCTGTCTGCAGTATGGAGCAATTCCCTGCGTCCAGACGGCTTCGGCTGGGCTGTGGGAGTTCTGTCAAGTTTGACATCGGGAAGCGCCGGTTAAACTGGTGTTCGAGTTGAAAGACGTTGATCTGTTTTCATTCAAGTTCGACTGAACAGCCACGAGGACGCCTGGTCGCCTCCGAGGTTGCTTTGCCCAAGCACAGTCGATAGTTTTTCCGCCGTTCGAACAAACCATGAAGAAACCTATTCTTACCACATTGTTCATTGCCACCGCCCTTGGCCTGCAGGCCGGCGACTGGCCGCAATGGCG